>Ga0209495_1000702_pt1 | contig 25073 bp, 23 predicted proteins | sample EN1Hudsemesocosm_FD_184629 | JGI IMG/M metagenome (GOLD analysis project Ga0209495, IMG submission 184629) | Methane-oxidizing microbial communities from mesocosms in the Hudson Canyon - EN1E Hudson Canyon (SPAdes) (version 2) | ecosystem: Environmental > Aquatic > Marine > Cold seeps | place... | reverse complement strand
TGAAGCGACAATATGCATTGGAGACCAACTTCAAATCAATGATTGTATTCTAGAAGTAACACAGCCAAGAGTACCCTGCTTCAAACTAGGCATTGCTCTAGATGACAACAGCATGCCTAAACGCTTTGTCCAACATGCTGCAACAGGTATTTACTTCAAAGTATTACAAGCAGGCGCTTTAAAAGCGGGAGATAAAGTCGACTTAATTAAACAACATCCCTCTAAACTATCAGTAAAAACATTATTTAAAGCTTATTTTGATAAAGACTTTATCGGTGCTGAAAAGGTGATGAAGCAAGCAAGTGAAATACGGGCGTTATCAGATGAATGGCGAGAAAAACTAATTGCTAGACTGAATAAAGCTTAATCTTCACTTAAAAATTTGCGGCGAGCCCATTTAGGCATTGTACCAACTCTAGCATGGTGCAGTGAGTCTGATTCAATAATAATAAGCACTAGCACTGCCACTAAGCTTGGTAGTAAGCCTAAGCCACCAATAAGGCCATAAACCATTTCTTTCATCATGCCAAGATGTTGATTAGCCAACCAGCCAAAGATAGAAACTAATAGCATTAGCGTTAACACGCTAGCAAACAGCTTGCTCCAACGTCGTGCAATTTGCCAATGAATATAGACAAACTCATCATCTTCACGTTTAACCACGCTTGAGCGGTAAAAGGTGTAGAGCAATGTTAATACTGAAAATAGTGGCACTAAGGGGAAGAACTGTAAGCCTTGAACACCAAATGTCGAGATCCCCGCAAATAGTAAGATATGATTCATAATCAGGTTACTTAAAAAAATATCATGCGGCACTTTAGCTGCTTTTATTGCTTGCTCATTAGGCTTATCCATTCGGTATCCCTGCTTTAGTATTCATTACACAGCCATCCTAAAGAGGAGGCTGTGTAATGTAAAGGGTTACTATTTAGCCATATTGCCCAAAATAGCATCACGTACAGCATCAAGTTTCGCATCCACTTTAATCAATGGTGATGAACTTTGCTTAATCGCGATATCAGGATCTTTCAAACCATGCCCTGTTAGCGTACACACAACCGTGCTACCTTCTGGAATTTTGCCTGATTGAATATCTCTCATTGCACCTGCTAATGAAGCAGCCGATGCTGGCTCACAGAAGATACCTTCTTTCTCTGCCAATAATTTTTGTGCTGCTAAAATAATGTCATCATCACACTCGTCAAACCAACCTTCTGATTCTTCTTTCACCTTCCAAGCCATATCCCAACTTTGAGGGTGACCAATTCGGATTGCTGTCGCCACTGTTTCAGGGCTATCGACCATTTCACCTCGCATAAATGGCGCGCTACCTGCTGCTTGATAGCCAATCATTTTAGGCCGTTTATCAATAATGGCACCGTGGGTCAATGTACATTCGCCATGGCACAATGCACACGAATCTGTTACATGATCACCAGATTCCGAGGCATATTCACTATAGCCAATCCAATGTGCAGTAATGTTACCGGCATTCCCAACTGGTAAACAATGGAAATCAGGCGCTTTACCTAATTCTTCAACAATCTCAAATGCCGCTGTTTTTTGGCCTTGCAGACGGTAAGGGTTGATTGAGTTAACAATGGTCACCGGCGCATGTTCAGCGACATCTTTGACTAATTGCATACCTTCATCAAAGTTACCTTTAATTTGAATCACAACCGCATCATGCATCATTGCTTGGGCTAATTTACCTAGGGCAATTTTGCCATCGGGAATCAATACAAACGCAGTAATACCTGCTCGTGCAGCATACGCTGCTGCAGCCGCTGACGTATTACCAGTCGACGCACAAATAATCGCTTTACTACCCGCTTCAACCGCTTTAGTCACAGCCATTGTCATGCCACGGTCTTTAAATGAACCTGTTGGATTTAGGCCTTCATATTTGACGTAAATATCAACATCTTTACCTAATATAGCAGGGATATTATTCAATTTTAATAGCGGTGTATTACCTTCACCTAAGCTGATCAACTTTGTCTCATCACTTACTGGTAAACGGTCGCGGTATCGTTCAATTAGGCCTGTATAACGTGGACGAAATGGCATAATTATTCCTCTTTAAATTTATTGGTGTTTATCGTTCAAATTAAACGGAAAAACTAACCTAATGATTCCATACGAATACGCATGATTTTTTCGTTAACTGATGATAAAGCTTCAATTTCAGCAATAGCTGCATCCATGTTTTTCTCTGCAACCTCTTGAGTCAGCATAATAACGGGTACAATCCCGCCTTGCTGCTCTGGTTCTTTTTGCAAAATGGCTTCAATGCTGATGCTTTGTTTACTCAAAATACCCGTAATATCTGCCAATACACCTGGTTTATCTTCAGTATGAACACGTAAATAATACGATGTTACAACCTCAGATATTGGCAGGATAGGCGTATCTGTTAGTGCATCCGGTTGGAAAGCTAAATGAGGTACGCGATTTTCAGGATCAGTTGTTAATGTACGCACAATATCGATGATATCAGCGACAACAGCTGAAGCTGTGGCATCTGAACCAGCACCAGCACCATAATAAAGTGTAGGGCCAACAGCATCACCTTGAATGAGTACAGCGTTCATAACACCATCAACATTAGCAATCAAACGTCGGTGAGGAATCATGGTTGGATGAACCCGAATCTCAACGCCTTGTTCTGTCTTTTTAGCAATACCAAGATGTTTAATGCGATACCCTAATTCCGCGGCAAATTTCACATCATCTTGTGAGATTTGGCTAATACCTTCCGTGTAGGCTTTATCAAACTGTAATGGAATACCAAAAGCGATTGAAGCCATAATGGTTAACTTATGAGCGGCATCAATCCCTTCAACATCGAAGGTTGGATCAGCCTCTGCATAACCTAATGCTTGAGCTTCAGCTAATACATCTGCAAAGTCACGGCCTTTATCTCGCATTTCAGTCAGGATGAAGTTGCCCGTGCCATTGATAATACCTGCTAACCATTCAATTCTATTTGCGGCTAAACCTTCACGCATGGCTTTAATAATTGGAATACCCCCAGCAACTGCCGCCTCAAAACCAATGGTAACTCCATTTTCTTGTGCTTTAGCAAACAACTCATTACCGTGTGTTGCAATGAGTGCTTTATTAGCAGTAACGACATGTTTGCCATTTTCAATAGCCTGTAGCACGAGATCATAAGCGATGCCTGTACCGCCAATTAACTCAACCACAACCTGAATGTTAGGATCATTGACGATATCCATCGCATTATCAGTCAGTGTAATACCATCCGTATTACAATTCTTTTTACCTGATAAATCACGATCTGCCGCTCGGCTAATTTCAATACCACGGCCAGCACGACGAGTAATTTCTTTCAGGTTACGACTTAATACATTTACCGTACCACTCCCTACTGTACCTAAACCAAGTACACCGATTTTTACTGATTGCACGTTATCTCCTAACCTTTTCTAAACATATCGCGAATACCGCGAACAGCTTGACGTGTACGGTGTTCATTTTCAATTAAACCAAAACGTACATGATCATCACCATATTCACCAAAACCAATCCCTGGTGAAACAGCTACCCTAGCTTCTTTGAGTAATTTTTTCGTAAATTCTAATGAACCCATTTCACGATATTTTTCTGGTATTTTAGCCCATACAAACATGGTTGCTTTCGGCTTTTCAACTTCCCAGCCAATCGAATTCAAACCGTCACATAACACATCACGGCGACTTCTATAGGTCTCGACAATTTCAGCAACACAGTCTTGTGGTCCATCTAGGGCCGCAATTGCTGCAACTTGAATTGGTGTAAACATACCGTAATCTAAATAAGACTTCATTCGTGCCAATGCTGACACTAATGTTGGGTTACCTGACATAAAACCCACTCGCCAGCCAGGCATATTGTAGGTTTTAGATAATGTGTAAAACTCAACCGCAACATCTTTGGCGCCTGGCACTTGTAAAATAGAAGGTGCTTTATAGCCATCAAAGGTTATTTCACCATAGGCTAGATCATGAACCACCCAGATTTCATGTTCTCTAGCAAAAGCCACAATCCGCTCAAAAAACTCTAAATCAACACACTGTGTTGTTGGGTTTCCTGGGAAATTCAATACCAACATTTTTGGTTTTGGCCATGAATCTTTGACTGACTTTTCTAACTCCGCAAAAAAATCACCGCCAGGTATTAGTGGTACATGACGAATATCTGCGCCAGAAATAACAAAACCATAAGGATGGATTGGATAAGCTGGATTAGGCACTAAAATCGCATCGCCCGGTCCAACAGTCGCAAGCGCTAAATGTGCTAGACCTTCTTTAGAACCAATCGTCACAATTGTTTCGGTTTCATGATCTAAAGTGACATCAAATTTACGTTGATACCAATTACATATAGCTTTGCGTAATCGCGGAATTCCGCGCGAAACAGAATAACGATGTGTATCTGGACGTTGGGCCGCTTCTATTAATTTATCAATAATATGCTGCGGCGCAGGTTTATCTGGATTACCCATACCAAAGTCAATAATATCCTCACCTCGCGCACGCGCCTCTGCTTTCAAATCGTTAACGATATTGAACACATAGGGTGGAAGGCGTTTAATTCTTGGAAAGTCGTCGTTCAACTTAGTACCTGATTAATAGAAAAAACGGTTGGCAAGCCAAGCAAAATAACTGAAAATGGCCATTACTTCAAATTACATTTAAAAATGAGATGCCATGTGCGAACAAGAAATCTTCCACAATGAACTACTCAACGATTTAAATAATGGTACTTTAGCGCTACCAACATTACCTGAAGTTGCATTACATGTTCGCGATGTAGTGGATGATCCTGAAGCTTCAGCTACTGACTTATCAGAAGTTATTATAACCGATGCAGCCCTAGCTACAAATCTATTAAAAGTTGCAAATAGTCCTCTGTACCGCGGACGAGTAGAAGTCGATACAATTCAAATGGCTGTTTCGCGATTAGGGTTAAAGGTTGTACGTAGTCTTGTCACCTGTTTAGTTATGAAACAAATGTTCCAAGCAACCTCTCGTAACCTTGATGATCGCTTACATAATTTGTGGGCACACACCACTGACGTATCCGCAATCTGTCAGGTGTTAGCCCGTAAACACGCAAACATAAAATCAGATGTAGCAATGTTAGCAGGTCTTATTCATGAGATTGGCATTTTACCCATTTTGATGAAAGCAGATGAAAAGCCAGAAATTCTCAAAGATACCGCGGCCCTGAACGCTGTCATTGAAAATATTCATGTGGCAGTAGGCGCACAAATTTTAAAAAGCTGGAGATTCCCTGAAGCTCTAGTTACTGCTGTTGCCGAGCAAAGCAACCTAACACGTGATAGTGAAAATGGACCCGACATAGTGGATATAGTTCAAGTTGCTCGTTTACAAAGCTATATGAACACCGATGGAGCGCTTAGTGAAGAAGAACTTAAAAAAGTACCCGCTTTCAAAAAGCTTGGTGTGGATACTGCTATCAGCGTTGTTGAGTTAGATGAAAACAGTGATGAGTATAAAGAAGCGCTAGCGCTATTTGATTTTTAAACTTCAAAAAATCATACCGCTAACCCATTAAAATATAAGCTAGCGGTATATTTAGCTATTCCCTACTCTGATACTTCAGGGCGCATATGGGGGAATAACAATACATCTCTTATCGATGGTGAGTCAGTTAACAGCATCACCAAGCGATCAATACCGATGCCTTCTCCTGCTGTTGGCGGCATACCGTATTCTAATGCGCGAATATAATCATCATCAAAATGCATCGCTTCATCATCACCTGCATCTTTTTCAGCCACTTGTGCTTGGAATCGTTCAGCTTGATCTTCTGCATCATTAAGCTCTGAGAAACCATTAGCAATTTCACGTCCTCCAACAAAGAATTCAAAACGATCAGTGACAAACGGATCAGCATCACTGCGTCGTGCCAACGGTGAGACTTCAGTTGGGTAAGCAGTAATGAAAGTCGGCTCCATCAATCGATGTTCAACTGTTTTCTCAAAGATTTCAATTTGAACTTTACCTAATCCATAACTATCTTTTAACGGTATACCTAAAGCTTTAGCAAGACTTCTAGCTGCTTCTATTGTGGCTAACTGGTCAGCAGAAATATCAGCATTAAACTGCAAGATAGATTCATTCACCGTCATGCGGTGGAATGGTTTACCAAAATCTAAATCCGTGCCCTGATAATGCACTTGTGATGTACCTAAAACATCCTGTGTCACTGTTCGTAACATCTCTTCAGTCAAATCCATCAGATCTTTGTAATCTGAATAAGCCTGGTAAAACTCAACCATCGTAAATTCAGGGTTATGACGAGTAGATAAGCCTTCATTTCGAAAGTTACGATTGATTTCAAATACACGTTCAAAACCACCTACAACTAAACGTTTCAAATACAATTCAGGAGCAACGCGTAAATATAAAGGCATATCAAGGGCATTATGATGCGTAGTAAAAGGTCGCGCTGTTGCACCTCCTGGAATAACATGCATCATTGGAGTTTCTACTTCTAGATAGTTTTTAGCCATCAAAAAACGCCGGATTCCATCAATCACTTTGGTACGAATAATAAATGTTTCACGACTAGCTTCATTCATAATCAAGTCAACATAACGTTGGCGATAACGCATTTCTTGATCAGATAAACCGTGGAATTTTTCTGGTAGTGGACGTAATGATTTCGTTAATAAACGAATATCATCAACTAAAACAGATAACTCACCTTTTTGAGTACGAAACATAGTGCCCTCAGCAGCAATAATATCGCCTAGGTCCCAACGTTTGAACTCACCATAAACGCCTTCAGCTAAATCATCGCGTTTAACATACAGCTGCATATCACCTGACATATCACGAATATTGGCAAAACTCGCTTTACCCATCACTCGCTTAGTCATTAAACGGCCTGCAATTTTAACGCGGCGCGGTAATGCCTTTAATTCTTCTTTCGAGCTAGTTTCATATTCAACCGCCAATTCAGAATTCATCACATTGCGGCGAAAATCATTAGGGAAGGCACTACCTTGCTCGCGTAATTCCGCTAATTTTTCACGGCGCTGGGCAATTAATCTATTTTCATCTTGTTCTATTTCGTTAGTCATCTTTCGTTCCGATTAAAGTCCTGATTTCAGGGACGCTCCAATAAATAAGTCTAAATCGCCATCCAATACAGCTTGAGTATTTCCTGTTTCTACGTTGGTACGTAAATCTTTGATTCGAGATTGATCTAAAACATAAGAGCGGATTTGGCTTCCCCAGCCTATATCTGACTTGCCATCTTCCGCGGCTTGTTTTTCTTCATTTTGTTTAAGTAGCTCTAACTCGTATAACTTAGCTCGCAATAAGTTCATCGCTGTGTCTCTATTTTGGTGTTGAGAACGTTGCGTCTGACATTGCACTGCCGTATTAGTAGGAAGGTGCGTAATTCGAACCGCTGAATCTGTTTTGTTAATATGCTGACCACCCGCACCACTGGCGCGGTAAGTATCTATTCGTAAATCGGCTTTATTAATTTCAATTTCAATATTTTCATCCACTTCTGGATAAACGAATACACTGCAAAAAGAGGTATGTCGACGTGCACTAGAATCAAATGGTGATTTACGCACTAAGCGGTGAACACCTGTTTCCGTTCGTAATAAACCAAATGCATATTCGCCTTCAAAATGAATCGTGGCACTTTTGATACCAGCCACTTCACCAGACGATGCTTCTACCAGTTCAACCTTAAAGCCTTTCGCGTCTCCCCATCGTAAATACATCCGTAACACCATATTAGCCCAGTCTTGAGCTTCAGTCCCACCTGAGCCAGATTGGATGTCTAAATAGGCATTATTGGCATCCATCTTACCTGAAAACATACGTTGAAATTCGAGTTTAGCCAGTGCATTTTCTAGCGTCTCAAGATCGTCAGTAACAGCATCAAATGTCTCTTGGTCTTGTTCTTCAACCGCTAGTTCGAGCAATTCTTTGGCGTCACTAAGTGATTCACGGTGACTCGCTAATGTAGTTACAATGCGCTCTAAACTTACCCGTTCCTTACCTAACTTCTGCGCGCGCTCAGGATCATCCCATACTGTCGATGATTCTAACTCTCGCGTCACTTCGGTTAATTGTTCAGCCTTAACATCATAGTCAAAGATACCCCCTAAGATCGTCACTACGACCTCGAAGCTCTTTAATTCGCTGCATTGTTGCGCCTAATTCCAATGCTAAATCCTCTTGTATTTATTCGGCACTGACTCAGTAGTCAGCAAAAAGCATAAATTATAGCGCATTCAATCATCAGAATTATTTTTTTGGTAAGAAGCGCATCGGATCTATTGGCTTTCCATTTCGTCTAATTTCAAAATGCAGTTGATCACGTTGTGTACCAGAACGTCCTAATGTTGCTATTTTCTGGCCTGCTTTTACTGATTGTCCTTCTTTCACGAGTAATTTTTTATTATGCGCATAGGCGCTTAAATAAACATCGTTGTGTTTGAGAATCAATAAATTGCCATAACGAGACAGACCATTGCCACTATAAACCACTTTACCTGCTGCTGCTGCTTGCACTGTTTGGCCTGATTTTCCAGCGATATTAATTCCTTTTCTCCCTGCCGCACTTTTAGAATATGTTGATATCACTTTACCTTTTGTTGGCCATCGCCACGCCAAGGCTTTATTTGAATAGCTTGTCTTTATTGCTGCTTTTTTTCCTGTTTTCTGACTTGTCGTTGTCTTTGTTTTTGTAGCTGTTGATTTTATTTTGGCAGACTTAAAGGACAGTTTCTGTCCAATATATATATTATACGGTGGTGGGATACGATTTATTTTGGCTACTTTTTTATAATCAAGGCCATAACGCCAACTGATGGAATAAAGCGTGTCGCCTTTTATTACCTTATAAACTGAAGGAGGTTTAGTTGGGTTAGATTTAGCTGGGCTAGACGTCGACTTATTATACCCGCCATAGCTACCAACTGGAGCAACTGCATTTCCACCACCGCATGCAGTAAGCAATAAAACGAACAGTAATAGAAAAAACGTCTTCATTTATCTCAATGTAAAGTAAACCATACCCATTAGAACTATTGTTGCCCAACCAATACGATCTATCCATAGGTGTAATTTAGTTTCCAAATCTTGTCCACCCCAACGCATCAAGCCTGCAACTAAGAAAAAACGTAGACCTCGGCCAATAGTTGAACCAATAATAAAAGGCATCAGCGCCATGCCCAACGCACCCGAGGCAATGGTAAATATTTTATAAGGTATTGGTGTAAAGCCTGCTAGAAAAATAGCCCAAAACCCCCATTGTGCAAACCAACTTTCTGCTAACTCATACGCATGCATATAATTTAATGACACAAGCCACGGCTGAATCATATCAAAAGCAAAGGTGCCAATCAGATATCCAAATAAGCCACCAACAACCGACGCCACTGTCGTCAATCCCGCATAGAACCATGCCTTATGAGGCTTAGCTAATGACATAGGCGCTAACATCACATCCGGTGGCACTAGGAAGCATGATGACTCTGTAAAACTCACTAAGGCTAGCCAGTACGTGGCATATTTGTGTCGCGACCATTGCATAACACGGCTATATAATGCCGAGAATGGTTTCATTAAATTTGCCCTGATAATAAGGGTACAAAACTAACCGCGTCTAATTCTGTTTCTTCAAAAGCATTACCATTACGATCTATCACGCGTAAAGATTGTCGGCTGCCTCCTACAGGAATGACTAACCGTCCTCCTGGTGCCAACTGTCGTAATAAATCTTGTGGTATTTCTTCAGGCGCACACGTCACAATAATGCCATCATAGGGGGCATTTAACTCCCATCCCCAACTACCATCACTGTGTTTTAACTTAATATTATTAAGTTTCAATTGGTAAAAGCGTTCGCGCGCTTGATTCTGTAACGGAGAAATTCGTTCTACACTAAACACTCTATCTACAAGTCGCGATAATACAGCCGTTTGATAGCCTGAACCGGTACCTACTTCTAACACTTTCTTTTTTTGTAGTCCTTTCAGTAAGATTTCAGTCATTTTGGCGACAATAAAAGGTTGCGAAATCGTCTGGCCATGTCCTATTGGTAATGCCGTATCTTCATATGCTCGACTAGCCAATGCTTCGTCGACAAATAAATGGCGAGGCAAATCTTTCATTACTGATAAAACTTCACTGCTTTCAATACCCTGTTCTTTTAAACGCGTAATTAATCTATCTCGCGTTCGTTGTGAAGTCATCCCTATGCCGCGTTGACTAGACATCATTTGATACACCTTGCAACCAGTTCGCTACACCATCAATGGCATCATAGTGGGTAAGATCAATTTGTAGTGGCGTTACTGATACTGCGCCTCGGTTAATAGCATTAAAATCTGTTCCTGGGCCGGCATCTTCTTCTTCACCAGCAGGGCCAACCCAATACATTGGTCGACCACGAGGATCTAACTCTTTAATAACTGGTTCAGCTTTGTGTCGACGACCCAAACGTGTACTTTCAAACCCTGTAATCTCTGATATGGGCAAGTCTGGTACATTTACATTCAAAATAGTATCGGCAGGTAAAGATGAGTGCTGTAGCTGAGCCACGATTTTTTTAGCAACCCATGCCGCCGTTTCAAAATGCGTAGCGGTATGACCATTAAGTGAAATAGCAATGGCCGGTAAGCCTAAAAACCGGCCCTCCATCGCAGCTGCAACAGTGCCTGAATACAATACATCATCACCCAAATTTGCTCCAGCATTAATCCCCGAAATAACCATATCAGGTTCATCTTCTAACAAACCTGTTATCGCAAGATGAACACAATCTGTTGGTGTTCCTTCAACACGATAAACACCATTATCTAACTGATTAACACGTAATGGGTTTTCCAAGGTTAATGAGTTACTCGCACCACTACGGTTGCGATCTGGTGCTACAACGGTAATATCACCCAAACTCAACATTGCTTCAGCTAAAGCACGAATGCCTTCAGCCATATAACCATCATCATTACTGATCAAGATTTTCATTGTTTAAAAGTAACTCTCAAAACGCGTAGAAAAACTCACATATATTAGCAGGAATAGACAGTAAAGACCCATTATAGGAACGAGGCAGTAATAATACAGCTTACTTTGATATACATGACCAACAATATTAGCTACTTATTCAGAGCTAATTATTTGATTATACTACCAAAGGTACGGATCAGCCCTCCTAGCCTAAAATAGTAATAATCACCTAAATCATTTAATATCGATTTGCGCTATTAAATTACTCTCAATTATATTTTCTGATGTAATTAGAAAGAAGCTTAGCTTCGTAAAACAAACACCAACTCTTTTAACCCCTGAGTCGTTTTTTTTGCGATAGTTTTTTTGCGAATCCGAGCCCAAGCACGCTACCGCAAATATAGCGACCTCACTGCGTCGCCTTTATTTCATATTCCATTCTCGTGCCTGTTGATATGAATGCCATAACTGTTTATACGTCATATCAATTTCTAAAAGATCTTGATGGCATCCCACACTTGATACCTGCCCCTTATCCATAACAATAATTTGATCAGCATTAATAATAGAGCCTAAACGGTGAGCAATCATTAATACAGTTTTGCTCTGTGCAAGTGCACTGATTGCTTGCTGAATTAATGCCTCATTTTCTGGATCTAAAGCACTTGTTGCCTCATCTAATATAATGATAGGTGCGTCTTTTAACATAGCACGCGCAATGGCAATTCGCTGTTTTTCACCACCCGACATCGACCGACCTGATCCATCAAATACGGTCTCATAGCCTCGAGGTAAAGACATGATTTTTTCATGAATACAGGCTTTTTTTGCCACCCTAATAATATCTTTTATAGCTGCGGATGGCTTGCCAATGCGAATATTATTGGCAATAGTGTCATTTAATAACACTGTTTCCTGAAAAACGATGGCAAATTGATTATGCAATAACGCCATGTCTAAGTGACGGATATCTTGCCCTGCCAGAAAAATGGTCCCTTCTGTCACATCTGCAAATCGCATCAACAGCTTCAACAGCGTTGATTTTCCCGCACCACTCGGCCCTACCACAGCAGTTATCGACTGTGGGGGTAAATGGAAGGAGGCCTTACTTACCGCATCATAATCAGTATTATCGTAACGAAAGCTTACATTAGAAAACTTAACCGTATTAGGCTTAACGAGCGTTTTTATATGGCCATTGGATTGTTTTTCAATACTATCAATACTAGTCACGTTAGCATTGGCAATTTTAGCTAGCAATAATAAATTAAAATAACTGAATAAGGAACGTATCGGCGTATTTAAAGCTGCTAATATTATGGTTGCGACCACGATTTTGATTATATTTTCTTGTGAGCTTAGATCTATCAACCCTGCAAATGATTGATTATCGATCCTAGCCGATTGATTAAGCCAAAATAAAGTCAATAAACTCAATCCCAGTGATACCTGTACAAGAGTAAAATACAGTGCTGCGCCTGGTAATGTGTTCTGTAAACCCTTAAGCCCATGTTGACGCATTGTTTCTATCGTGCGCTTAAATTCACTTTCTGATGTCGTTGCTTGTCCAAATGCACGTAGTATATCCATACCTTTAACGTATTCTGCTACTTGCCGGCTAGCTTGAGCTAGATCATCAGAATTTTGTTGATGAATACGCTTTAAATTATTAAGAACCAGTTTTAAAACAAGCGCCATCACTCCCCCCAAAAGCAGCATTAAGATGGCGAGTGGCCAGTGAATAAAAAATGCAATAAGCAAAAGACTTATAATTGCCACAGTATCAACCAACAACATAGGTGCTGTGAAAGAGTAGTAAATTTCTAACCATGCGAGATCAACTGATAATGCTTGTGCTATTTTGCCACGGTGTAACTTAGCAAAGGTTTGCAATGGAATAGCCAACATATGCTGTAGTGAATGCCTGCGTTGTTCCAGGCCATAATTAAATGCAAGTTGATTCAATCTTCTATTGGTATGCCAGATAATGTGCTTTCGACAAATAAACATCACGACGTAAGCCGCAACTGCAGTTGCCAATACCCAACTTTGATCCTCAACATCGCTTAAACATAATAGTATTGCTACAACCAATAGCGGAGCCGTCAATAAGACACCATCTATTCCTCTAAGTAGACATAAACGTTGCCATTCGCTGAAGGTGGAATTCGTTATCGTTGAAAAGCGTTGTAGTAAATTCAAAACGCAGTGCCTTCATCTACATTATCGGTCAATTTAAATTCTTTTGCCTTGATGTGTTGCCGCCACTGCGCTGCATATCGCCCATTGAGTGCTAATAATTCCTCATGTTTGCCTTTTTCTATTATCTTGCCATGGTCTAAAAATACAATTTGGTCGGCTGTGGTGATGGTCGATAATCGATGTGCAATCACCAGCACTGTACGTCCTTTAATTAAATGACTTAAGCCTCGCTGCACCTCAACTTCACTTTGTGGATCGGCATAGGCGGTCGCTTCATCGAGAATAAGGATCGGGGCATTTCTAATCAAAGCCCTAGCAATAGATAAGCGCTGTTTTTGCCCAACAGACAACCCTTCACCATCCGTTAACATGGTGTCATAGCCTTGCGGCAAACACATAATAAACTCATGTGCCTGTGCAGATTTCGCAGCTGCAATCATGTCAGCTTCGTCTGCATCAGGACGACCTAAACAAATATTTTGCCGAACAGTTTGGCTGAAGATATAGACATCTTGCAACACAAACGAGGTTAATAAAGCCAGTTTATCAGCTGATAATTGTCGAATATCAATGCCACCAATGCACACACTTCCGATCTGTACATCCCAAAACCGTGCTACTAAATGTGCTAACGTTGATTTTCCTGAACCACTTGGCCCAACTAGAGCAGTAAAACTACCTTGTGTTAACGTTAAACTAACATTGTCGATCACCCAAGGGCTTAGCATCGTTTGCTGACGTGATGAGGATCCACCATCTTGTGCTGATTCAATACGAACCGCTTCATCATACCTAAAGAAAACTGAATCAAACTCAACGGCATGGCCGCTTACCTTGTGATCTGAGGGAACAGATTGCATGGGCAATTCTGATTCAGCCATCAATGCGCAGTAACGATTGATCGCCCCTTCTTGTCCTTTTAACCGTGTCATTAAACTAAAAAATGATGATGTGATCGTGCCAAAAGACAAACTAGCCAACAAAAAAAACACATATATTGACAATGAAATTAATTGTTGTTGGTAAAGGTAGTAGCCTAGAGGAGCCACTAGCAGTAAATTAGAGTTAGTGAACAAATAAAACCAACTATTTTTGACCATCATTATTTCAATCCAGTCATCTAGCATGGTTTTTAAACCCATAAAAGAGTGATGGACTGTCTTAAGTGCGCTATCTTCGTGATTATAGGTTTTAACTTCTGGGATAGCTGAAATAACTTCATCCATGGTTTGAGTAATATTGGCCTTAGCATGATAAAAACGGCTATTTAATTCGCCACTATCACGCAGAATAATCGCCAGCATAATAAAGCCTACAAGCGTCGGAAAAACAGCGGCTACTGCCAATAGCGGGCTTAAAAAAAACATAATGATGATAATTAAAATAGGGGCCACAAGTGCTGCAGTTAGTTCTGGTATTAGGTGGGCGACACCATCCTCTAAATCAGTCATATCATCCATAATCAATTTTTTGATTGTATCTCTACTAAAGCGCTGAAAATAACCCAAGGGAACATTTGCCAATTTATCAGCAATTGACTTGCGCGCATTGGCTTGTACTTCAACAGCGATTAAATGTGAAAATAAGGTCGATAAACTAAATAGTGCTGCGCACACTATCGAGGCGATAATCAGACCGACGGCATAATAAGTTGCTGTTGAAATATCACCTATCTCTAATGCCGCTATTATCAGGGCCACAAAAACTGCTGGGCTTAGTTGTAGCACACTGGATAGCACACCAAACATTACTGACAATGCCATTCTTAGCCGATGTTGGTCAATCATTTGCCACAATTGGGAAAATACGTTTACAGGGCGCGTTATTTCTTTGGCTTTTTTACTGTTTTTCTGCGCTACAAACAGTGGTTCTTCCCTGATAGTTGAATTCACAACACAGTCTTCGTCATGCGCCACTGAACCTCTCCTGATATTACGTTTGGCTTACCGTGAAATAACACTGATCAATGAACAGGTCCATTACCCTCGCTAAAGAGATAATGGGCCTGTTTAAAAATACACCTTATAATTGGTACTTAAATCCGATTCCCATCACCCGATCACGACCAACACTGGTGCCTTTAGCTCCAGATTTGGTAGTAGTACCAAATTGCTCTTGATAATCATCCAATAGGTTATTTGCAAAGCCATACAGCTCTAACTTCGGTGTCACGTTAGCCCCCAGCTTAAGGTTAATAGTATTAAATTTACGCAATTTGAGGCTATTCTTTATATCTGCTTGGCTACTGCCAGTATATTGCCATGATAATGCACCAAATAACTCTGCATTGTCATTTAGCCAAGGCGCCCGCTCTCGATAGGCCATACTTAAGCCACCTGACCACTTAGATACAAGGGGCAAGGCATTGCCTGCCTTAGCACCGGTTCTAGTGTCGAACTCAACACCGTTATTGCGGAGTTCTGCATCGACATAGCCTAAATTCGCTGCCAATTGCCATGCGTTGCTCAACTGATAATTGGTCTCCAGGTCCATACCTTTGGTGCGTGCATCGGCATTCAATATCCTCAATGTAAAGGTGTCATCATAATCAAATACTTGTTCGTCTTTGATATTATTGATAAACACAGAGCTGGACATATTAAAGCGACCATCCTGAGAACGCAGTTTATAGCCGAGTTCAAAGGCATTAATCTCACTCTCCTTAAACGCTTCTTTGGTGATTAAACCTGTCGCAATAGACGTTGAATATTGTTGAAAACCGCCGGCTTTATGACCTCTTGACAGGGTGGCAAATAGGCGCGATTGAGGGTCTATTTTATAAATCAGCGAGGCTCGTCCCGTTACAAAATTATCGTTTAATTCATGCTGACGATTAGCCGATGCCCTAGGGCCCGTATATTTGAGATCTTCTTCTTTACTATCATCGGTATAACGAATGCCGGCGACAACATCAAGGCTGTTATTCATGGGCACGGTGACTTCACCAAACCACGAGTAAGATTCAGATATCAACTCAACATCTCTAGTCGAATTATCTGAAGGCTTTCCTTCTTTACCGTCTATGAAAACAGCATCAAAATCACTGTGGTAATACGATAATCCAGTTACCCAGGCGATATCAGTACCTGAATGTGAATTTAATCTAAATTCTTGACTAAAGGTCTGATGCTGTTCATCCCAATCAGAAAACCAGCCATTATAGTTCGGAAGTAAGCTGTTTTCAAATCCATCGACATATTGTGAAATGTCAATATCATGGATGCCAGTGACACTAGTGAAATTAAAGTTCGTTAACTCATGACTGATAGTCAAACCAGCACCATAGGCATCTTTATCCACTGCATTATCAGCATCGGTTTGCACCACCATCTTACTACTTGCACTGCTTCTTAATGGACCAAAACTGACATAGCTGCGCCGATCACGCTCAGCTGATAGTGTCAACTTAATGTCAGTACTATCACTAGGGGTGAAAAATAATGTTCCTCTGGTAAGTTGTTTTTTGACATCACCGATGTCGTCATCATTTAGATTATCAATATAAGCACCGTCTTCCTGGGTGGTGATGGATAGGCGGCCAAACAGTTTATCGTCTTCAATGGCACCTGATGCTATCGCCGTCACCAGATGATGATTATTTTCCCCGGTTTGTGCCTGCAATGAGAATTCTGTTTCGTCCGTTGGCGTGGGGGTGACGATATTAATGGCCCCGCCTGCACTATTCCGGCCAAATAAGGTCCCTTGTGGGCCTTTCAATACTTCAATACGCTCGGCATCAAAATACCCATTCGCTATCGCACTTGCCGGCACGGGAATACCGTCAACATAAACCACAACACTAGTATCTTCAGCATTAGCCGCCGCCCCTAATGGCCCCATCCCTCTTATTTTAATGGTGGTTGAATTAGCTCTCCCATCGCCAGAGCTAACTAAATTGGTATTAGCCGAATTATGAATCACCCCCTCAACGGAGTTAATATTTTTATTGTCTAAATCTTCTCGTGTCAGTACAGACAAACCAAAAGGCACGTCGAGTGGGTCTTTTTCTACTTTAGTCGCCGTCACCACTACCGGTGATAAACGGGCATTAGCTACTGACAATTGACTCGTTTCAGCAAACGCCGATACATTAACAAATAAACTAGCAATTGCTAAATCATGAATACGAATACTTCTCATAATCAACTCCATTATCTTAAAGAAACGTACTCTATCATTGCTAATAACCATTCAGCTATAGCTAAGTCAGTGAAAACGAGACTTAATACTTTTTGGAGTGTTTTTATTACTTTTTGGAGTATTTCTATTACTTTTCGGGGTGTTTTTATTACTTTTTGGGAGTGTCAAGCCTGTCTACAGTCAAAAAGCGGCTTGTTAAGCTCAAAAAACCGTCCACTGATCAGCCCAGATAGTAGTCTATCGGCAAGCTTAGTCAGAAGTCATGCTTCAAGTCGATAGCAAGATATGCTGTGTGTTAGTGGCTTTAGGTAATAAAATACGAAAGGTGATCACATACCAGAATAGCTACAGCCATCTCAGTGCTCAGTTTGTCCCTATATAGCACTGTCCCACCTTAAGTCTTCTTGTTTATCAAGACTTTGTACAGTGCATTGAGATAAGTAATGTCGTTTTTCTTAAATTAAGTCTGGATTATAAAATACTCTCAACGATGCTGACTGCTGCAAGATGATGGATAAAGGTTAAATGATTTAGCCTTGCTGATGTTACGCCTCTGGAAAAAATGTTCCATTACGCTAGTGTCCCAGCAATGGCCACGGCGACGCATGCTCTGCGTGATCTTTAATATATTCAGCTAAGTTTTAAAGAGTTGTGCACACCTTGGTATGAATGAAGCTTCCCTTGTGCCGGATCTGCTTGTTGTCTTTGGATCGCATTGATCAACGCTGCTTTGGCTAAGTCGGCATTGGGGCTTTTTGACGTGGCCCAGCCAACGCTTTCTTTGGTGGCCAAATCAGGTACAGCATCGAAATTACTTCAAGCTCGATCAGTGCGTATAGAGAGAATATGAGCCCCCAATGGCTATTCGCCTGTTCAGGATTAATTAGATGTGTCTTGCCTGCATTCGAATAATAATGTGTGCGTGATAGCCTAAACCTCTTTCACAGAGGCTTGTTTAAGGTAGCAGTTCGATGGATACCGAGCTTAAATCACTTCATTGCTAATGCGACCTTCATTTGTCGACGACCATGTGGTGAGCCTGCTCTTTCTCATACTCTTTTCTTAGAATATCTTAACTATCTAGGGCTCTCCCTCACCTTTTATTTCGCATGCATCATTAGCCATATTATTAATTGTTCCGCGATAGCAGCACAAGCACGATTAATTGCAGCCGTGGCCCCCTTTGCATTTTTGGGATCAGCCACTTCTTCAGCAGAAAATAACCTATTTGCTACTATAGATTTAGTGCTCGCATCAAGAAGGTAGAAATGAACCTTTACAATTCCAGCTGAAGATTTGTTATTTTGAACATGATGACTAAAGTCCAGCAGTTCGCCCTGTAGGATCATCTCTGCGTCAGCTCCAACTTCATATGGAAAAACGGTTGAAACAAGCTGATCATTGCTTAATCTTTGCTGTAAATATACATCTAATAGCTTACTTGGATTATCACTCCATCGACTATAAGCGTAACGATCAAAACTATACTCACTTTCCCTATAAACAATATCCGTACTCAAAGCTGCCAGCTCCGCGAATAGGTAAAAAGGCGACGACTATTGTCGGTGTTTTATTTTCGGCCTCCTGCGCGTCATTACTCGGCACTGGTGATAGCGTATAAACATCAACTATAGGACTTGTTATCGGCTCAATGATGCTACAAGCACTCAATAGTAACAGCGCCATCGTCAATATAATAAGGCCTAATCTACTTTTCACTTTGAGCCTCCTGGCCTGGTCCTAATTTAATCTGACTACGTTTAAGCAACAAATCTGCCGGGCTAGTTTTAATTGTTTTCGCTGTTTGCTGTAATTCGATAACCAATACTTCCATTTGATAAAGTAGTTGCCTAAATGCTGTCAAGCTTTGTTCCACATTGTGCGTAAGGCTAGTCCCAGCATCAGCATAGTTACGTTTAAAGCTATCAGACATCTGTTCAACACTGTTAGTAGCAAGGTCAATTTCAGCTAAAGTTTGGCTAAACTTCCTTTCTGCAACATGACCCTTTTCAGACAAACTACTAGACAAGCTAATCATACTAGCTGCAGCGACAGCAAGCTTACTAAAGGCATTATCAATACTTTTTTCAGCTACAGTCCCCGTCTCGATAAAACGGCTAATATGTGGTTGTTGTTGCTGAAAACTATCCAATAAAGTGTCCGTTTTTAATAAAATACTCGAGACTTGTTTTAAGTTTTCATCACTGAGTAGTTGCTTCACATTTTCTAATACTACAGCCGAATTTCGGGCCAGCTCATTTAAGGTTTTTTCAATATTTGAGAACGTAGATGCCGACGCTTGAATGATGGGTAGTTGGTCGGAGTTAACTACTCTGAGTCGTGCAGAATTTTTGCCTCCGCCCGTCAGTTCAATAAATGCTAAGCCAGTCACACCATAAAATCTCAACGATGCTTTGCTATCAACTTTAACTGGAATACCTTGTCGAATTTTCAGTAATAAAGCCACTTGCTCAGAGTTATCAGGATTAATATCAATCGTTATTACTGACCCGACATCAACGCCCATAAACTTAACCGCGGCATGATTACTCAAGCCCGACACCGATTCAGTCATATACACATGGTAATAGTCATATTGCTGGCTGCCGTTATGTTTGCCTAACCAATAGGTAAACACCACTATACTTGCAAGCAATAAAGCAACAACAAAACCTACCAAAGTATAGTTAAGTTTACTTTCCATGTTTCATACGAGCTTGCCCTCGTTTCCCTCTAAAAAATGCGACGATCTCGCGATGGTTACAGGCGGCCACCTTCTCTAGGTTCCCCTCAACAATCACCTTGTTATCGCCCAGCACCGCTAATCGATAAACTGTCGTAAAGATCGAATCTAAATCGTGTGTCACCATCACTACCGTTAAATCTAACATTGTGCGTAATTCAACAATAAGGTGATCAAATTTCTCTGCACCAACCGGATCTAAATCTGATGCGGGCTCATCCAAAAATAGCAATTTTGGATCTCTAGCTATTGCTCGAGCTAACGAGGCACGTTTAACCATCCATACCACCACTTAATTCAGCGGGGTAAAGTTTAGCGATATAAGCAGGTAGACCAGCCATATAAATTTTCATACTAACAAGATCATTAATAAGCGATATGGGCATATCGGTATATTCTTTTAAACCAATGGCAATATTTTCTGCAACGGTTAATGATGAAAATAAAGCTCCCTTTTGAAACAATACTCCCCAATGTTGACGAAGCCACGCTTTTTCTGTTGCCAAACTATGCACAACATCTACATCAAGAACAGTTATATGACCCTTATCAGGCTGTAATACCATGATCATTTCTCTTAGCAGTGTCGATTTTCCCGAGCCACTACCACCTAATAGGCCGTAAATTTCATTACGCCTAATTGTGCAGTATAGGAGGAGCCAGTCCGCCCCGCCACAACTATTGCCGTAATCAGCGGCGCAAGTTCTCTGGTCACAGAGATACTGATCATCTCAACAATAAAGATATTCGCACCGAACTTTTCCAGCTGAACGGCGCCCTGATAGGTAATAACAACACCGATTAAAAAACTCGTTAGGGCGATAATCGGCAGAGCTTGCACACCAGCCTTACCAATATTGTTGACAATTGCACCATAACGAATTGAGGATGGATGAATAAGTGATCGCAGAAATACCAGCGTACTTTCACCCAAAAAGGATAAGAATAGAATAATTTCAGCAATAAAGCCTACTGTTGCCTTACTAGCCAACTGGAATAACGATACAAAGTATTGTGTTTGTAGTGTGTTTTTTTCAGTAATTTTGGCAGTGTAATAGAGTATTCAGCCGTTTATGTTTGTCCGTTATTCCTATTAAGCTGACCGCACAATTATTCGTTAATAATTGATCATGATAGTGTATCAACAACATCATTCCTGCTGAATCAACTTCACTAACAGCTGACATATCCCATAAAACATTAGTATTATGTAATTCAGCGACGATGTTATCTAATAGTCTAATGTCGCTATGGATTGGATCCTTAGTCCAGTCCCCAACACTCGTTAGCGTAACAGTACCATCACTATTTTGTACCATCTCTATATTGGCATCGTGTTTAGCTAGTGAATTTAACTGCATTGTCCATGCTCTCCGATCCGAATCAGACAGATACACACATAAAACAGATTCAAATATCTGATTAAGTCATGTGTTAAATCATGCTTAAGCAGATATCTTTAACTTAGATTAGCTTGTTGTCAGACTGACCACCACCATAGCTGTGGAACTTCATAGGTTCGCCACCTAGCGTTACTTTAACGGCACAATATTTAAATTCAGGTATTTTAGCATCGGGATCTAGCGCTGCATTTGACAGCTTATTAACCGCCGCTTCGTAATAACAGAATGCCATAAATACAGCACCTGTTGGCACCGATTCATCAGCTCGAGCAATCATTGAAATTTCACCTCGTCGAGTTGATAAGGTAATCATATCACCAGGCATCACACCCATTTCATCTAAGCTAATCGGGTTAATCGTAGCCACTGCTTCTGGCTCTATCGCATCTAATACATTAGAACGACGTGTCATCGAGCCTGTGTGCCAATGTTCAAGCATTCGACCTGTAATAAGTACAAATGGGTACTCTTCATCAGGACGCTCAGCAGGCGGTACGATATCAGCAGGTACAAATTTACCTAGACCATTAGCACGTTCAAATGTCTCCGTGAAAATAACATCCTCACCTGGATCACCTTCTTTTAAACACGGATAAACAATTGAACCTTCCTTTTCAAGCCTTTCCCAAGTCATACCTGCCATAGTAGGCACTGCTTTACGTACTTCTTCAAATACTTCGGCAGAATCTTTATAATTCCAATCAAGACCTAAACGTTTTGCCATTTCTTGAATGATCCATAAATCTTGTTTTGCATCACCTGGTGGTGGCACAGCTTGTCGGCCTAATTGAACTAATCTATCGGTATTAGTAAAGGTTGCCGTTTTCTCAGAATAGGCTGATGCAGGCAATATGACATCGGCTAAATAGGCTGTTTCGGTCAAGAAAATATCTTGTACAACTAAATGCTCAAGTTCGGCTAATGAACGACGTGCATGATTCGCATCAGGATCTGACATAGCAGGATTTTCACCCTGAACATACAGACCCGTTAAGGTTTTATCATGAATAGCGTGCATAATCTCAACAACGGTTAAACCTGGTATAGGATCTAATTCACAGCCCCATAGCGCTTCAAAATAGGCATGAGCCTTCTCGTCATCAACGCGCTGATAATCAGGGAATACCATAGGGATCAATCCCATATCAGATGCACCCTGTACGTTATTTTGACCACGTAATGGATGTAACCCTGTTCCAGGTCGACCAATCTGCCCCGTCATTAATGCCAACGAAATCAAACAGCGCGCATTATCTGTGCCATGAACATGTTGCGACACGCCCATACCCCAAAGAATGATAGAACCTTGGGAGGTTGCGTATAAACGTGCAACTTGTCGTAAAGTATCTGCGGGGACACCACAGATTGGTTCCATTAATTCAGGTGTATAAGATTTCAAATGCGTTTTCATCGCATCAAAACCTTCGGTACGTTCAGCAATAAACGTCGGAGCGGTTAAGTTTTCTTCAATAATGACATGCATGATTGCATTCAACATCGGTACATCACTACCCGGTTTAAAGGCTACATGATGTGTTGCTTGACGCGATAGTTCCGTGGTTCTTGGATCCATCAAAATCAGTTTCGTTCCGTTACGCATGGCATTTTTCATCCATGTCGCACCGACAGGATGATTAACGGTTGGGTTTGCCCCAATAATCATAATAACTTCTGCTTTTTCAACATCCGAAACAGGGTTAGATACCGCGCCAGAACCTAAACATTCTAATAAGGCCACAACCGAAGATGCGTGACAAAGACGTGTACAGTGATCGACATTATTCGTTTTAAAGCCGGTTCTCACTAACTTTTGGAATAAGTAGGCTTCTTCATTACTCCCCTTAGCACTACCAAATCCTGCTAAGGCATTCGGGCCTTGTTCATCGCGTATTGTTTTAAATCCCCCCGCAGCAAGCTCTAGGGCTTCTTCCCATGTCGCTTCTCGGAAAATTTTATCAACATCATTTGGATCCATCGAAAAATCTGCTGATTTCGGTGCATCGTCACGACGGATTAATGGTTTCGTTAAACGATGTGGATGATGAACATAATCAAAACCATAACGCCCTTTTACACACAACCTACCATGGTTGGCAGGGCCATCCCGTCCTTCAACATAAATAATTTTGTCATCTTTAATGTTGTAGGTCATTTGACAGCCAACACCACAGAAAGGACAGCCAGATTCAACCTTACGATCAGGCACAAGTAGTCCGACTTCATTAGCAGGCATTAAAGCCCCTGTAGGACACGCTTCGACACACTCACCACAGGCAACACAGGTGCTTTCGCCCATCGGATCATTAAGATCGAATACAATTTGGGTATGCGTACCACGCATAGCCAAACCAATAACGTCATTATTTTGCTCATCACGACATGCTCGAACACAGCGAGTACATTGAATACATGCATCCATATTGACTGTAATCGCGGCGTGTGACGTATCTGGTTTGGGTTGATGCCGTGCATTAAACCGTGGCAAACCTACATCTAATTTCTTTGCCCAATAATCTAGTTCTGAATTTAAGGTATGCGGTTTTTCTGACACATCAGATTTGAGTAATTCCAACACCATCTTTTGCGATTTTACTGCACGCTCACTGTTCGATTGAACCTTCATGCCTTCAGTAGGCTGACGACAACATGAAGGTGCTAAAACCCGCTCACCATCAACTTCGACCACACAAGCACGACAGTTACCATCTGAACCTTCACGTTCTGAATAACATAAATGAGGAATTTCAATATTTTGCTGCTTAGCAACATCAAGTAATGTATCGCCTTCTAGAGCCCTAATCACTTCACCATTTAAAGTAAAACTAATGGTTTGTTGTATTTCTTCAGGATTAATAGCCATTATTTAATCTCCTCTGCTGCTAATTCGTCAGGAAAATACTTCATCACAGAACGAATGGGGTTAGGAGCTGCTTGGCCAAGGCCACAGATTGACGCATCAATCATCACCTCAGAAAGCTCTTCTAATAAATCCTGATCCCAGTGTTTCTTTTCCATTAAAGTAACCGCCTTTGCTGTCCCGACACGACATGGCGTACATTGACCACACGACTCATCTTCAAAGAATTTCATCGCATTAACAGCCAAGTTCCTGGCCTTATCTTGATCAGAAAAAACCACAACTGCTGCTGAGCCGATAAAACAGCCATATTCATTTAAAGTATCAAAATCTAACGGTATATCACCCATCAATGCAGGTAAAATTCCACCTGAAGCACCCCCAGGAAAATAGCCATAAAACTCATGACCGTCAATCATGCCGCCACAATATTCAGCAATCAACTCTCGCATAGTGATTCCTGCTGGCGCTAGATGAACACCCGGCTTATTCACTCGTCCACTGATAGAAAATGAACGTAAGCCTGTACGGCCATTTCGTCCATGGTCAGTTAAACAACTGGCTCCTTTCTCCAAAATATCCCGTACCCAATAAACAGATTCCATATTGTGTTCTAAGGTTGGGCGACCAAATAAACCTACTTGAGCAACAAAGGGAGGTCGTAATCGAGGCATTCCACGCTTACCTTCAATGGACTCAATCATGGCTGA
>Ga0209495_1000699_pt1 | contig 25093 bp, 22 predicted proteins | sample EN1Hudsemesocosm_FD_184629 | JGI IMG/M metagenome (GOLD analysis project Ga0209495, IMG submission 184629) | Methane-oxidizing microbial communities from mesocosms in the Hudson Canyon - EN1E Hudson Canyon (SPAdes) (version 2) | ecosystem: Environmental > Aquatic > Marine > Cold seeps | place... | reverse complement strand
TTAACCACTTGAAAACCATGCTGACGACCGGCTTGTTGCAACATGGTAAAATCACCTAAGCGATCTTTACCAAATTTAAAGTCATCTCCGACCACCAAATATTTGATATTTAAACCATCAACGATTAATCGCTGAATAAATTCTTCTGCTGTCATTTGCGCTAACTTATTATTAAAACGCAGTACACATAATTGTTGAATAGAATAGCTGCGCAGTGTTTCTATTTTTTCACGAAAACGACTTAATCGTGCGGGGGCTTTATCAGGCGCAAAAAATTCATTTGCTTGTGGTTCAAAAGTAATCACTATAGCGGGAAGACCTAATGTATCGCCTTTCATTGCTAATTGAGTCAATACAGCTTGATGACCTAGATGCACACCATCAAAGTTACCTATCGTTGCCACACAGCCTGTGGGTGATGAAGCTAAGTTGTAAAAACCGCGAATAATTTTTTGCATAAGGCCAATAAATATCTAAACAAGAAAACTCTCACAGCCTAACGGCTCGCGACAAAACAATCCAGCAGGCAAGAATCCTGTGATTATCATATAATGTCGTCTACTTAAATTTTTGGTTCGAGATAAGTATGGCCGCAAGACGGAAAAAACTAGATTATGAAGCCTCTGTTACAGAGTTAGAATCACTTGTCGCACGTCTTGAACAAGGTGATATTAGCCTTGAAGAATCGCTCAAACTTTATGAAAGTGGTGTACTGCTCACCCGCGATTGCCAACAAGCACTGAATGCGGCTGAACAAAAAGTGCAGGTTTTATTGCAACAGTCTGGCCAGTCAAACTTGGTAGATTTCGACACAAATATCGCTGAATCGTGACACACAGCTTTATTCTTTCTGATTGGATGCACAAAAAGCAGGCTCAAATTGAGCAGGCACTTTGTGCACGTCTACCCAATAGCACCACGCTGACCAAACAAACATCACAGCGTCTTGCTGAAGCGATGAATTATTCCACTCTCAATGGTGGCAAACGTCTACGCGCTTTATTGGTTTATGCCACCGGTGAAGCCTTAGGTGCAAACTTAAACGCCTTGGATGCACCTGCATCTGCCGTTGAACTCATACACGCTTATTCATTAGTGCATGATGACATGCCCATTATGGACAATGATGATTTACGTCGCGGCCGCCCAACCTGTCACAAGGCTTATGATGATGCCACCGCGCTGCTAGTCGGTGACGCATTGCAAACACTTGCCTTTGAAACCCTGTGTGATAATGATATCCCCCCCCTTCAGCAAATTCAGATGGTTAAAACACTTGCTCAAAAATCAGGTGTATTTGGTATGGCTGGAGGCCAAGCGATTGACTTAGAATCGGTAGGCCACACATTAACACTCGATACCCTACAAAACATGCATGAATTAAAGACCGGCGCTTTGATTCGAGCCAGTGTTAGACTTGGTGCTTTAGCCTCGCAAAATAGTGACGATGCCACCTTAGCCAAGCTGGATAGTTATGCTTATTCAATCGGGCTTGCCTTCCAAGTACAAGATGATGTTTTAGATGTCACCTCTGATACGGCAACATTGGGTAAAGCTCAAGGTGCGGATATGGCGTTGAATAAACCAACTTATCCTGCCTTACTAGGTTTGGCAGCGGCACAGCAAAAAGCGAATACCTTAATCGATAATGCTTTAGCAGCATTAGATGACCTACCTTATGATACACAAGCACTAGCGGCACTAGCTGGCTTTGTTGTACAGAGATCACATTAAGATGACAACACACTCAGCGTCATTATTATCACAGGTCAATAGCCCTGATGATTTACGCAGTCTCGATAAAGATCAGTTACCTCAACTTGCTCAAGAAATTCGTTCCTTGATTGTTGATAGTGTGCAACAAACGGGAGGCCATATTTCATCCAATCTGGGTGTCACAGAACTCACCCTTGCCCTGCACTATGTCTATAACACGCCTGATGACCGCTTTGTCTGGGATGTGGGCCATCAAAGTTATGTGCACAAAATCCTTACAGGTCGACGCGATCAAATGCATACCATGCGCCAAGCCGGTGGTTTATCTGGTTTCCCAAAACGTAGTGAAAGCCCCTATGATGCCTTTGGTGTGGGTCATTCAAGCACGTCTATTAGTGCTGCATTAGGCATGGCAGTAGCCTCTCAAGCCGTAGGCAGCTCACGACGTGCCGTGGCAATAATTGGTGATGGTGCGATTACCGCAGGTCAAGCTTATGAAGCATTGGCTCATGCAGGTGATTTAAGTGCCAACTTACTCGTTATTCTTAATGATAATGAAATGTCGATTTCGAAAAATGTTGGCGGCATGTCAAATTATCTAGCCCGTTTATTATCAGGTAGTTTTTACGCCTCTGCTCGTGAAGGTAGTAAAAAAGTACTCGAAAAATTACCCTCTGCATGGGAATTGGCTCGCCGAACTGAAGAACATGTCAAGGGGATGGTTATTCCTGGCACTTTATTTGAAGAACTCGGCTTTAACTATATTGGCCCTATTGATGGCCATGATCTTGATACCTTAATTCCAACGCTGACCAATCTACGTGAACGCAAAGGGCCGCAATTTCTCCATATTGTGACTAAAAAAGGCAAAGGCTATGAGCCTGCCGAACAAGAGCCTGGTAAATACCATGGTGTTAGCCCCGCGGGTAGCAAACCATCTGGCCCATCTTATACTCACGTATTTGGTCAATGGCTATGTGATATGGCGAAACAATCTGACGATCTTATGGCGATTACACCTGCGATGTGTGATGGTTCTGGCCTTAATGCATTTGCAGACACGTACCCAGACCGTTACTTTGATGTTGGCATTGCCGAACAGCATGCTGTCACCTTAGCGGCGGGTATGGCTTGTGAAGGTAAAAAACCCGTTGTAGCCATTTATTCTACCTTCTTACAACGCGCTTATGACCAACTCATTCATGATGTTGCCTTACAAAATCTACCCGTGTTATTTGCCATTGATCGTGGTGGTTTGGTCGGAGCAGATGGCGCCACACATGCGGGTACATTTGATCACAGCTACTTACGTTGCATACCTAATATGCTAGTGATGGCACCGAGTGATGAAAACGAATGTCGCCAGATGCTTACCACGGGGTACCGCCATAATGGCCCGGCCGCAGTGCGCTATCCGCGCGGCACAGGCATTGGCGCAAGCATCGAACCTGAACTTAGCACACTGGAAATAGCTAAAGCAGATATCAAACGACGCGGTACAAAAGTCGCGATTTTAGCATTTGGCACTATGTTACAGCCTGCATTAACTGCCGCAGAGGAACTGGATGCCACTGTCGTCAATATGCGTTTTGTTAAACCACTAGATAATAGTGTTATTGAAGACATGGCAAAAACGCATGAGTTAATTATCACTATTGAAGAAAATACTCACCTCGGTGGTGCAGGTAGTGGCGTCGCAGAATATTTACTGTCTATTTCCAGTAATACTGCAATAAATATCATGGGCTTACCGGATAAATTCCTTGACCATGGAGACCATAAACAAATGCTAAGTAACTGTAATTTAGATGCAAATGGCATAATTAGTACAGTAAAAACACATTTTGCGGCATAATATGCTGCTAGCATTGATAATTCCCGAGTATAATAGTCAACTATGAGTTCAATCTATACCTTAAAAATTCTGGCTGATTTTGCGTCAGCCCACACCCTGCGTGATTATCCCGGCGATTGCAGCCGTATGCATGGCCATAATTGGAAATTAGAAGTAGAAGTCACGGCTTCCGCACTTAATGAACATGGCATGGGCATGGATTTTAAAACCATTAAAACGGCCACACGTGAATTAGCTAAAACATTAGACCACCGTTACCTTAACGATATACCCCCTTTTGATACGGTCAACCCAACTGCTGAAAATATTGCTCAATATTTTTATCAAAACTTAAGCAACACATTAAATATCGACACAGCCAAGATTTCAGGCGTTACCCTTTGGGAAACTGACCGTGCTTGTGTTCGTTATAGTGAGGACTAGAAAACAATGACTACTGATACTAAAGCTGACTGCTGCACTGAAATTGAAGATGTGCAGAATATTGCAGATAAACGCCACATTGCTATCGACAAAGTGGGTATTAAAGATATCCAGCATCCAATAATTATTAGTGATCGTACCTCTGGTGAACAGCACACTATTGCCAATTTTAATATGTATGTGAATTTGCCTCATCAGTTCAAAGGCACACATATGTCACGTTTTGTTGAAATATTAAATCAACACGAACGCGAAATAACGGTGCAATCTTTCCGTGATATGTTGCCTGAAATGACTGCTCGCTTACAAGCTGAATCAGGCTATGTTGAAATGGACTTTCCTTATTTTGTAAATAAAGAAGCCCCAATCAGTAAAGTAAAAAGCTTGATGGATTATCAAGTTACCTTTTTAGGTGAAATCACAGGTACTGAAACTGATGTTATGGTTAAAGTCGTGGTCCCAGTAACCAGTCTGTGTCCATGTTCTAAAAACATCTCAGATTATGGTGCTCATAATCAGCGTTCACACGTGACAGTAACGGTACGTGCCGATAGTTTTATCTGGATTGAAGATATTATCGATATGGTTGAAGAAGAAGCGTCATGTGAAATCTTCGGTCTATTGAAACGTCCTGATGAAAAGTTTGTTACCGAAAAAGCCTATGACAATCCAAAATTTGTTGAAGATATCGTACGTGATATTGCGGCACGCCTAAATGATGATTCACGTATCAATGCCTACACCGTTGAATCAGAAAACTTCGAGTCTATTCATAACCATTCTGCTTATGCACTTATTAGCAAAGGTTTTGACTAATACTGACAAGTAGTTAAACGTTCACAAAAAAGGCCCTGATAAAGCGTATTATCAGGGCCTTTTTTGTGCCTAAGAAACACGGCTAATTAAAACCTTTTTTTCAAATCCATCCGCTCATTTTTTCGTTCTATATCTAACTGGCCGAGAAAGCTCATACCAAGCAAGGCTCTTTCGGGCTCTTTGCCATCTAACACCATTGCGCGCACATTATGCAGTTTAATATCGCCTATTTGCACCTCATCTAACATCACGTGATAAGCAACTTCGACCCCTGATGCTGTTTTAACGCCTACTTTTTTACCCTTTAAATAATCTAGATCGAGCCGTGTCGCTGTAGCCGCATTTAATGCAATGGCTGATGCGCCAGTATCAACTAGAAAGTCAACGCTATATCCATTCACCGAACCCACCGTTTTATACATGCCATCTGTTGGCCATAAACTCACCACTGTTTGCGCTACTGGGGGTGAAAACTTAGTACTGATACGTGTACCTAACTCATAGGTTTCAGTCACTCCTTCTTTCTCAAGTACCGCACGGTGGCTATTTGCAGATATGAGAGTAACGCCTTCTGGGCTTGTTTCACCGACCTTCAGCAAGCGTTGCTTTTTATTGATCTCGACAACGGCCGTATCACTAAATAAACCAACTACCAAAATATCAAGCACATCAGAATTAGACCATGCAAATGATGTATTTAGCAGTATAATAAGCCCTGTAATCCATGCCTTATTCATGGCCATCCCTCCCTTATTAATTGTCCACATACAGAATAACAGCGAATCAATATGAATACATCCTCAAATCCATCCGTAACCGGAGTTATCCTTGCAGGTGGCAAAGGTAGACGCATGGGGGGCAACGACAAAGGCCTATTGCAGTACAAACAGCAAGCGTTAATTAGTCATGCGATCACTATTCTCGAACCACAAGTGGATGCGCTAATTATCAATGCAAATCGCAATATCGAGCAATATCAAAAACTTGGTTACCGTGTTATTGAAGACAGTATCGATAACTTCTGTGGTCCATTGGCAGGTATGCTCAGTGCCATGAAAGCCGTCAATAGTGATTATATTCTCACTGCACCTTGTGACTCCCCCCGTATATCGACACAATTACGCCAAAGAATGATGGAAGCGATGTTAGTAGATCAAGCTGATCTTGCTGTGGCTCATGACGGTGAACGCCTACAACCAGTATTTTGTTTATTGCCCTGTCACCTACAAGATGAGCTTGAGAAACATATACAAGAAGGTGGCCGAAAAATAGATCTTTGGTTAGCTGAACATAAAATGGCCGTGGTAGATTTTTCTGATCAAGCTGACAGTTTTATTAATTTTAATCACCCTGAAGATGTCACCGATAATGCACCGGAATGTCATTCACCTATTCCCTTAATTGGCTTTGCGGCCTTTAGTGGTACAGGAAAAACAACCTTATTACGCCAATTAATCCCTGCACTTAATGCAAAAGGCATTGAAGTCGCCGTTATCAAACATGCTCACCATAAGTTTGATATCGATGTGCCAGGTAAAGATAGTTATGAAATAAGACAAGCAGGCGCCCAACAAGTACTCGTTTCATCAAGTAATTTAATGGCATTAATGGAAGTACAGCCTGTGGATATGACCGAGCCACGCCTAGTGGATCTTATTCCTCGTTTAGATACTAAAAAGTTAGACCTGATATTAGTTGAAGGCTTTAAACATGAAGTCATCCCTAAAATTGAGCTTTATCGCCCCATATTAGAAAAACCATTCCTGCACCCTGATGATGCCAATATTATTGCCATTGCAAGTGATGCAGCTTTAAACAAGGCAGTATCTATTGACCAGCTGGATCTTAATAACATCACTGAGATGGCGGACTATCTACAACACTTTATTGAACATTGGACGGCATAATCATGGCTGAATTTACTCCACAAGCAAGTTGTGCTGATGCACATGAAGTCAATAGTCTCAGTGTTGACGAAGCCAGACAACGCATTAACAAACTAATTAAGCCAGTTACAGTCTGGCAAAGATGCGCATTACGTGATGCACTCGGTTTTATCTTAGATGAAAATATTATCTCGCCAATCAATGTCCCGCCCCATAATAATTCGGCGATGGATGGTTATGCGGTTCATGGTAGTGACTTGCAACAGCAACCGGTGACGCTAACACAGGTCGGCACTGCCTTTGCTGGTCAGCCCTTTAACGGTGAAATTAAAGTCGGCGAGTGTGTTCGCATTATGACCGGCGCTATGATGCCGGTAGAGTGTGATACCGTCATTATGCAAGAACATGTAGACGTATCTGGCTCCGCCATCACCCTACACGGCAAACATGAACTCGGCCAGAATGTGCGTGCTGCCGGCGAAGATCTACAGCAAGGTGAAGCTGTGTTAACACATGGCCATCAACTCATGCCTGCTGATCTTGGCTTGCTTGCCTCACTTGGCATTGCTGAAGTGACTGTCAAAAGAAAACTTCGTGTCGCCTTTTTCTCGACCGGTGATGAACTTCGCTCCATTGGAGAGAGCTTGGAACAAGGGCAAATATACGATAGTAATCGTTATACCCTCTACGGCATGCTTAAACGCCTTGATGTTGATATTTTAGATATGGGCGTGGTGGCTGATGATAAAGAGGCCTTAACTCAGGCATTACAACTTGCTGCGGACCAAGCTGATGTTGTGCTAACATCAGGTGGTGTCTCCGTAGGTGATGCAGACTATGTTAAAGAAATACTCAGCGACATTGGTCAAGTAGATTTCTGGAAGATAGCAATGAAACCAGGCAGACCTCTTGCCTTTGGTAAAATTAATGACACCCTATTTTTTGGTCTCCCCGGCAATCCCGTTTCAGTCATGGTTACTTTTTATCAATTTGTCAGTGGTGCCTTGCAACAACTTGCTGGTCAAACTGAACAAAAACAACAGCTGATGCAAGTCAATTGTGTCAGTGATATCCGTAAACGTGCAGGGCGTTTTGAGTTTCAACGTGGCATTTTATTTCAAGATAACAATGGCATCACGCAAGTTAAAACTACCGGTGAACAAGGCTCAGGTATCTTACGTTCAATGAGCATTGCCAATTGTTTTATCTTACTAGAAGAACAGTGTGATGGCATTAAAGCCAATACTCTGGTGACAGTACAACCCTTTTCAGGTCTAATTTAAATGACAGCAACAACAGCCAAAAAAAAAATCGAACTTAATAAATTAAAAAAACGCCTGCGCCGAAATGTAGGGCAAGCTATTGCTGACTACAATATGATCCAAGATGGCGATAAAGTCATGGTTTGCCTATCAGGGGGTAAAGACAGTTATACCCTGCTTGATATTTTGATGAATTTACAAAAACATGCGCCAATTGATTTTGAAATTATTGCTGTCAATCTTGACCAAAAACAACCGGGCTTTCCTGAGCATATTCTGCCCGAATATCTGAATAAAATAGGCGTTCCTTTCCATATTATTGAAAAAGACACCTATAGCATTGTTAAAGAAGTCGTACCTGAAGGTAAAACAACCTGCGGTATTTGCTCACGCTTACGTCGTGGTTCACTTTATGGTTATGCTCGCCAAAATGGTATTACTAAAATTGCCTTAGGCCATCACCGTGACGATATTATCGAAACCGCATTTTTGAATATGTTTTACGGCAGCAAACTTAAAGCAATGCCACCCAAGCTACTCAGTGATGATAAAACCAATATTCTGATCCGCCCGCTGGCTTATTGTAAAGAAGCCGATATTATTCGTTATTCTGAACAACAAGACTTTCCTATTATCCCGTGTAACCTCTGTGGTTCACAGGAAAATATGCAACGACAAGTGATCAAAGAAATGCTGCAAGGTTGGGAAAAACAACAGCCTGGTCGCTTAGAAAATATCTTCCGTAGCCTACAAAATATATCGCCATCACAATTGGCAGATAATGACCTATTCAATTTTAAAGATCTTGAATTACAACGTCAGCAAGCCACCGGCAATGAAGATGCCGCTCACGATGATTCACAGTACCCTCTCGCACGTGAAGGTTAAACAAAACAAATGACTATCCAACAGCCAACATTAAACCCACAGCCGATTAAAAAAATCGCCTTATTTGAATTAGGTTTTAGACCTTTTTTCTTATTTGCGAGCTTATTTTCAGTCATTGCCACCGTCATCTGGATGGCCAGTTTCACCTTTGGCTGGTCATTGCCCGTCAGTAAAATAACGCCTATTGCTTGGCATGGCCATGAAATGATATTTGGTTATGCTGTGGCTGTCATTGGCGGCTTTCTGCTTACCGCAGTGCGAAATTGGACTGGGGTAGCCACAATTAAAGGTCCTGCTTTAGCGGCCCTTGTTTTAAGCTGGATCTTAGCGAGAACATTGCCACTATTAAACTCAGGCCTATTATTCGAATGGGCAGCATTATTTGATCTTGCTTTTTTACTAGGTCTCATCCTAGCCATCGCGCACCCTATCGTGAAAGTAAAACAGTGGCGTCAATTAATGATTGTAGCCATTCTTGTTTCAATCTTGGCTGCCGACATTGTGTATTATTTAGGTGTATTACATATTGTCAATCAAGGGGTTTCATGGGGTTTATTTTCAGCCGTTTATCTCATCATGGCACTTATCTTCACCCTAGCAAGACGGGTAATGCCTTTTTTCATTGAACGCGGTGTTGGCTACCAAGTTCAACTAAAAAACTGGTCATTGATAGACTCCACTAGCTTAGTTTTCTTAGCCGCACTATTGATTGTTGACGTCTTTCTCAAACAGGCTTTATTGACCGCGCTCATCTCTTTTGTTTTAGTGTTATTACACGCTACAAGGCTTTACGGCTGGTACACTAAAGGAATATGGCAGAAGCCGTTATTATGGGTATTATTCTTAGCTTACAGCTTGTTCATAGTGGGTTTTGCACTGAAAGCAATTAACTTCTTCAGTCTCTACCCAACATCACTGCCTTTACATGCATTTACCTATGGCGGCATCGGTATGATGACCTTAGGCATGATGGCTCGCATCTCACTCGGCCATACAGGTAGAAATATTAATGAACCGCCCAAAATAGTGACTTGGATATTCCTAAGTCTATTTTTAGGCACCTTAATTAGAGTGATTTTGCCTATTTTCGTACCAACTGCTTACCTACACATAATCGGGTTGGCACAAGGCTTGTGGATCCTAGCATTTAGTTTATTTCTAGTCTCTTATTTGATGATTTTTATTCGACCACGTGTCGATGGTCAACCAGGCTAAAACTTAGAAAAGTTCAACATCACCATCTTCAACTTTTTCGGTGAAGATTCCCTTGGCAAGCAGCTCTTCATAGAAGAAGAGTTTGTTTCGTCCATGTTCCTTAGCATAATAAAGTGCTTCATCGGCACGACCGACAATATCACTAGCTATGGCATGTTGCTCATGAATAAGCGTTGCACCCAGACTGATAGTCACTTGGCCCACCTGAGGGAATCTAAATTCCTCAATAGCCAGTCTAAAGCGTTCAAAAGCATGTGCTGCTTTTTGTTGACTTTCAACATTGATGATAACAATAAATTCTTCGCCACCAAAACGAAACAATAAATCATCAGGTCTAAAAGTATTTTTCATCACTTGTGACAGCATTAATAATACTTCATCGCCATAGACATGACCGAAGGTATCGTTTATTTTTTTAAAGTGATCTATATCAATAATACTAAGCCAGTACTGCCCGCCTTTATCGTGTCTTTTTTCATCCCCTGAATAGTCGTAACTTTTATCAGAACCAGAATTTAATATATTTTGTATTTTTGCGATATTGTCATCAAATGTTTTTCTATTCAGCAAGCCCGTCAGTTTGTCTTTTTGATTTTCTTCTAACAATCCATGGAAGTTCTGGGAAATACTTAATAAGCTTGATACCACAAGATTTTCAGCTTCAGATAACTCATGATTAAGTGAAATAGACAAATAAGCCAGACTACTTTGTGAGCCTAGCACTGGGAAGATAGTGGTATATTTTTTGTCTTTCTGACTAGTAAACACTTTTTTTGTTGAATTAATCCATTCTTGAGCGTGTTTAATCTCATCAGGAACAACAATGTTTTCGGTAGATAGAACACTAAACCCATCACTTTGTTCGTCGGATGAATAGCTAATTAGACTAGAAGGGGCATTATGGCTATTAAACTTATAAAAAGAAATCTCATCCACTTCTAACATCTCAGCCAAGGTTTGCATAAAGCTAAATTCGAATAAATCAATATCACGAATTGTCGTTAATGAAGCAAACTTATCTAAAAGTGCAGATGTTTTTGATGGTTCTTTAGGAAGCATAAGTGACTCGATAAAACAGTAGCTCTATCATACCTAAACATGGAAAGTATTTCACTATTAACATAACGCCAAAAACCTTTCTATCATAGGATAATCCACTTTTATTATTAACATAATTACTAATTTCACCATCGATCTGAGCTATACCAGTATTGAAACTATCAAATCCACCCAAGGAAATTATTATAGGCAAGGTGGAATTCAATTTTTATAGCTCTAAGTAACCTGAATTTTGTTTGATAAAAAGAAACTAAAAACCGGTGTGATGGTTAAATACTTATGAACTCAACCCAAAAAGTTGCACCCTTCTCTGGGTTATTGCAAACACCGATCTCACCATCCATTAATTCAACCAGATTTTTACTTATAGTTAAGCCAATACCTGTACCTAAAATAGCAGAGTTTTCCTGTCCCAGCCGGTTGAACGGTTCAAATAAATCAACAAAAGAGTCTTCTTCTATACCCTCTCCCATATCACTGACACTAAGCCTAACTTTGTCCTCACTGGTTTGAGAGCAGGTGAAAGTGACCGTGCCTTTATCGCTATTATATTTAATCGCATTGGATGCAAAATTAAGCATGACTTGCTTTAGTTTTTTCACATCGGCTTGTATCAAAAATTGAGGCTCATCCATAATCATATTAACAAGCTTAATAGATGATTTATCTGCTTCAGGTTTTATTAATGTCGTAATTTGAGAAACAAGCGTATTTACATTAACCGTTTCTATAGATAGTGCTGCGTGCCCTGATTCAATCTTCGATAAATCAAGAACATCATCAATGAGCTTGAGCAAGTGTTGACCACTACCCCTTATATATGAAAGTGATTCCAACTGGTCATCTGATAAAGGATTTGTTGTATCTGATTCAAGTAATTGTGAAAAGCCAAGGACGGCATTCATCGGCGTTCTAAGTTCGTGGCTCATTGAGGATAGAAATTCAGATTTAGCTTTGTTTGCTTTTTCAGCCTCAACCACCTTTTCTCGGAGTCTATTTTCTATTTCTTTTTTCTCGCTAACATCTCGAATAATGCCGGTAAATATGCGTTCGCCTTCACGCACATCTATTTCACTAACCGCTAGTTCCATTGGGAAAATATCACCATTCTTACGAAGCGCTTCAACTTCTCGTCCCAGCCCAATAATTTTCTTTTCACCTGTTCTCATATAGTTTGCTAGAAAACCATCGTGGTTAGCTTTGTATGGTTCGGGCATTAGCATTTTAACGTTCAGTCCTACAACTTCCTGTGCTTTGTAGCCAAACATAGCTATAGCTGCGGAATTAAAGGTTTGAACAATACCAGCTTCAGTAATCGTTATAATGGCATCAACAGCATTCTCAACAAGTGACTCAAGCCTTTGTTGATTAGCTTGTAGCTCCTTGGTTCGCTCAGCAACTCTTTCTTCAAGGGAGTCATTCAGTTGCTTAAGAGTCTCTTCAGCAGAACGTTTCTCAATCGCATTATATTTAAATATTTCAACTGAACGCGCCATGTCACCTATTTCAGTTATGCTTTTGGTTTCTTCAATTTCAATATCTAACTCATCCTCAGACAAGCGCTTCATCACGCTATTCAAGGTTGAAAGAGGTTTATTGATTTGATAATACAGTAACCAAATAGCTAGTGAGATCAGCATAACAAAAGAGATAACGGTTAATAAGAAAATAACTTTTCCAGATAGGCTAACAATTTTCAAATTATCACTAAAATATTGAGCTCGTTCTTCATTCTGGCTAATAAGTTGTCGATGCAGATCTGTAAGTGCTTCTAATGCTAATGTGTCATCAATAGCAACGGCTTTATCAATCTCTTTTATTGTATTTCCTTCTCTATGCAATTGCTGAATATCAACTAACTTTTGTTGATATTGCGTAACTGTATGATTTATCTTCTGAAGGGATCTTACTTCAATATTATTGAGTTTTTGGTGTTTATATTGTTTGATTAACTCGCGAATAGCATTTGCTTCTTGCTGAGCCAGCTTAAGGGTTTCAGCTGTATTACGTAAGACATTATTTTTGAAGTGATGGATTAAGCCACCATAGCCCATTAATGTTCTAAGTTTACTCAGCAAAAGCGGACGCCCTTGGCCCATAAATTGTTGCTGAGATAGGCCTCCGGCTTCTAGTTCAAGTGATTTTAGTGCTTCAACGGCTAATGTATCATTTATTTTTACAATCTGATCTATTTCGCTAATACTTTTGTTCTCTTGAATGAGTTCATTCACCAAGGATATAGCATTATCATAAGCGTCAAGAGTGTTTTCAATATGTAATAATCCACGTTCTTCAGTCATGTTAAGCTGAAATGATTTATACCTATTTAACGCCGCTCTTGCACCACCGATACTCGAAAGGAAAGTATTCGCATCGGCTCTGTTTTGACGAAGAATATAGTTCTTAAACTTATGAATCATACCTCCATAACCTAGTTCAGTTCTCAAAGTGATGAGTGCATTCAACCTTACATTTCGCTCCCCTTCAAATACATCCCAATCGCCTTGCAGATCATTTGTTTTAGATAAAGAGAATAAGCTCAACGAAATAAGCGTTAAAGCAACGAAGATAAAGCCCAAAACCAGTATATAACTAGCAGATTTAATACGCATTTATTGCACCATTAAATAAAGTCAAAGAAGTCCAGACAGTACTTATCGTCTATTAACCACTCATAAAGAAGTGGTAATATACCGTACTACTCACGATCTTTGTAATAACTCAGCCAATTTTATAACTCTAGTCAAAATAACACTCACCATTTCAGTCAAATTATTCCCTCATAAAATCGATCAACTTAGTTCGCTATGTAATGGTGTAATGAGTCAGGACACCAAGTTAGATATTATTATCAAAACTAACGAGGTGAACAATGAGTTCAAGACGATCTTTTACAGCAGAATACAAACGTGAATGTGCAGAGCTAGTCATAAGAACGGTTAACCCAAGTATTATTAAATCTGATAAGTAATGCTATTAAATATAATAAGCCTGATGGTGACATTAATATTCGTATTAGTAGCTTGCCTGGAAAACGTGTTCGGATCGGTATTGAAGATACTGGAATTGGAATCGCTGAAGATAAGTTGCCACAAATGTTTGAAGCGTTTAACCGTTTAGGAACTGAAGACTCGAACGTTGAGGGGAGGGGAATGGAATTGGCTTATCCGTAACAAAGCGTATGGTAGAAGGAATGCAGGCACTTTGGATGTGGAAAGTGTTTACGAGAAAGCTAGTACATTTTGGCCTGAGCTTAATCAGCTTATTATTTAGTCAAAACCATAAATCTACTATATCTGGCACTGAGCGACAATACTTTCAAAGGGCTTTCTTCAACAGAAATGCATCTATGTGTTTGATTTGTCAGCTGCAAAAACAAAGTGGTTTTTTCCATTCCCCTTAACTTGATACATGGCTTCATCAGCAAGTTTGATTAAGGATTCAGATTCTTGCCCGTGATCCGGATAGAGTGCAATTCCGATGCTGGCACCGATTGAGGCCTCTTTACCTGCAAGAGAAAATGACTTAGTTAGTGCATCTATTAGCTTTTGTGCAATCAGAGCAGTGTCTTCACGACTAGTGATATTGCTCATCACAATTATAAATTCGTCACCACCGACTCGAACTACCATATCCATTTCTCGTACACAGCTCGAAAGTCTTTCAGCAACGCCCTGTAGTAAGTAATCTCCAGCATCGTGGCCAAGGGTGTCATTGATCGCCTTAAAGCCATCCAGATCAATAAATAAGACTGCCGCTTTATTTTTGTTACGACGAGCGTGTGCTATAGCAATAGGAATGTACTCTAGGCCTAGGCGACGTGTTGCTAATCCGGTGAGTGTATCGTGGTTGGCCATATACCTGAGTTTTTGTTCAGTTTTCAATTGCAAGGAAAGTAAGTTTCGAGCTTTGAAGTTGATAAATGTACCGATTAGAATTAGAAGAACAATACCAATAATTTCGGTAGCCAGGGCAAATACCTTATTTTTGTAAAGAACCTGCTCCCTATCCTTCAGTAGTGCTGATTCTTCATCTTCCATTTCTTTAATGGAGGCGCGGATCTGATCCATAAACTTTTTACCCTCACCAGTCGCGACTATACTGAGTGCAGATCCTTGTCCACGGCTATCCATCAAAAAGATTGTCTCAGCCAATTCCTTTAACTTTTTGTCTATCAAAGGTTTGATTTCGACCAGCCGGTTTTGTTGATTGGGATTGTCCGATGTAATATTGTTAAGCTTAGCTACTACTGAGTCTAATCGATCAATAGCAATCGTATAGGGCTCAAGATAGTTTGCCTCAGAGGTCAGTAGGTAGCCTCGTTGTCCTGTCTCTGCATCTTGTAGTATAGACAGAACTTGCGAAAGGGACTTTTGAACTTCGTGGGTATGTGCCACCCATCTTCCAGCTTCTTCCGACTTAGTATTTATCCAAAAACTCATACCGACAACGAGTATTAATACTGGCAATGAGATCAAAATACCGTAATAGCTAATGCTGTTGATCCCATCATACGGTGTCTGCTTCAGGTTAGATATAACATGTTCATAGTGCATCTGTGTTTTATCTACACTCTTATTTCGCAGATCATCACCTTCAAAACGACTAGTTTTTTTTGTTACATATATGACGAGACCTGTGCAAATAATGACAAATAGAGCCAATCCTCGGTTAATGAGAATGATCCAAGTGTCGGCACTTTGTACTGGCGTGAAGTAATAACCGATGATGGTAAATAAAACACCAATCAGGGTGATGGATATAATTTGACGGCGGACTGGAAGCCAAAGTCCGAGCAGAATGACAATTACATAAGATACACCCGCGGCAATTCCTAGGGGTAAGATGAAGTCAAATAACAAGAAGGCCGCTGCAATAATGCATAGAATGCTAAACAGCCCGTATTTATCCATCAAAGTTGAAGCAGAAGTCGTCGTGTTTATTATAGGTTTGCTCATATCGATTAAAACAGTACATTAAAATAGTTGAAACTCCTAGCAATTATGCAAGCCAATTAATGTTTTTAACCCTCATATTTGATTAAGTGGACTATGTTGGCTACATCATTGACAGTCCGCTTGTGGAACAAATGAGACTGTCAAATTATTGTAACTAGCGATTAACCATAGATACTACGGGTTTCAGGGTACCTTAATATGAAGTACCTCAAGTCCCAGCTCAAAACACACCATTCCAGAACCTCACAATTCCACCACTTCAGCCATCCACAGGACAGCTCCGTCTGCACAAACCTTGATAGGATATTTCCGTCTATACATCCCTAAACTACAGGAGAAGAGCTCCTCAGCGCCGATTTAAGATCATTAAGTCACCGATAGGTAGATGAGGATCTCCTCGCACTTTAAGCGCGTTACAAACCGACCTATGATCTGTGAATGATAAGCAATGCTATCTCTTTGATGAGAAATCTAGATGTCTAGTGATTGATTGTGGGATAACTGAATCAGTAAGAACAATGAATGCACTTAGATCGTGAAGAAGTATTACGTAGGATTGAAAAAAAGAGCCCATCCACATACCCTAAGGCATTGAATAGGCTCTGATTTTATAGTATTTGGTGCCGACGGGCGGAGTCGAACCGCCACGGGCTTACGCCCACCACCCCCTCAAGATGGCGTGTCTACCAATTTCACCACGTCGGCTATTTTTTGTGTTTCTTTATGGCAAATCAGGAAGATCTGCTGGTGCTTCTTTTACTGTTTCAGTTGTTGGCACAGCCATTTCTGTAATACTGTCTACACGATCTGATTGACCTGAAAAATAGGCTAGTGTCAGACTAGTCATAAAGAATATAGTTGCGAGGACTGCACTACTTCTTGATAGGAAAGAGGTCGAACCTTGGCTACCAAATACGCTTGATGAAGCACCACCGCCTCCACCTAATGCAGCTGCGCCAGCATCAGCACCTTTTCCGTGTTGGATGAGAATTAACCCAACCAATAGAAGAGATATAACTATATGTACAACGAGAATTATTGAATCCATTTTTAAACCTATGTGCTCAAACTTGCTGCCTGACAAATTTTCACGAACTCATCGGCATCTAATGATGCTCCACCGATCAGTCCGCCATCAATGTCAGGCATTGAAAATAACGGTGCGGCATTATCTCCTTTAACGCTGCCTCCGTAAAGTATTTGTATTGCTTGTGCTGTTGCAGGATCGTGCTTTTTTAGTCGCTCACGCATGAAAGAATGCACGTCTTGGGCCCATTCTGGTGTTGCCGACTGACCGGTACCTATCGCCCATACAGGTTCATAGGCAAGGACGGCTTGCGACAATGCTTGAACACCATTTTGTTCGATCACAATATCGAGTAAACGTGCAATGACTTCTTCTGTTTTACCTTGATCGTGTTCTTCTGGGCTTTCACCAATACAAATAATAGGTGTAATGCCTTCTTGAGAGGCCATACTGTATTTTTCTGCAATGATGTAATCCAGTACTAATTGATCTAAACCTATCTCAGCATAGAGACAGCGGCGTTCTGAATGGCCTATCAGCACATATTTACAACCGAAGTCATTAAGCATCGGTGCAGAGATTTCGCCAGTATAAGCGCCATGTTTAAATTGGGATAGATTTTGTGTGCCCCAAGTAAGCGAACTGCCTGTTAATGCGGACTGAACTTGCTGTAAATAGACAGAAGGCGGGAATAAAGCAACTTCGGCAGAAGAGAAACTATCTGCATGTGTCAAAATTCCATCAAGTAATATTTTATTACTCGAACTAGAGCCATTCATTTTCCAATTTCCAGCAACTAGCGGTGTACGCACAGACATTTACTCAACAATATATAACAGGGGTTCAGACTACCTTTTAGCTAGGTATAAAGCAATTATTAATTAACAACAATCATACGCAACAATGTGGTTGGCAAGATTTATGCTTAGCTCTGAGTGCTCGTTAACATTTATTAGGAACACTTATGGAAATTCAAACTGCAAATTTTGGTACACAGACTGTCAGCAAAAGCGATATTATTAGCTTCCCTAATGGTCTGTTAGGCTTTGAGGAACAGACACAATTCAAACTGTTTCACGAAGACAGTGATAACCCAACCGTACATTGGCTACAGTCTATTACAGACGATGAGTTTTCAATGTCAGTGGTATCGCCTACCGCTTTTGGACTTGACTATGAAATCAGTCTAACGGATGAAGATGAGGCTTTATTACAACTAGATGATATTAATGATGCACACGTCATTCTAGCCGTCTATAAACAAGACGAAGAAGCTAATGATTTCAAAGCGATTATCCGTGCACCGCTTATTATCAATGCCAAAAATAATATTGGCTTACAAAAGCATTTAGAGCAAGTTGCAATCAACGAAGCTGCTTAGGCTTTTAAGATATCCTCGATCACACTGGCTAGTTCACTAGCCAGTTGATTCGTTTGTAGTGCATCTCGGCCTTCAACCATGACGCGGATAACAGGTTCTGTACCTGATGGTCGTAATAAAACACGTCCCTCAGATCCTAACTGGCTTTCTACGCTTTCAACAGCTGCAATCACGTCTTTGTGACCTGATATATCGACCATTTTATCAACACGTACATTAATAAGTCGTTGTGGGTATTTTGTCACCGCTGATCGCAGTTCATGTAAACTGCTGCCCGTTGTTTGCATCTCATCAAGCACTTGTAATGCGGCAACGATTCCGTCACCCGTTGTTGTTTTGTCTAGGCAGATTATATGGCCTGACGACTCGCCACCAACAATGCCACCGGTTTCTTTTAGCATTTCCATAACATAACGATCACCGACCTTAGCGCGATGTAACTTCATGTCATATTTTTCCAAGGCATGTTGTAAACCTAAGTTAGACATCAATGTGCCGACAATATCAGTTTGACCATGACCTGAACGTTGCTGTGCTCGAGCAATAATGAACAATAACTCATCACCATCAACAAGTTCACCTTGCTGATCAACCATGATTAAACGGTCACCATCACCATCTAAAGCGACACCTAAATCAGCCTCATTTTCAAGTACAGCTGCTTGTAATAATCGCGGTTCAGTCGAACCACAATTTTGATTGATATTGAGACCATCTGGCTCAGCGCCCATGGTAATGACTTCTGCACCAAGTTCTTTAAATACATCAGGCGCAATATGATAGGTTGCACCATGAGCACAATCGACAACCACTTTTAGTTTTGAAAAGTCTAACTTTGATGACACCGTACTTTTGCAAAATTCAATATAGCGACCAGCGGCATCATCAACTCGGTGTGCTTTACCTAATAAAGCAGAATCGACTGTCACCAGCTCTTGATCCATCATTGCTTCTATTTCAAGTTCAATTTTTTCAGCTAATTTTGTCCCTTGACCCGAGAAGAACTTAATACCATTGTCATGATATGGATTGTGGGAAGCACTAATCACAATGCCGGCCTGGGCATGAAATGTACGCGTTAAATAGGCAATACCTGGCGTTGGCATTGGCCCAAGTAGGTAAACATCGACCCCAGCTGCAGATAAACCTGCTTGTAGTGCTGATTCAAACATATAACCAGAAATTCGAGTATCTTTACCAATAAGGACTTTACTTCGCCCTTCTTTGGCAAAAACACGGCCTATTGCCCAACCTAATTTAAGTACAAATTCAGGTGTGATAGCACCATCACCTACGAGACCACGAATACCATCTGTACCAAAATATTTTCGTTTTTGCTCAGCCAATGTCTTTTTCCTTAAGATACGTTCATTACATGGTCACACATCATTATAGCCTGTACGGTTTCACGCACATCATGGCTACGTATAATTTTTGCGCCCTGCCATACAGATAATGCCGCCAAGGATAAACTCGCTGCTAGGCGTTCTTCAACCGAGACGTTTAATAATTTGCCAATCATCGATTTACGTGACACACCAACTAGAACTGGAAGTCCTTGGTCGATTACTTTACTGAGGTGTTTCATCAATTGCAGATTATGTGTCGCTCGTTTACCAAAACCAAATCCGGGATCAAGTATCAATTTATCTCGAGCAATACCTGCTTGTTCACACACAGCAACCCGCTCAGTTAAAAACTCAATCACATTGGCGACCACATCATCATAGCGTGGATCATCCTGCATGGTTTGTGGCGACCCTTGAGCATGCATCAAACAAACGGGCACATCACATGCTACTGCGGCGGCTACTGCGCCCTCCACAGTTAAAGCTCGGACATCATTAATTAGGCCGGCACCCGCCTGAACAGCAGCACGCATAACGTCTGGCTTGCTGGTATCAATTGAGATCGGAATATCAATTTCTGAATGAATCGCTTCAATCACAGGTACGACACGTGATATTTCTTCTTCAATAGACACAATGGCCGCACCTGGTCGTGTAGATTCACCACCGACATCAATAATGCCTGCACCATCTGCCACCATCTGTTTGGCTTGTGCCAAAGCACTATCCTGAGCTAGAAACAGACCTCCATCTGAAAATGAATCAGGTGTTACATTCAAGATCCCCATCACTTGAGGATGGCTTAAATCTAGGTCCTTGCCAGCACAATCAACAATCATATTTTAGTGTAATTGATCTGCAGTTTCGCCCGATGCATCAGAATCAGTTGATGATTTTGGTGCTGGTGGCTCAGATGAACTATCAGTCCAATCTTTTGGTGCACCTGGCTCACGACCTTCCATAATGGCATCAATCTGATCGCTATCGATGGTTTCATATTTCATTAATAGCTTAGTCATCGCATGCAATTTATCATTGTGCTCATTCAAAATATCTTCAGCACGTTTGTAGTTACGATTGATCAATGTACGCACATCTTCATCAATCTTCTTAGCAGTTAAATCTGACACAGCTTTATGTTGGGTCACACTACGACCAAGGAAAACTTCACCTTCATCTTCACCATAAGACATCGGTCCCATATTGTCAGATAAGCCCCATTTTGTGACCATATTATGGGCAATTTCAGTTGCACGTTGGATATCGTTAGACGCACCCGTTGTCACTGCATCAGCGCCATAGATTAATTCTTCAGCAATACGACCACCATAAAGTGTTGAAATCTGGCTTTCTAGCTGTTGTTTACTATTGCTGTATTTATCTTCTTCCGGCAAAAACATGGTCACACCCAATGCTCTACCTCGGGGAATAATACTCACTTTATAAACAGGATCATGGTTAGGCACTATACGACCAACAATCGCATGACCTGCTTCATGATAAGCCGTCATTTCTTTTTCTTTTTCATTCATCACCATGGAGCGGCGTTCAGCACCCATCATGATTTTGTCTTTGGCTTTTTCCAAGTCTTCCATTTCAACCAGACGTTTGTTTGCTTTGGCTGCAAATAAAGCAGCTTCATTGACTAAGTTAGCTAAATCAGCACCAGAAAAGCCCGGAGTACCACGTGCAATCAATGCAGATTTAACATTATCAGCCGCAGGCACTTTGCCTAAATGAACATTTAAGATTTGTTCGCGACCACGAATATCAGGTAGTGGCACAATCACTTGACGGTCAAAACGACCTGGACGTAATAATGCAGGATCTAAGACATCTGGACGGTTAGTCGCAGCAATCACAATAACGCCTTCATTGCCTTCAAAACCATCCATTTCGACCAATAATTGGTTTAATGTTTGTTCGCGTTCATCGTTACCGCCACCAACACCTGCACCACGATGACGACCTACAGCATCGATTTCATCGATAAAGATAATGCATGGTGCATGTTTTTTAGCTTGATCAAACATATCACGCACACGTGAAGCACCCACACCGACAAACATTTCTACAAAGTCTGAACCGGAAATGGTGAAAAAGGGTACTTTCGCTTCACCGGCAATAGCTTTAGCTAATAAGGTCTTACCTGTACCAGGAGAACCCACCATCAAAATACCACGTGGAATCTTACCACCTAATTTTTGGAATTTGCTTGGTTCACGTAAAAATTCAACCAGTTCACCCACTTCTTCTTTAGCTTCTTCAACACCAGCAACATCTTTAAATGTTACTTTAACTTGGTCTTCATTAAGCATTTTAGCTTTGCTTTTACCAAATGACATTGGGTTTTTACCACCACCACCACCTTGCATTTGACGCATGAAGAAAATCCACACACCAATGAGTAACAACATTGGGAACCATGAAATAAAGATCTGCATTAACAAGCTTGATTGCTCTGGTGGTTTAGCTTTAATGTTGACACCATTGTCAATCAAATCCCCCATCAAACCAGGATCATAATCAGGGCTATAAGTCGTAAACTCACTATTATCGGTGAGTGTGCCTTTAATGGTGCGGCCTTGAATATCAACGGCTGATACAGCACCATTTTTTATATTTGATATAAAAGTGGAATAATCGATTTCACCTTGCTCCGCCTTCTGCGGACCAAAATTATTAAATACAGACATCAGCACCATAGCGATGATTACCCATAAAACGATATTTTTCATCATGTCATTCAACGTGTGTTACCTCTGTAACTTAAATTCACTGAAACCTTTTCACGAAATGTGCTTTTCGTGCAATGGTTTCTAATTATTTTAGACCTTTGCCTAATAAATATACTTCTCGACTACGTGGACGAGAAGCATCAGGTTTACGAGTGATTACTTTTTGGAAACCCTCTCGCATTGACTTCATATACTCTTCAAAACCTTCACCTTGGAACACTTTAACCAAGAAACAACCTTGTTTACTTAAATTAGTTAAAGCAAAATCCAATGCTAATTCAACCAAATACATACTGCTTGGCTGATCAATTGAACTCACCCCTGTTATATTGGGGGCCATATCAGATAATACAAGGTCTATTTGTTGACCATTTAATACCTCATTGAGCTCATCTAGAACAGAATCTTCTCTAAAATCACCTTCAATGAAGTGTACGCCTGATAATGGCGTCATAGCTAAAATATCTAAGGCGACAACTGTGCCCTTATCACCCATTTTTCGTAGGGCATAATCAGACCAACCGCCTGGTGCCGAGCCTAAATCGACTACGGCCATGCCTGGACGAATGAGTTTATCTTTTTTATCTATTTCTTCTAATTTGAATGTAGCGCGAGAACGATAACCCGCTTTTTGTGCCATTTTGACATAATGATCATCAAAATGTTCCTTCATCCAGTCATTACTTGATTTGCTTCTTGCCATTAGGAATTAACCTCACGTCTATCGCTGCTCACAACTAATGCTAAACCTAATAATGTCACCAACATATAGAGATCTTTACTCAGCCGGTGAAATAAATCAAAACGTTCTAAAACAGTGTCTTCTCCACCAGAGATGAGTTGTTTAATCGTTACGATCTCAGGCTGCAAATAAAAAACAAACACCAGTGTTAAGCTAAGCATTATGACTAAAACCCAGAACCGCCATAGTGTTGTCACTGATTTACCTGATGAAATAAGCTTGCTTATTAATAATACGCTACCACAACCCAAACCAAGAATATTGACCGCTGAAAAAAGCTTACCAGCATAATTCCCGGCTAAAGTGACATCACCTAAAGTCGCAAAAGCCATTGGTACAGCAATGTAACCAATGGCACAGAGACTGCCAACCCAGAGGGTTAGCAGCAGTCTTTCAGACAATAAATTAGCCTTCATATCGAATGGCGACGATCTCATATTCAATATCACCACTCGGCGCTTTAACCACTGCGATATCATCAACTTCTTTACCTATCATTGCTCTAGCAATAGGGGATGAAATAGCAATGCGATTTTTCTTAATATCAGATTCATAATCACCAACGAGTTGGTAAGTTACTTCATCATCATTATCAATATTAAGTAAATCAACTGTTAAGCCGAAGACAACACGACCATCTTTTGGCAATGTTGTTGGATCGATAATCTGTGCATTAGAAAGTACACCTTCTAATTGTTGAATACGACCTTCGATAAAGCTTTGTTGCTCTTTAGCTGCATGGTATTCAGCATTTTCTTTTAAATCGCCATGAGCACGTGCTTCAGCAATCGCAGACACCACTTCAGGGCGCGCAGTGAATTTTAAGTGTTTAAGTTCATCTTTAAGATCATCTGAACCATTTAATGTAATTGGAACTGCCATATTTATCGAAAACCTCTAGCTTAATTCTGAATGTAATGACTGTAAGCAATTTACTGTGTCACTATCTTTACTATTTAATGCTTGGCATGTTGCACGAGCAGCAGCCAAAGTGGTGGTGTAGTTCACTTGATGCTGAAGTGCTGCACGACGAATTTCAGTTGAATCAGCCACCGATTGACGACCTTCAGTCGTATTCACAATTAAGTTAATTTCATCATTTTTGATCATATCGACGATATGAGGTTGACCTTCTGCAACTTTATTAACAAGTGCACAAGCCACACCAGCATCATTCAGTACTTTTTGTGTACCGCGTGTTGCCAATAGCTCAAAACCTAGCTCAACCAAGTCTTTCGCAATGGTACTAATAGACTCTTTATCCACACCACGAACACTAATGAATGCTTTACCACCGGTTGGTAAAACAACAGATGCCGCTAATTGTGATTTAGCAAACGCTTCACCAAAAGTACGGCCTACACCCATTACTTCACCAGTAGACTTCATTTCTGGACCAAGAATTGGATCAACACCTTGGAATTTGATGAATGGGAATACAGCTTCTTTAACAGAATAATATTCTGGAATCACTTCTTCAGTAATACCTTGTTCAACTAAGCTACGACCAGCCATACAACGAGCAGCCACTTTAGCTAATGGCACACCAATCGCTTTAGATACATAAGGTACAGTACGTGATGCACGAGGATTCACTTCAAGCAAATAAATATTGTCGCCTTGAATCGCAAATTGCGTATTCATCAAACCGACCACACCTAGCTCTAAGGCCATTTGACGTACTTGCTCACGCATCCGGTCTTGGATTTCTTCACTTAAGCTATATGAAGGTAAGGCACATGCTGAGTCACCTGAGTGAACACCCGCTTGTTCAATAT
>Ga0209495_1000698_pt1 | contig 25126 bp, 21 predicted proteins | sample EN1Hudsemesocosm_FD_184629 | JGI IMG/M metagenome (GOLD analysis project Ga0209495, IMG submission 184629) | Methane-oxidizing microbial communities from mesocosms in the Hudson Canyon - EN1E Hudson Canyon (SPAdes) (version 2) | ecosystem: Environmental > Aquatic > Marine > Cold seeps | place... | reverse complement strand
AAATAACGCTACCTTCCATGAGCCTGTAGTTTCACGTAATGACATAATCTCCGTGTAATCGGTAGCAACACCCGTCATTAAAAAGGCAAAACCATTGCCAGGAGCTTGTGCTCGCGTGACTAAATCAGCAGCTATTGGTGTTGAGCCTTCAGAGCAAATTTCTAAAATAGTCGCGACTACTAAGGTCATACCTAAGCCCGCCAATGTTGCTCCGAAATAAGTCTGAAAACTATCTAAAGGAACAAAAGTACGAATAGCGGCAGCTAATAAAACACCTAATAATAACCAACGCACGATCATGCGTGAATCTTTTAAGCCTTCCCATAACATTGAGCCCCACCATTGAAAGGTAAATTGAGTTTCTGCTAGGCGTTTTTTAGCCTCAGACCATACGTGGAAATTAGTAACTTCAATAGTGTTTGGATTAGCCGGTAAAGTACCGTTACTTACTAAAACATTAAAGATTAAGCCGCTGATAATACCTATCAACATTGAGCAAACGATAAACAATGCTGTCCACTTAAACCCTATCAAAGCAATAAGAATTACCGTTAAAGATAAAGAGTTCCAAGGGCTAGCAATAAGAAATGCCATCACCTGTCCTAGACTTGCTCCACGTTGATATAAACGCATCGCAACTAATAATATTCCGTGACTACATAAATCAAGTAATACACCGGCAAATGTCGCGCGCAAGATTCCTCTAAAGGTATCACCCTTACCTAATAATGAAGTAACAAATTCGCGAGGAACACGGCCCAACACACCCACAAAAAACATACCTAATGCTAGTCCAATCCACATACTATCCATTAGGTGCCGAGTAGCCTCAGTCATACTTGATAGCGATACCCATTTACTAATGCTATCAGTAGCAAATACATCTAAAAGATAAGCAATAGATACTAGAATCAGTGTTGACCATAGAAGCAGGTCAGGACGTGATTTTTTAGTGGCTTCTTCGCCACAACAACTACTTTGCTCTTCTGGTTCAGGGGGGGAACAACAAGATGACATATAAAATTCCTCGTTCTTTAAGGTATGATCCTACCTTATATAGACTTTTTCAACCTGTACAAAATTCAACATTAGGGCAAGATACATCATGACCGAAGGTAAACCACTCCGTACCGTACGAAGCTTTGTACGTCGTGAAGGCCGATTAACACCCGGACAAGAACGCGCACTTGAACAGCTATGGCCGCTTTATGGAATTGATGAAGCAGAAGGCTTAATTGATTTAGAGCAGTTATTTGAACGTAAAGCCCCCCTTGTTTTTGAAATTGGCTTTGGCAATGGTAGCTCTTTAGCTGAAATGGCTGCTAATCAACCAGATACAAACTTTATCGGTGTGGAAGTTCATCGACCTGGTGTTGGTCACCTTCTAAAGCTTATTGAGGAACAGGGACTAACTAATTTACGTGTTGCTTGTACAGATGCTGTTGAATTATTAAAGGATCGTATTGCCGATAATAGTTTAGATCGTTTGCAACTCTTCTTCCCTGATCCTTGGCATAAAAAACGACATCATAAACGTCGAATCATTCAACCCGCATTTGTAAGTTTGCTATCAGACAAAATTAAATCTGGAGGCTACCTTCATATGGCAACAGATTGGCAACATTATGCCGAGCAAATGTTAGATGATTTATCACAAAACGATGACTTCATTAATTGTTCTGGTAGCTCGGATTATATACCCAGACCAGATTACCGTCCCTTAACAAAATTTGAGCAACGTGGACAACGATTAGGTCATGGTGTGTGGGATTTATTATTCAAAAGGCGATAAATCACCTATAAAACTTGCAACATTATCTTTTATGCGCTAATTTTCAGTTTTCGTACTATTTTCGTTACAAGGAATAAAAAGTAATGGCGCAGCATAAAACATTGAAACTAACCGCTTTTCTAATGGCTTCTACATTAAGCTCTATGAGCTATGGTGCAGGTTTTGCCATTATAGAGCAAAGTGTGACTGGCCTAGGTCGAGCTTTTTCGGGTAGCGCTGCTGTGGCAGAGGATGCCAGTACAATATTCTTTAACCCAGCTGGTTTAACTCAACTTCAACATATGGAAGTCGATATGGGTCTTCACCTTATCGCACCACAAAGTGAATTTAACAATAATGGTTCTAGCCACCCTCTTCCAGATGCATTAGGTGGCGGGAATTTATCGGGTGGTGATGGCGGAAATGCTGGCTCTGTTGCACCTGTCCCAAATTTTTATATTGCTTTACCTATCAGTGATACTGTTGTTGCCGGTTTTGGTGTCAATGCTCCATTTGGCTTAGTAACAGAATATGACGATGACTGGATTGGTCGCTACCATGCAATCAAATCAGACATGCTAACTATTAACCTTAATCCATCGATTGCATTCAAAGCAACTGACAAACTTTCCCTAGGTTTTGGTATCAATTTACAATATATTGAGGTTGAATTAACTAATGCGATTGATTTAGGTGGAGCCTATACTGCTTCACTATTACCAAATGTCGGTGCGGCGGCGGCTGCAGCTGGAGGTACTCAGAATAATGATGGTATTGCGAAATTAAAAGCTGATGACTGGAGTTGGGGATATAACTTAGGCTTAACATTCCAAGCAACCGATGCGACACGTATTGGATTAGCTTATAGATCAAAAATTTCACACCACTTAACAGGAAAGGCAAAGTTTACTATTCCTAATAACCCTGTTGCACAAGGTGTAGCTGCAGTCGGTAATATCATTAACGGACGAAATACTGCAGATGTTGACTTACCTGAAAGTGCATCTCTAGCGATTCATCACCAAATTAATGATCAATGGGCAGTAATGGCAGACGCCAGCTGGACACGCTGGGAGCGTTTTCAAGAACTGGCCATAAACCTACCAAATGGAACAACAAGTATAAAAGAAGAAAAGTGGGATAACTCTATGCGTTACGGTTTAGGTTTAACGTATGCACATAATGAAAAATGGACTTTTCGTAGTGGTATCGCTTTCGATGAAACACCTATTTCAGATGAATATAGAACAGCGCGAATCCCCGGCGAAGATCGCAAGTGGCTAGCGGTAGGTGCAAGTTACAAGTATTCAGAAAGTATAACAATTGATGCTGGCTACACACATATATTCCTCAGTGATCCTGAAATAAATGAAATCGATGATAATGGTTACACATTAACTGGTGACTATGATGCAAGTGTTGATATTTTGAGTGTTCAAGCACGTTGGATATTTATGTAATAAGGAACTTACATCATGGCTGAAGTTTCCACTGATACAATTCCTCTTGAACAGGCCGGTACTCTATACGGCTTGTTTCAAGAGCGTCTAAAACGTAGTCCACACCATGCCGCTTATCGTAGTTATGATTCAACAGATAAAACTTGGTATGACATTACTTGGGAAGAAGTATCAACCCAAGTTGCACGTTGGCAAGAAGCGATAGAAAAAGAAGGCCTTGAAGCGGGCGATCGCGTTGCCATCAATCTAAAAAATTGCAAAGAATGGGTTTTTTTCGATCAGGCAGCTATGGGCCTAGGTCTAGTTGTGGTTCCACTATACCCTGATGACCGTCCTGACAATGTTGCTTACATTTTACAAGATGCCGATGTTAAGCTGCTATTTCTACAAAATGCAGGGCAATGGAAACGCTTAGAACCTTCTATAACAGAAGAGCATGCTCTGAAGCGTGTCATCATCAATAATAGTGATGATGAGGCACCCTCATCCCCAGCGGTTTACGCTCACGATTGGCTACCTGAAAATTGGGGCGTTATCAAAGATTGGGATAATGAACCACATCAACTCGCTAGTATTATTTACACTTCTGGAACTACAGGTCGCCCTAAAGGTGTAATGCTTAGTCACCATAATATGCTCTCCGTTGCTTCCGGTGCATTACAATTTTTTGATGTACTGCCTAGTGATATCTTTTTATCTTTTTTACCGCTGTCACATACATTAGAACGTACCGCAGGCTATTATTTACCGATGATGGCTGGTGCTCAAGTTGCCTATGCTCGGGGGATTCCTCAACTAGCTGATGATATGCTGAATGTTAAACCGACTATCATGATTGCCGTACCTCGTATATTTGAACGTATCTATACTCGATTGCAAAGTCAAATAGCAGATAAATCTGTTATTGCTAAGGGCTTATTCAAAGCGACTTCATCTCTCGGTTGGGCACGTTTTCAACACCAACAACATCGAGGTTGGTGGCGACCAAGTTTCTTATTATGGCCACTTCTAAATAAACTAGTTGCTTCCAAGGTAAAAGAACGATTTGGTGGCAATATGCGTCTGATCGTTAGTGGTGGCGCAGCATTACCTGAAAAGGTTGCCAAATTATTTATTGGCTTAGACATGTGCCTTCTGCAAGGTTACGGCCTAACGGAAACGAGTCCCGTTATTAGTGTTAACTCACCTGATAGTAACATTCCAAGTAGTGTTGGCAGGCCTATTCCTGGTGTTGCTGTAATGATTGGCGAAAATGATGAGTTATTATCTCGTGGCCCTGGAAATATGCTCGGTTACTGGAATAACCATAAAGCAACAGCACAAACTATTAACGCTCAAGGTTGGTTGCATACAGGCGATCAAGCGCGTATTGATGAATCAGGTCATATTCACATTACAGGTCGAATAAAAGATATTCTAGTGCTGAGCAATGGCGAAAAAGTACCTCCTGGTGATATTGAATCAGCTATTTTAATGGATGGAACTTTTGAACAAGCACTTGTTATTGGTGAAGGTGAATCATTTTTATCTGCCCTACTTGTTCTTAACGCAGATCATTGGTTTGCCTTAGCAAAAGAACATGGCTTGGATGCTTTTGATCATGACAGTTTGAATAACAAATCACTTCACAACGATGTTATTCAGCGTTTACGTAAACTTCTGCATGACTTTCCTGCCTATGCAAGAATTCGTAGAGTCACATTAACACTTGAACCTTGGACAGTTGATAATGATTTAATGACGCCCACAATGAAAATAAAACGTCCCAAGGTTATTGCCCATCATCAAAAAGATATTGATGATATGTACGCATCATAAAATACTGATAATTCAGTCCATTCCATCATGAATGGGCTGATAATTCATTTACCTATAAGCTAGTCATACCTAATTGCCTCAATAAAGTACTTCTTTGTACCCTCTTGCACATGAATAGTGACGTCATCATCGACGTGTTTACCAAGTAAAGCTTGTGCCAGAGGTGAATCTAAACTGATATATTCTTTTTTATGATCAATTTCATCAGGCCCCACAATTCTATATTCAACTTTTTCTTGTTGATCATTTTCCAACAAAACCCATGCAGCAAAAAATACTTTAGACTGATCAGCGGGTTGCTCAGACACAACGCGTAAATCTGGCATCCGCTTCTGTAAATATCGAATGCGGCGATCTAATCCACGTAGCTCTTTCTTTCGATAGATATATTCAGCATTTTCAGAACGGTCACCCTCCGCTGCTGCTGCAGATAATGCTTTAACAACATCTCTACGGCGGATCCAGATTTTTTCAAGCTCATCATTCAAATGAGCCATGCCATTAGCAGTAATATAGGGTGATGATTTCATAAAGTCATTTTCCTTTAACAGATAGAAAAAAGCCACCGACATGGTGGCCTTTTACTTGAGGACTCAATTAATAAGAGTGACTTAAGCCATCCTTTTCATTATTTCATCAATATCTGTCATTTTGTTTATATCGAAATATAAACAATCAGGTTCATTTTTGCGTACATAAATTCCATCAATCACATGTTCAATTTGACGAATCAATGCTAAGGCACCGCTACGACTTGATTGGAAATCAGCGGGTGCATAGTGAAGTACATCATTAATTTCATCTATCATTAATGCATATCGAGGTGTTTTGCCATCTAGCGTAACAAACAATAAAACTTGTCTAATTCCACCACTAATATGATCTCTTACTCTAGTAAATAACGTTCGCAATCGACGTAGTGTCGTCACACGAGAATGCTCCAAAATATCAAGCGCTTCTGCTTGATTATCATTGTCGCGTAAAGAAATTAGTTTTTCAGCCAATGCATGTATCTCATTGTGCGGCTCATTAAAACTAATGAGCAATTCTTTTAAGGTCTCATCTCGCGTTTCAAACGTATTATACCACTTACCAAATGCACACTCTTTTGGGTTAGTCGCCTTAGTGAAAGCGTCACCTGTTCGAATTGAATGTTCTAAATCATTGATCCATACAATATGATCTTGTTCACGTTGAGCCAAAATATCCAATAATTCTGTTTTGCTATCCAAACCTGATGGAATACCTAATCGATGAGCAAAATCTAATACTGGAACGATCGCACCTTGAAACTTAGTGACACCACAAAATCCACGCTCTTCGATAGGGATGCGTTGAATATCATTAATATCTTGCCCCAGCATTAATACATTTTCAACATCAAGACCAAACATCATATCTTCAACAAAAAATGTAAATATTTGCCGAATTTGTTCTGACTTGCCGCTATTTCCACTGCCTACCACATGGTTTAGAGCCATCGTGAATTCCTCTATTACGTTATTCTAAACAAGCTGTTATGCTTATCGTCTACTCAAAACAAATAGTAGTTTAGAGATTAAGAGCAATATCTAAGCCAGATTATTTGTGCAGTCGTTGTTGCAATTTTTGTTCATCAATCTTAGCGCCTAGGTAGCTAACAATTAGACGCATATCTAACTCTGCATTGGCTAAACAGCTACTCGCACCGGGTGAGGGTGTCATATTAAAGATAATGCCATTACCTGGATTTATTTTAGCTTCACCCATCAGTAATTTTGATTGTTTTTTATCAATTAACTGTGGACGAACTCCGCCAAAGCCTTTAGCAAATTCAATGTCTTTTAATTGCAATGACGGTACAATTTTTCGTGCATCTTTGAGAAATAACCAACACCGTAGTCCAGGCACTTCAAATAAGAAGTTCTTCAAAATATAATTTCGAATATCACTCACTTTAAATAAATCCCAAAACACTTTTAATACACTGGTATCGAGCCTTAATACTCGCAAAAATTCAAAGAAAGTACTGATATTGTAGCGTTCCAGTAATGGCAATAATAATGCAGTGGGACCAAAACGAGTTTTACCTTCGACCAATACATCGGGATCGCCATGGACTGCTGCAAAGGGTAAGTTATCATTTTGTACCGTATACACCTTGCCATTTAGAACTTTTGGTGTGAAGTAAAAACTCCCCGCAACGGGTAAACATGAGAACTCTAAACCATGGCCCATTTGCTGTGCCAGTAATAAACTATGGCCCCCAGCAGAAACAACGACACTTTTAGCTTTTATACTGCGGTCAGCTGTATTGATATGAAATAGTCCATCTTTATGAATAATTTCTTCAACATGTGAATTAAACAACAAGTTTAAGACCTTATCTGCACGTATAGCTAGAGTCACAAATGATTCAGCAAGCTGATTAAAGTCTACGGCACTATATTCATCTAATACTGCTAAGGCTATACACTCTTCGGGACGTAAATTCCCATCAACCATAACAACATTAGGTTCAATTTTGGCTATATCTTCCTTTTCTAACAACTGCATAGTTTCGAAGCGGTCTTTGAACAGCTCATAGCGCTCACGTAATCGCTGACACTCTTTCTCACCAACAGCTACAACCATCTTAGGAAACTTGAAAATAACCTGCTCACGGTCTTCTAAGAGTTCCGTATAGTTAACAATCATTTCAGCGGCAGATTTTACTTTGCTTGCTTTATCTAAAGTGTAGTTAGTTTCAATATCACCACAATGCAATGTTTGACTATTATTACGTCCATGAGAGTTTACTTTAGCTACCCCATCATATTTCTCGATCAATACAATATCATCTACATCAGAATATTCAGCTAATAAATATAATAGTGCTGTGCCACAAACGCCTCCGCCGATAATAGCAACTTGATGAATCTGTTCTGACATAGTGTTTCTCTAGGGGTTATTGAATGACGTTTAAAGAATTACTATTATAAAATAATTCCTGATGTGATTGTTCTAATTTAGTCGTAATACCGCTTCGACAGTGTGAAATGAACCAAAGATAAGTATTCGATCGCCTTTTTCAGCACGATTACATGCTTGTTGATAGGCTATTTCTACACTACCCGACTGATGTATCTTGTCACTTCGAATATGATTACTAAGCTGCTGGGATAATTGCATTGCAGTCATTCCCCTATTACCATCTAGACTTGCTATAAACCAGTGATCTATCGCAGGTGACAATATAGAAGATACCGTTGATGCATCTTTATCTTTCAACATGCCTACAACTGCAAATGTTTTACCCGATGTAGGTGTTTCAGATAATAATTTAACTAAATTCTTTGCACCTTGTTCATTATGAGTGACGTCTAATATTTTTTCTACATCACCTAAAATGCGTTGAAAACGCCCCATCAATTTAACGTTGCAGAGTCCATTCTTAACCTGCTCTGGCGAAATAGAAAAGTCGTGTTGCATGAGTAAATCAATAACTTGTAATACAGCGGCTGCATTTTGTAATTGATAACTACCTTCAAGTGAAGGGAAAGGTAAGCCTTTCCATTGATGTTTATCATTTTTCCACTGCCAAACAGTATCACTTTTGACGATATTAAAGTCTTGTTCGGCAATATATGTTGGTGCATTTAATGAGTTAGCATACGCTAAGACAGTATTAGGTGGTGTTACTTCAGAACAGACAACAGGCTTGTCCGTTCTAATAATACCAGCCTTCTCTCGGCCTATCGTTTCACGATCATCACCCAGCCATACGGTATGGTCAAGACTAATAGGTGTAATTAAGGCAATATCTGTATCAAATAGATTGACGGCATCTAAACGACCGCCCATGCCTACTTCAAGAATGGCAATATCAATTTTATTTTCACTAAACAAATCAACTGCAGCTAAAGTAGCAAATTCAAAATACGTTAGTGATGTTTCATCCCGTGCAAGATCTAATCTATTAAAGGCAGCACAAATTTCTTCGTCACTACAAGGCTGTCCATTAATACATATACGTTCATTATAGGAAAGAATATGCGGCGAAGTATAGGTACCCGTTTTATAACCAGCTGTTCGCAAGATAGATTCAAGCATAGCTACAGATGAGCCTTTACCATTTGTACCTGCAATCGTAATCACAGTAAAGGGTAGTTTCGACGAACCATCTAATGCTCGCCACACCTTTCCTATTCGTTCAAGGCCGGGGTCTACTTCAGTAAAATGAAGCATTTCCTGCCAACGTAGCCATTCAGGCAGGGTTTCAAAACGCATACTGTGGAGCGGTCTTTTTTTATGCTGCAGGACGTTTTTGTAACATCGCTAATACACTTGCTAAACGATCACGCATATCACGACGGTCAATAATCATATCAACAGCCCCATGCTCAACTAAGAATTCACTTCGTTGGAAGCCTTCAGGCAAGGTTTCTCGTACTGTTTGTTCAATAACGCGTGGTCCAGCAAAGCCAATTAATGCTTTTGGTTCTGCCGCATTAATATCACCTAACATCGCTAAACTTGCAGAAACACCGCCCATAGTGGGATCGGTTAGTACTGAAATAAAGGGTACACCAGCTTTACTTAATTGAGCTAAGATCGTACTTGTCTTTGCCATTTGCATCAGTGAAAACAAGCCTTCTTGCATTCGTGCCCCACCACTGGCTGAGAAACAAATTAAAGGTAGCTTTTTATCTAAAGCAACTTGCGCAGCACGAACAAATTTCTCGCCAACAACCGCACCCATTGAACCGCCCATAAAACTAAAATCAAATGATACTGCAACAACAGGCAAATCATTAATTGTGCCCTCCATTGCTAATAAAGCATCATTTTCACCTGTTTTCTTTTGAGCTTGTAAAATGCGTTCTTTATACTTTTTACTATCTTTGAACTTTAGGGTATCAACTGGTTTCAAACCTGCTGCTATTTCAGTGCGCTCACCCTCATCTAAAAAACTTTCTAGGCGGGTGCGTGCATTAATGCGTTGATGATGATCACATTTCGGACAAACATGTAAATTTCGCTCTAATTCAGCACGGTATAACACGCTGTCACAAGCAGGACATTTACACCAAACACCTTCAGGTACACTACGGTTGCGGGCTGTTGTTCTAATTTTTGAGGGAATTAATTTTTCAAACCAACTCATAATTTGTCACCTATTTTTATTTTGCCATATCTTGAGCATTAATTGCATGGCGCATTTCAGCTAATAATGCTGCTAAAGCGGCAGGCAGTTCATCAGGTCTTTCAGCATGTTCTTCGATACAGCGTACCAAACTACTACCTACAACAACAGCATCAGAAACTTTAGATACTGCAGCAGCAGATTTTCCATCTCGAATACCAAAACCAACACCTAATGGTAAATCCGTATATTGTTTTAATAAATCCATTTTACCAGCAACTTCAGATACATCTAATGTTGCCGTTCCTGTCACACCTTTTATTGAAACATAATAAATAAAGCCTTTTGCATATTTTGCAATCTTAGCCATTCTTTCTGGACTTGTTGTTGGTGCAACAAGGAAGATTGTATCAATATTACGCTTGTCCATGCTCAATAAGAATTCTTCAGATTCTTCAGGTGGCATATCAACAGTTAATACACCATCAACACCAGCCTGCCCAGCTTTCTCAGCAAAGGCTTCATACCCCATTGCTTCTAGTGGATTTGCATAGCCCATTAATACGATAGGCGTTTCAGTATCTTTTTCTCTGAAATTGGCAACCATATCTAATACATTATGTAGCGACACGTCATTTTTCAAAGCACGCTCACATGCTTTTTGAATAACAGGGCCATCTGACATAGGATCAGAAAAAGGAATACCTAATTCTAAAATATTAGCTCCCGCATCAACCAATGCATGAAGCATAGGAACAGTCACCCACGGTTCAGGGTCCCCAGCAGTTATATACGGTATTAGGGCAGTTTGACCATCAGCCTTTAATTTATCAAAACACGCTTTAATTCGACTCACGCTCAATTCCTTATAAACTTAAACCAGCTAATGCTGCTACGGTATGCATATCTTTATCACCACGACCAGATAAGTTTACCAATAATATTTTATCTGGCGACATAGTAGGAGCCAACTTCGTTGCATAAGCTAATGCGTGACTTGATTCCAAAGCAGGAATGATCCCTTCTATTCGCGTCAAATCATGAAAGGCTTGTAATGCTTCGTCATCTGTCACCGCTACATACTTAGCACGTCCAATATCTTTAAGAAGTGCATGTTCTGGACCGACGCCAGGGTAATCTAAACCTGCAGAGATAGAGTGTGTTTCAATAATCTGACCATTTTCATCTTGCATCAAATAGGTTCGATTACCATGCAATACGCCAGGTGAACCCGCACATAATGGTGCAGAATGTTGCCCAGTTTCAATGCCATGCCCCGCACCTTCAACACCGTACATTTCAACATCTTCATCACCAATGAACGGATGAAATAGGCCAATAGCATTTGAACCTCCACCAATACAAGCAATTAAGGCATCAGGTAGTCTACCTGCAGCTTTCATAATTTGATTTTTAGCTTCGCGGCCAATAATAGTTTGAAAATCTCTCACCATTTCAGGATAAGGATGTGGACCTGCCACAGTGCCGATAATGTAGAAAGTATCATCTACATTTGTTACCCAATCACGTAACGCTTCATTTAGTGCATCTTTTAAAGTACGAGAGCCTGATTCAACAGGAACAACCGTTGCACCCAACAATTTCATTCGATATACATTTTGTGCTTGACGTTGAACATCTTCAGCACCCATGTAAACAACACATTCAATACCTAAACGAGCAGCTACGGTCGCTGTTGCGACGCCATGCTGACCTGCACCTGTTTCTGCAATGATTCGTGTTTTACCCATTCGCTTAGCGAGTAAAGCCTGACCAATGGTATTATTAACTTTGTGCGCACCGGTATGGTTTAAATCTTCACGTTTAAGGTAGATTTGAGCTCCACCTAATCGCTTGCTCCAATTTTCCGCATGATAAAGCGGTGACGGACGTCCAACAAAGTCAGCTAAATCTTTATCCATTTCAGCTTGAAACTCAGGATCGTCTTTATAGCGGTTATATGCCTCTTCAAGTGCATAAATCGCTTCCATCAAGGTTTCACCTACAAATCGTCCACCATACGTTCCAAAATGCCCATCTTCATCAGGGTAAGTATCGTAATAGTTGTTATCCAGCTGCTCAGCCATTTACTACCTCTTGCATAAAATCGCTTATCTTCATATTGTCTTTGATTCCTTTTGCCTGTTCAACGCCACCACTGACATCAACTGCATAAGGTTTTACTTGTTCTATAGCTTTTGCCACATTCGCAGCATCTAAGCCGCCTGCTAACACTAATGGCTTATCAATATCTGTAATCATTGACCAATCAAATACCTGTCCAGTTCCGCCAGGAACACCTACTTGGTAACTATCTACTAATATTGCAGAAGCTGAACTATATCGACTCACTTCCGACTGTAAATCAATTCCTTCACGCATTCTTAGTGCTTTCATATAAGGATGATTGAATTGTTCACAATATTCTGGAGATTCATCACCATGAAATTGTAATAGTCCAATCGGTAATGCCTCTATACAATCTGCCACATCTTCAGGTGCCGCATCAACAAATAATGCAACAATACTGATAAAAGGCGGTAAGCCCCTAATAATTTCTTGTGCTTGCGCAATTGTTACAGCACGAGGACTTGGTGCATAAAATACAAATCCTAATGCATCAGCCCCCATTTCAACTGAAAATTCAGCATCTTGGCGACGAGTGATACCACAAATTTTTACACGTGTTCTCATGAATTTGGTCTGAGAGATAAAGTTAGTGCACTACTCTACCAGACCACAGGAAATGGGGACACTGTTGGAAGCTTATATTCATCAGGATATTCAACATTAATAAAATATAAGCCTTCTGGTGGAGAGGTTATTCCACCTTGGCCACGATCACGACTCTCTAATACTTCCGTCGCCCACTCAATAGGTTTTCTACCTTCACCAATAGGCACTAATACGCCCACTAAGTTACGAACCATATGATGAAGAAAAGACTGCGCTTTAACATCTATAGCAATACAATCACCATGGCGTGTTACTTTTATTTTTTCTACTGTTTTAATAGGGCTATGTGCTTGGCATAACTTGGCACGAAAGGCAGAAAAGTCATGATGACCGACTAAGAGATCTGCTGCAGCTTGCATACGTTCAACATCTAAGGGGCTAAATACCCACCACATTTTATTGGCATGAATTGCTGAGCGACTTACTCTGTTTAAGATAAGGAAACGATAACTTCGATTTAATGCAGAAAAGCGAGCACTGAAATCATCTGACACAGGTTTAGCCCATGTCACATTCATATCATTAGGTAGATTAGTGTTTAAACCTAATATCCAGCTTCGTTCACTACGGTCAGCATCGGTTTCAAAATGAGCGACCTGCTGCAAGGCATGAACACCCGAATCAGTACGACCAGCTGCCACTATTTTTGATGTGTGATCTGATATCGAGGCTAAAGCATCGTATAGACAGCCCTGAACAGTCCTCTGATCAGGTTGAACTTGCCATCCACAAAAACGTGTACCGTCGTACTCAACGCCTAAGGCTATTTTCACTCACAGCCCTTAAGACAAATCATTTAATAATTTCTGAGCTCGTGATTTCTGTTCATCATTACCATCAATTAGCACTTCTTCCAAAATATTTCGAGCACCTTCTGGATCTTCCATATCCATATAGGCACCTGCTAAATCTAATTTAGTTTCAGCTTCATCGATTTCATCAAAACCGCCTAAATCGAATTCAATATCACTTGTACTTTCTTCAACGTCTGCTTGTTCAGTATCAACAGTTAATGCATCGCTTAAATCAGCAGCCTCTGATAATGTTGTAACGTCGACTTCATCATCACTGTCTATTGAAGAAACTTCAGACGGCATACTTAAGCCCTGTTCATCTTCTGTCTCATCATTCAATGTAAGGTCAAAATCAACTGGCGAGTCATCTAGGCTAATTTGATCTAATTCGCTATCAAGATCAATATCGATTGATAGAGGCTCATCATCTAGTGATAATTCTGTATCATCAGAACTACTTAAACTATCTATCTTAAAATCTAATAAATCATCTGTATCGGTATTATCTTGTTCTGTTGATTTAGGCTCTTCTGGAACGGAATCAACTGAAAGTTCATTTGAATTAAACTCAAGTACGACATCATCTTCTTCTACTTCTTCAGTTTCTGATGCATCATCCAAGTCTAACTCCGGTTCGATAGTAATCTCTTCCACTTCAAGTTGAGCACCTAAACTATCTATCTCTGGATAAGCATCTTTAATGAGATCTTCATCAGTTTTCACTTCTTCAACAGTCACTTCTGGAATAGGTGTGATTGCTGCTACTTCAGTATCATTTTGATGCTCTTCCTGCACCTCTGAGACAGTTGCAGCTGATGATTGTGTAACAGCATCATCCCAATCCATATTTTGCTGCTTACGTCGACGTCCTAATAGTAATAAGATAAACGCTAATAAAGCAGCAACTAGGCCCCCAATAAGACTTCTTTGCTTATGCTCTGTGTAGAATGCTTTTACTTTATCCATCACAGTACTAACAGCATCACCAGCAACGTCTAATGGCGCGTTTGTGGCCGTATCACTATTATCAACTTCCTCTGTAAGAGCAAAATCAGACATGTCATCTTCAACATCAACTAATGCTAATGATGAATCCTCAGACTCTATTTGAGAAAAATAAGCTTCAACTTCTGATTGAGCTTCCTCGACCTGATCCTTCATGCCTTCTTGGGTATTATTAGTGGCATCTGTTGAGACAATTTGCTGCATCTCATCTAATTTAGATTCTATTTGCCCAATTTCCGTAGTTAGAGGAGCATCAGTATTCACACCTTCCTCTAAATTACCTTGTAACCTAGCTAAATCAGCATCTTTCAAGGTTATTAATTTGCGTAAGGTCTGAAGTTGTTCTTCCATCAAATCCATTCGGGATTTAATATCTATATTTTCTTGAGCCTGACTTTCAATTGTTTCTTGAGCAAACGTTAACTGTTCACTTAACTGGGTTAATTCTTTATCACCTAATGGTGATAATTCATTCATACCAGAATCTAGCTCATCACTAGGAGCAACAAGCTGTAACCGTGCATCGTCCCCACTCGGCCCCACATCCTCGGCATCAGCAGTTTCAACTACAACTTTTTCAGCAGTAGTGTCACTCTGTTCAACAACATTAGTAACCGGTGCTACAGGTTTATTACGGTTTTTCCATGCAGAATACTGCTCTTTAACTGCAGCATTAGCCTGACGCTTTGTTAGAGATTGAATATCGCTTGTAGATGGAATATCAAGTGTATATCCAGCTTTAAGACCATTTATATTATTTTTATGAAATGATTTAGGATTCGCATTTAATAATGCCATCATCATCTGATTTAAAGAAATATCAGATGATGGTTTTGTTTTTCTTGCTACCGCAGATAAAGTATCGTTTCGACCAACATCATATGTTGTCGCTGTAGAATAATTAGTTGTTGCTACAGGCATCTGTGGATCAGGATACTGATAAGTACTTTTCTGTGGTGCTGTTTTCTTTTTGGTTACAGGTGCTTTTTTCTGAGGTATGACTTTGGGTTCAACAAAGACATTCTTTGGAGGATCCAGTAAGACTGTATATTCACGAATTAAACGACCATTACCCGTAGTAGCGACTAATAAAAGATCTATGAAAGGTTCTTTAACAGGTTGAGATGAACTAATTTTAATATTAGTTTTGCCATTCTTTTCAATGATTTCAAAACTAAATTGTGTTAATAAAAATGTTCGTTTTATCCCCGCTTTTTCAAACTCTTCATTCGAGGCTAATTGAACCTGCAATTGACCTTCATCACTATCACGTAAAGCTGTCACTGCTATCTGAGCTTTAAAAGGTTCATTGAGGGATGAAGATAATTCTATTTTTCCCAGTCCAAACGCATGAGCTTGAATTGGACCTAAAAGTCCTAATGCAGTCATCACAGCTACGCTGGCAAATGTTCTAGCTTTCATCCTAAATCCCTCATAAAATCCTAATTTAACTGTAATCCTAACACTTACAAGTATTTTGCAACCAATATTTCAGCAATTTGAATACTATTTAGAGCAGCACCCTTACGAACATTGTCAGCAACAACCCATAAGTCAAGACCATTGGGATGAGAAATATCTTCTCTGATGCGTCCAACGTAAACAGGATCGGTACCTGAAGCATCAGATACTGCAGTCGGATAACCACCATCAACATGCTCATCAATTACAACAATACCTTCTGATTCAGAAAGTATTTTTTTGGCTTCAGCTGCTGTTATTTTGTCACGTGTTTCAATATGCAAAGCTTCTGAATGTCCAAAAAACACGGGAACACGAACAGCAGTAGGATTAACTAAAATCGAATCATCACCCATGATCTTCTTAGTTTCCCACACCATTTTCATTTCTTCTTTTGTATAGCCATTGTCTTCAAATACATCAATATGAGGCAATACATTGAATGAGATCTGTTTTGGATAAACCTTACTTTCAACAGTACGACCATTTAATAATGATGCAGTTTGTTTGGCCAGTTCATCCATTGCAGGTTTACCTGTTCCTGATACTGCTTGGTAGGTACATACGTTCACACGTGTAATACCAACTGCATCATAAATAGGCTTCATTGCTACGAGCATTTGAATTGTAGAACAATTCGGGTTTGCAATAATTCCATGGTTCTTATAATCAGCAATAGCATCAGGGTTTACCTCTGGCACAACCAAAGGAATATCATCTACATAACGAAATTCAGATGTATTATCAATTACAACACAGCCCGCTTCAGCAGCGATCGGTGCATATTCTCGAGAGACACTTGCACCTGGTGAAAATAAGCCTACTTGCACCTTTGAGAAATCAAAGGTCGCTAAGTCTTCTACGATCAATGTTTTATTACCGAAACTAACGGTACTACCTGCAGATCGTGCACTTGCTAGTGCATAGATCTTACCTACAGGGAAATTCCGCTGATGCAGAATTTCTAACATAGTTTCACCAACGGCACCTGTTGCGCCGACTACAGCAACATCAACTTTTTTACTCACAATTTATCCAATATCTATAATTTAAACTTACAGGGCAGCAACGACTGCATCGCCCATTTCAGATGTACCCACTTTTGTCATACCTTCAGAGTAGATATCAGCAGTACGTAAACCTTGATCTAATACTTTGCTTACAGCATTTTCAATACGATCAGCCATAGCAGGTTCGTCTAGTGTATAGCGTAACATCATTGAGGCAGATAGAATTGTTGCTAGAGGGTTTGCAATATTCTGGCCTGCGATATCGGGGGCACTTCCGTGAATCGGTTCATACATACCTTTACCACTTTCATCTAATGAAGCAGAAGGTAACATTCCAATTGACCCCGTTAACATTGAAGCACAATCAGACAAAATATCACCAAACATATTGGTCGTAACCATTACATCAAATTGTTTTGGCGCACGCACTAATTGCATAGCCGCGTTATCAACATACATATGACTTAACTCTACATCACTATAGTCCGTTGCCATATCAGTCATTGTTTCACGCCAAAGCTCTGTACACTCTAATACGTTTGCTTTATCTACAGAACATAATCGACCTTGACGTTTTTGAGCAATATCAAAGGCAACTTTACCAATTCTTTGGATTTCGCTTTCACGGTAAACTAACGTATTGAAACCTTCTTTCTCACCATTTTCTAAGGTGCGGACACCTCGAGGTTGTCCAAAGTAGATCCCCCCCGTTAATTCACGCACAATCATTAAATCTAAACCGGCAACAACCTCTGCTTTCAATGTAGAAGCATCCGCTAATTGTGGGTATAAAATAGCGGGGCGTAAATTAGCAAACAAATTAAGCTGACTACGAATACCGAGTAAGCCTTTTTCTGGGCGAACACTGATATCGAGTGATTCCCATTTGTAACCACCTACTGCACCTAGAAGGATTGCATCAGCCGCTTTTGAAATGGCAACAGTCTCATCAGGTAATGGCGTTCCTGTTTCATCGTATGCGGCACCACCAATCAAACCATATTCTAGTTCGATATCTAGACCATCTTTTGCTAAGGCTTGTAATACTTTAATTGCTTCATCAACAATCTCTGGACCAATGCCGTCACCAGCTAATACTGCTATTTTTTTTGTCATTACTTAATTCACTACACTAAAATTTAAATTTATTATTTTGCTCTTTCTTAAATAAATGATTTAAGAAAATAGCCATGGGGTTTGTTGTTGGCGACGTGCTTCATAATCTTGAATTTCGTCTTTATGTTGTAAGGTTAAACCAATATCATCCAAACCGTTAAGCAAGCAATGCTTCTTAAACGAATCAACATCAAATGACATTACACTACCGTCAGCCGTGGTGATTTCTTGCTTGTCTAAATTAACAGTTAATTGGTAACCAGGGTTAGCTTGCACCTGCTCAAATAAATCATCGACTACGTGCTCATCCAAGGTAATCGCTAAGATGCCATTTTTACTTGTGTTACTAAAAAATATGTCCGCAAAACTTGGGGCGATAACCACTCTAATACCAAAATCATCTAGCGCCCATACTGCATGCTCTCGGCTTGAACCACAGCCAAAGTTTTCACGTGCCAAGAGAATACTTCCACCTTGATAGCGGTCTTGATTTAAAATAAAGTCTTTATTTAATGGACGCCCTTCACAGCTCTGACCAGGCTGACCTAAATCAAGATAGCGCCATTCATCAAATAAATTTGGTCCAAAGCCACTACGTTGAATTGATTTTAAAAATTGTTTTGGAATAATCGCATCAGTATCAACATTTGGTCGATCTAATGGAATAACAATACCCTGCTCTATTGAAAATGCTTGCATTAATGGTTCTTCACTTTAACTTTAATTTATGGTTTGAGATTTAACGTTAGATAAAAACTAACGGGAACAGCCTGACTAATACTCGGTAGCTTGGCCAATTCCATCAATTTATTCACGCCTGACACTAATGCAAAATCTTCAGCCTTCACAATAACAGGTTGAGCACTAACAACAGCTAATTTGGCGCCAACTAAGCGAGATATTATAACATTTAGTTTAATCGGTTTCGTTTCACCATGAAGCGAAAGGTTGGCATCAATCTCCAACGGTACACTTGCCGCCCCTTGAGCAATCGCATCGAGTATTGCTAAATCAATATTTGCAGTTAAGGTTGCGGTTGAAAACTGTTCCACATCAAAAAGATACTTTGTCATTCTCTCATCACGAACAGCAATACTTGTGTCTACACTCGATAGATCAATTGCCAGCTCAAATTGCCCCTTAGAATCAAGAGCTCCCTGAAATGACCTAAACTGATGTACTTCGGCAATATTTACTTTTTTTGTCGAAATAAAATTTAACTGGGAATGTTGATTATCAATCACCCATTGAGCAGCATTTACACCAGTAGAACTAATTAATAGTGCTAGAGTAGATATTCTAACAAGTTGTATTAGATTAATAAATTTCATTGCTTATTTCCTTATCTTATTCAAGTGGACGCCCAGTGGCATCTACAGGAGTAACCACACTTTCTATTGAGTCATGGTCCTTATTCATACGTTCGATTGAATCTGTTACTTCTTTTCTTTCTGTCGATTTCAATACAATGATTTCAACTCGTCTATTTCGCGCTCTATTTTCTGATGTATCGTTTGTTGCCAACGGTTGTGTATCGGCATAGCCTTCAAGAACAAATCGCTCAGGCAACATTTCACCATTTCCCAACAACTCATGAACAACAGATGTTGCGCGTGATGTAGACAACTCCCAGTTAGACCTGTAACGCGGTGTATTAATTGGGATATTATCAGTATGACCCGCAACAGCAATCTGCCCATCTGTTTTCATCAAGACTATTTGGATCTTAGAAATAATAGGTAGAAACTCTTTATTTAAACGTGCACCACCTGAAGGAAAAGAACCTTTTTCACGAATACGGATTACAATTCGGTTAAGCTGCGTTTCAACATCAATTAAGCCTTCAGCAATTTCACCTTCTAATGCCTCTTTAAACTTTTCTGCTTCTTCTGCAATTTCTTTTGCTTGCTGCTCTTTAAGGGACTCAGCATCCATTTTTACTTTTAATGTATCTCGTGAATCATCAATCGTATCTTGGCGCACTTCTTTCAAAGGCGTTGGACGAGGTTCGCCGGGACTAAATTCTTGCGCAATAATACTGGTACCTTTAGGTATTTCGTTTGCAGCAACTTCACGCTGCACACCAAAAGCATTATCTAAAGACTTCACTACCATTTTGTATTTCAATGCATCCATCTCAGCAAAAGATAAAAGCAATACAAAGAAACACATCAACAGTGACATTAAATCAGCAAATGTTCCCATGTAGGCAGGTAAGCCCTCAGGGGGACAATCACAATCATGTTCTTCAGCTTCTTCACTCACCGATAGTATTCCCTACAACTCTAGCCATGACTATTCAGCTGCTTCCACATCACCACCACTTCGGCGTGATGCTGGTAAGTAATTATTCAATAATTCTTCAAGCACTTTAGGGTTTTGTCCTTCCTGAATACCTAAAACACTTTGAATGATTATGTTTTTATTCATTTGCTCTTCAGCGCTACGAAGTTTTAATTTATCTGACACAGGTAACGCAAACATATTTGCAAGCATGGCACCATATAAAGTAGTCAGTAGTGCAACAGCCATTGCTGGACCAATTGATTTAGGATCTGACATATTTGATAACATTTGCACCAAACCAACAAGTGTTCCAATCATTCCCATTGCAGGGCCTGCATCACCCATTTGTTTAAACAAATCTTGGCCGATTTTATGGCGACTTACTGTTTCATTCATTTCTGTAGACAGTGCTTTTTTCACAATTGCAGGTTCATGTCCATCTACCAGCATACGAACGCCTGTCGCAAGTACAGGATTTGTAATTTCTTGCCCTTCTAGCGCTAACAATCCCTCTTTTCGCGCAATAGCTGCTAAGTCTACAACTGATGCAATAAGCTCCTCAGCCGTTTCTGCTTTATACAAAAAAGCTTTCATTGCCATTTTGATAGAGCCTATAGCCTGAGCTAGGGTGAAGCGCATCATTACGACTGCTATCGTCCCCCCCAAAACAATCACTAAGGAAGGAATATTGATAAATACCAATGCACCAGAGCCTAACGCTATGGTCCCGATCACGAGTACCCAAGCTATTAAAAGCCCTATTAACGTAGCTAAATCCACTAAAGCATCTCCTTAGGTATATCTTGTGCTACAAACATAAAAATAAATTAGCTCAATTCTACCCAACTATAGGTAAAAAATCTGCCTTTATATGCCTATTATCTAATTATCTTAAATTTCTTACGTTGATATAATAACCATGCAGGCAATATAAGTAATATCAACGCAATTATTAGAAATCCTAATGGCCATAATATCGGCTGATTCCACTGTTGCTGTAATTTTTGTCGTTGTTGCGCATCAATTCGACGATATTTCACTGTATTGTTGGCCATTAAATTAGGTTTTATATTTTTATTCCATGCATGGTAGAGCGAAAACTGCTTGGGATGATATCCCCATATCCATGGTGAATCCTCTGTTAAGATTGCGAGCATTTCCTTAATAATAGATTGCCGTTCAGCGTTATCAGGCATTACACGCATTTTTTCAAATAAAATATCAAAGTCTTTGTTTTGATAATTAGCCGCATTTTCCCCGCCTGTTAATACTTTTCCATTAGGTCCATATAATAAAAACAAGAAGTTTTCTGGATCGGGATAATCGGCATTCCACCCCCATTGAAAAATTTGTGCTTGACCATTACGCATCTTATCTTGAAAACGGTTGTAGTCTGTACTCCTAATAACTAACTGAATGTTTAGTTTCTGAAACTGTTTACGCAGCCAATCATATTGTGCTTTTGCATCAGGTCCGCTACCTGGCACATCAAAATATAAGACTAATGGAGCACCCGTATTTCTATCTCGTCCTTCTGGATAACCTGCCTCTGCTAATAATTGACGAGCATCCTCTATTGGACGCCTTTGAGTGACAGTACTATTCCATTGATATACAAACGGATTAATGCCCTTAGCTCCTTGTTCATAACCAAAAATTCCAGGTGGGATAGGCCCTTGAGCAGCAATACCTCGTCCATTTAAAAAAATGGAAATAAATTCTTCATAATCAATAGCAATTGAAATAGCTTGGCGTAATTTCTTTGCTTGTTCACTCTCTCCACCCACAATGGAATCTTGCATATTAAAACCAATATAATAGGTAGAGGTTCCTATTGCAGTTTTTAATTCAACGCCCTTAGCCTTCATGGCATCACTTAAAGCAAAGTCACCTGAACCACCCACCTGGATGGCTTGCTCAAAAGAGTCAGAACTTATTCCACTAATATCATAATAACCTTGCAAAAACTTATTCCAATAAGACGTGTTTTCCTTTTCCAAGGTGAAAATAACTTTATCAATTAAAGGTAGCTTTTGTCCGTGGTCAGCAAGCAATAACTGATCTGTTTTTTCACCTACTTCAGGATAGTAGTCATCATGATAGTTAGGGTTCTTTTCTAAAATCATTCGACTATTAGGATCATTCACGGTTAATTGATAAGGGCCTGTTCCAACAGGATACCAATCAAGTGTAATGTTCTTTTTGATTAAGCCTTGCTGAGCATAAAAGATATCTGCCTCCCAAGGTATAGGGGCAAAAAATGGCATCGCTAGCCAATAACGTAACTGAGGATATTTTCCATATACTTTAATTTGATAGGTATAACGATCAATAACCGTCACCCCTTCAATATCAAGACTCCTAAGGTTTATTGCATGTGTTTGTTGCTTTAAGCGTTTAGAGAAATCTGTTAGGCCCACAATGTACTCGCCCATCAGACCTAAGATAGGAGAATGAATTTCAGGATGTGCAAGCCGCTTAATTTGGTAAACATAATCTTCAGCAATTAATTCCCTTGTCGATTGCTTTTCAAAGTCAGATAGTGATGTAATCGACCTCACATCCTCTTCAGCAAGATCGTGATAGACAAACTGTTTATTTTCACCTTGAACAAAAGCGGGATGAGGCTGATAGTAAATACCTTGTTTAATATTTATTTCATAAAGACTATAAGCAACATGTTGAGTATCCTCATTCCCCGTTAATTCAATATTATCCTCATTAAAATAACGAACGGTTGGCATTTTACTCGCTGTAAGTGGAATAAGCGTATAGGGACGTTTTAAATAGTGATACTGAAAAGGTGGTTCGTAAATTTGCCCAGTGAAATTGACTTCATTACTACTATAAGAACGTGCAGGATCTAAATGCTTTGGCCGTAATGAGAAAGAACTGTATAACGTTGATAGCTCATCATCTTGTTCTGAATAGGGAGAATTTATAACAGTAGAGTCACAGCCCGATATGCAAACAACAATGACAATGTATAAATACGATAAATATCGCATAAAACTCCTGATTTATTTTTAATATGAATCCATTATACCCAAACCACATGATATTTCCTCTTTCAGAAACTATCAATTTCGGTTACTTTGTTATGTTTATTCTATAACTTTAGGAGAAAGCGCATGGGCTTTTTACAAGGCAAACGTGTTTTAATTGTGGGTGTTGCTAGTGCTCGTTCAATCGCATCTGGTATTGCACTTGCGATGGCACGTGAAGGTGCTGAGATTGCATTTACCTACCAAACTGAAAAATTAAAAACACGTGTCGAAAAAATTGCTGCAGAATGTGGTAGCGATCCCGCATTATTGTTCCCATGTGATGTAGCAAGTGACGAACAAATCGAAAATGTTTTCACTGAACTCGCTAAACATTGGGATGGGTTGGATACTATTATTCATGCTGTTGCCTTTGCTCCTCGCGAACAATTGCAAGGTAGCTATGTTGATAGCGTAACACGTGAAGGTTTTGCTATTGCTCATGACATCAGCGCTTATAGTTTTGCCGCACTCGCTAAAGCAGGTAAAGATATGATGGCTGGACGTAATGGTTCTTTACTGACATTAAGTTACTTAGGTGCTGAGCGAGCAATTGAAAACTACAATGTAATGGGTATTGCTAAAGCAAGTCTTGAAGCAAGCGTTCGTTATATGGCTCTTTCTTTAGGTCCAGATGGCACGCGTGTTAATGCTGTTTCTGCTGGCCCGATTAAAACATTAGCTTCTGCTGGTATTGCTGACTTTAGTAAAAAGCTAGCTCAAGGCGCTGCTGCATCACCTCTTCGCCGTAATGTAACCATTGAAGAAGTAGGCAATGTATCAGCCTTCCTATGCTCTGATCTTGCTTCTGGCATTACCGGTGAAATTACGTACGTAGATAGCGGGTTTAATATTGTTGGAATCACTGGCTAACAGTGAACTCCCGACCCAACATTTGAGACCTATAAATTCTCTGCAATAAAAAAGGCGCTATATATAGCGCCTTTTTTATTATTTCTTAGCTTCAAAACTATAGATATTTTTCAAACAACTCTATGTCAGCGTCATTACGAATACTCTTAATAAATGATTGTAATTCACTGTCAGAATAAGTTCGATTTAAATGAGATCGCAAACCATCCTGATCTTCAGCAGATGCATTTGTTGAATCACCTTCTGTTACTGCAGATACTTCTATCACAACATAATTACCATTTGTTGCAGTAAAACCTAAATATTGAGGTGTAGATGTTGGTTTCACAAGAGAAAAAGCTCTACTTAAAATTTGCTCACTCACATCTTCACTTATACGACCTAACGTTTCTGTTGCATGCCACTCTTTCTCAGCAAACAGACCTGACACATCTTCACCTGATTTTAGTTTAGCTAAAATAGCATCACCCTGCTGTGCCGCTTGATCTCGTGCATGCTCAAAACGAAGTTGTTCTGTAATAGCTGGAGAAACAGATTCAAATGCTAACTGACTAGCCAAAATATGTTTATTTTTATGTAATACCACAAGATGTGACTTGCTTACTTCAATAACAGCACTATTAAGATCGTTTGCTAAAACATCTTCAC
>Ga0209495_1000692_pt1 | contig 25270 bp, 23 predicted proteins | sample EN1Hudsemesocosm_FD_184629 | JGI IMG/M metagenome (GOLD analysis project Ga0209495, IMG submission 184629) | Methane-oxidizing microbial communities from mesocosms in the Hudson Canyon - EN1E Hudson Canyon (SPAdes) (version 2) | ecosystem: Environmental > Aquatic > Marine > Cold seeps | place... | reverse complement strand
GCATAATATGGCTAATGCATTATTGGCATGGGAAACATTAGATAAATTTCAAATTGAAAACTTAATGAAGGGTGAAAAAATTGCTGACCCTGTGATAGAAGACGATGAGCCGGAAGAAGAGCAGCAAATCATAGAAATTGGCGATGACTCTGACGGTGATGCTGAGCAAGGAAGTCAGCCTTCGTAATTTGAAAGCTATACTTCTCTTTGTAGGGTGGGTGAGCGATAGAGACTGTGAAAGTGTTCGGCTTTAGCTTCCCTCTTTTCCAAAGGGGGAGGGGCAAAAAGGAAATACTTTTACAGCTTCTATAGCCTAATCCAGCATTGTTTAATGCTTATGTTACTGCCATTAGGCTAAGGAATTAGTCTGTTGGGGCGCAGTGCTTTAGCCTGCATTCATAGCTAAAAATAGCAGGCTAAAGCACTGCGCCCCATGTGTTGTTTCTCTTAACTTAATGGCAGTGATGCAGGAGCATGGGAACAAGATGGGCCAATATTATCCTAACTTAACGTTGGAGAAGAATGCTTTCGGCAGGCTGATTTTTCTTGTTCATGTATACCAAGCCCCAAAGGTTACTTTGTCTGCTTATTAGTTTCTGTATGTTTTTTAATATAGACTATACTTTTGCTCATTTAGAGCAGAAATTGGCCTGATAAAATGCTCCTCAATAAAATTCTTCCTGATATATGAAAGAGAATCGTCAATTCTTACGTTTGGAACACCATGCTAATATTAATATCACCTTTGCAAAGGGTGAGGTTATGAAGGCTAGCACTCACAATATGTCAGATGATGGCTTATATGTTGAGTGCTCTAGTCATCCAGCATTAAAAATAGGTGATGTTGCTGAGGTAGTTGTCCTTGGTATTGAGGGCGCAATTCCTCGGCCTGTTAAAGTTATTCGTATAAATTCTGATGATGGTTTTGCAGTTCAATTCATTTGAACTAAATATTTATTACCTCAAGTGACTGTGGCTCTATCTGAGTCCAGCAATGATAAGCTGCTGTTATTCTGCTCGGAGGGGCCTCCAGGCCGCGATTGCTCTTGATCTTAGATCTTTCCTTATTGCGGCGCGGCCTGGAGGCCCTTCCCACCCATTAAAGCCTATTGCAAGCGTTTTTTTTAGATACTTTTGCTTTGAATAGCTGCATACCTTTCACGTCAATGTGCGCATCTATCGTCTTTAACTGAAGCCTAATTACTTTGTTATTGTTTTTTCCATGGCATTATCGGTACGGTTGAGATGCTATTGGCAGGTGCTCCATCTATCAGTTTTCGACTTATTGCAACATAAATCAATGAATTTCTCTTTCTATCAAATAAGCGAGTTACTCGCGTTTCTTTAAAGAATATTGAGGTATCTTTACTAAACGCAATTTCTTGTTCAGGTAATTTGTCTTTGATGATGATCGGGCCAACTTGGCGACAGGCTATTGAGAATTTAGAGGGATCTTCTGCCAGTCCAAAAGCGCCAGTAATTCCGCCTTTTTTAGCCTGGCTAATATGACAGCTGACACCTTCTACCTTTGGGTCATCAAAGGCCTGTATGCAGACTTTATGATTGGCTCCAATCAGTTTCCAGGAAGTGGTGATGCATCCTATTTCTTCTGCATTAGAAATAAATGGGGAAAGACACAGCGCTGTTAAGGTTAATAATTTAATGTTCATTAATATGCTTTTGCTCGTGATATGAATAAATGAGGGGCAAGGTTTATTGTAATACAAGCTAGCAGGAATGTTCGTACTTTGACAGTTTTGAATCGCTGAATAAATAACGGAGTAAGCGTAAGGAGGGGCAAAGGTTTTTTGTGCCTATCTTTTATGCCATTAAGTTGTATATCGAAACCTGGTATTTTCACTATTACGGTGCTTATGAGTTATAAATAATAACCAAGTGCTTTACTATGGAATTAAATAGGACTAAAATAGTCCTCATTGGAAGTGGAGTGGCAATGCTAAAGTTAAGTAAGTTAACAGATTATGCAACGGTGATCTTAAGCTATATGGCTAAAGATTATCGCAATATGCATGCTGCAATTGAAATATCAGCGGTGACTGGAATAACTTTGCCTACAGTGAGTAAAATTCTTAAGCTTTTACTTAAAGCTCATGTATTAACCTCGGTAAGAGGGGCAAAAGGTGGGTATTTGTTAGCCAGGTCACCAGAAAAAATAACAGTTGCAAGCGTTATTAGTGCGCTGGAAGGGCCTATAGCATTGACAGAATGCAGTGCTTCTCATAAAAACTGTGATCAGGCAGCAGGTTGTGAAATTCAAGGAAACTGGGGTTTGATTAACCAGAAAATATTTAATGCATTGGAATCAGTTACCTTGGCAGATATGGTGTTGCCAATAAAGCAGCCAGCAGAGATATTAATTCCCGTTAATAGTTTATATAGATAGAGTGATTTATGTCATCAAGTGCTAAAGAAGTTGAAAACCTGATTGCTCAGGAATATACCCAAGGTTTTGTTACCGATATTGAAGTGGAAACCTTTCCTCCTGGTTTGGATGAAGAGGTGATTGCCAAGTTATCAAAAATTAAAAATGAGCCTGAGTTCATGTTGGAATATCGCCTTAAGGCTTTTCGACATTGGCAAACTATGAAAGAACCTGATTGGGCGCAATTAAATATTGAGCCTATTGATTACCAGGCAATTAGTTATTATTCAGCACCTAAGAAAGATTCTGATAAACCACAAAGTCTTGATGAAATAGACCCTGAATTATTGGAGACTTATAAAAAATTAGGTATTCCTTTAGATGAGCAAGAGCGTTTAGCCGGAGTTGCTGTCGATGCTGTATTTGATAGTGTGTCGGTGGCAACGACGTTTAAAGGTAAGCTGAATGATGTGGGGGTTATTTTCTGTCCAATTTCTGAAGCTTTGCAAGAGCATCCTGAGTTAGTAAAGCAATATTTAGGCACTGTGGTGCCAGAAGGTGATAACTTTTTCGCCGCTTTAAATGCCGCTGTTTTTACCGATGGTTCTTTTGTTTATATTCCTAAAGGCGTGCGTTGCCCGATGGAGTTGTCGACTTATTTTAGAATTAATGCGGCTAATACCGGCCAGTTTGAACGTACCCTAATTATTGCTGATGAAGACAGTCATGTCAGTTATCTTGAAGGTTGTACTGCACCTATGCGTGATGAAAACCAATTGCATGCTGCGGTAGTTGAGCTGGTTGCTATGGATAATGCTGAAATCAAATATTCTACGGTACAAAACTGGTATCCGGGCGATGAAAATGGTGTGGGTGGCATTTATAACTTTGTGACTAAACGTGCGGAATGTCGCGGTCATAATTCTAAGGTGTCCTGGACCCAAGTAGAGACTGGATCTGCCATAACCTGGAAATATCCCAGCTGTGTTTTGTTAGGGGATAATTCAGTAGGTGAGTTTTACTCGGTGGCCTTAACTAATAATTATCAGCAGGCCGATACAGGCACCAAGATGATTCATATTGGTAAAAACACCAGCAGTACTATTATTTCTAAAGGTATTTCTGCAGGTAAGGCGCAAAACACTTATCGAGGATTGGTCAAAGTAGGCAAGGGTGCTGAAAATGCCCGTAACTACACACAATGTGATTCATTGTTGGTGGGTGATCGCTGTGGCGCGCATACTTTTCCTTATGTAGAAGTGAAGCAGCCTTCTGCGCAAGTTGAACACGAAGCCACTACTTCAAAAATCAGTGAAGACCAATTATTCTTCTGTCAACAACGTGGATTGTCAGCAGAAGATGCGGTGTCCATGATTGTGAATGGTTTTTGTAAGGAAGTTTTTAAAGAATTACCGATGGAATTTGCGGTAGAGGCGCAGGCTTTATTAGGCATCAGCCTTGAAGGTTCAGTAGGTTAAATAATGTAGCTTACCATCGTTCCCACGCTCTGCGTGGTAACGCATATGAGGATGCTCCTGCGTCCCATGACGCTGGAGCGTCAAAGATTGCATTCCCACGCAGAGCGTGGGAACGAGATAAATAAGATAAATCAGGAAATAAAATGCTTAAGATAGAAAACCTTCATGTCAGTGTTGGAGACAAGCCTATTCTAAAAGGGCTTAACCTGGAAATTAATGCTGGTGAAGTTCATGCGATTATGGGGCCAAATGGTGCGGGTAAAAGTACCTTGTCTCATGTACTTTCAGGTAAGCCAGGTTACAATATTACCGAAGGTAAAGTCACTTATATGGGTGAAGATCTTCTGGATATGGATCCTGAAATCAGATCGCGAGAAGGCGTGTTTTTAGCCTTTCAGTACCCTGTTGAAATCCCGGGTGTCAGTAATATCTATTTATTAAAAGCGGCTTTAAATTCTATTCGTAAGCATAATGGCTTAGATGAAGTGGATGCGATGGATTTTTTAACTATGGTTAAAGATAAAATCAAGCTATTAGAAATGGATGAAAAGTTCTTATACCGTGCTGTAAATGAAGGCTTTTCGGGTGGTGAGAAAAAGCGTAATGAAATTCTGCAGGCGGCTATTTTAGAACCTAAATTATGCATTCTGGATGAAACAGATTCTGGCCTGGATATTGATGCCTTAAAAATTGTCGCTGAAGGGGTTAATTCACTTCGTGCAGCAGAGCGTTCATTCTTAATGATTACCCATTATCAACGTTTACTGGATTATATTAAACCTGACATCGTCCATGTTTTAGCTGATGGACAAATCGTTAAGTCGGGTGGGCCTGAGTTAGCGTTGGAATTAGAAGCTAAAGGTTATCAGTGGGTAGAAGGGCAGGCAGCATAATGACAGCACAATTTGCGAGTCAATATAGTTCTGAGTATGAGAATAATGTCAGCCTGTTGCCTGGGCAATCATTAGATTGGCTTAAATCATTAAGAACTGAGGCCTTTGAAAGTTTTTCAAGCACGGGGTTTCCTTCGTTGCGTGAGGAAGAGTGGCGTTACACGAATGTGTCAGCCATAGAGAAAAAGTTATTTTCACCTCAAGCGATTGCAGATTCAGCAACTGTTGATAAAGACTGGTTAGCGGAATTTATTTTAGACGATTGCTTAACCGTGGTTTTAGTGAATGGTCAGCTTTCTTCAGAGCTTTCTAGTTTAGAAGGTTTGTCCGAGCAAGTGACTGTGCAGTCCATGGCGCAAGCATTGGAGCAACAGCCTGAAACAGTGAAAAAGTATCTGGCTCAAGCCGTCAGTAATGATGAGCATAGCTTTGTTGCTTTTAATACGGCCTGGTTTACCGATGGTTTATTTGTTCATATTCCTGCTAAAGTAATCTTAGATAAGCCAATTCAGTTACTTCATGTTGTTAGTCAGAGTGAATGCTTGTCTACAACACGTCATTTGTTGATTGCCGATGAAATGTCTGAAGCAAAAGTCATTGAAACTTTTGTCGGGGTTGATCAGGCTTATTTATCAGCTGCGGTAACAGAGGTTTTTGTCGGGAAAAACGCTGAACTGTCTTTGTTTAAACTTCAGGCTGAGGGTGACAAGGCTTATCATTTTGGTGGTACTTACGTTAAGCAAGAGCGAGATAGTCGTTTTAAACATCATAACTTTGCCTTTGGTGGATTATTGGCCAGAAATGATATCCATACTGATTTAGATGTCGCCTCGGAGTGTGATTTGAATGGTTTGTCTTTAGGGGTTAAGCGCCAGCATATTGATAACCATACTCGTATTAATCATCTGCAACCACATGCTATAAGTCGTGAATTGTATAAAGGTGTATTTAATCAGCGAGCACGCGGTGTGTTTCAAGGGTTGGTATTTGTTGCAGAAGATGCGCAAAAAACAGACTCTGAGATGAATAACCGCAATTTATTATTATCAGCTGATGCTGAGGTTGATACTAAGCCGCAGTTAGAAATTTATGCTGATGATGTAAAGTGTGCGCATGGTGTAACGGTCGGGCAGCTGGATGAAAAATCAATTTTCTATCTACAATCTCGTTGTGTAGATGAAGAAACGGCTAGAAATATGCTGACCTTCGCTTTTGCAAATGAAATGGTGGATAAAGTCCAACTGAAAAGTTTGCATGATATATTGTTGAAACAGTTGTTAAAACGCTTTCCTCAATCAGGTGTAGATAAAGACTGGTTGTAGAACGATTTCAGGAAGTGAGGCTTTAGCCTCGCTTAACTTGGAACAAGGCTAAAACCTCAATCCAGTGATTACAAAATATCAGCGATATTAATACTAATATCATTTAATTGAGATAAGGTGATTTTATCACCCGCACGTAAGGTTGTTTTTTCGGCATAAAGACCATTATAAGGTTGGCGATAAACTTCCAGACAACAATCTTGAGTATTTAATAACCAATATTCAGGGATATTATGCAGGGCATATAAACGAAGTTTTTGGTTTTGATCAAATTTTAATGAGCTATCCGCAATCTCTACTAATAAAAAGACGTTATTTGCCGTTGGGTGATTATCATAATAAAAATTTGAACTAGGGTGTAATAACATAAAGTCTGGTTCAGGTTCAGATAGATCACCAAGCTCTAATGGATCCTGGGCTGCAATTATTGCTGAATCTTTAGTTAGAGAAGAAAATACGTTGATTAAGCGCTTAAGGTGACTTGCATGATGAGAGCCTATGGGTGCCATTTCAATAATTTCTCCATTAATAAGCTCGAGTCGACTTTCAGGCGGAAAAATATTAGCTTCCCCTAGTTTTCTCCACTCGGCCAAATTGGTTAAATGCTTTTTGTAAAAACCTTCACTAGATGCAGACATAGTTAAAACGAAGTTAGATTAATCAAATTAAAATATAATACGCCATCGCTAATTTAGCAACTTATTCCAGAATAAAACAACAGCAATAAAACATGACAACATTTCCCGTAGAAAAAATTCGTGCTGATTTCCCTATTTTAAAAGAGAAAATCCGTAACAAGCCCTTGGTTTATCTGGATAATGCGGCAACCTGTCAAAAACCCCAAGCGGTTATTGACAGTATTTCTCACCTTTATATGCATGAGTATGCCAATGTGCATCGTGGTGTTCATACCCTTAGCGTTAAAGCCACTGATCGTTATGAAGGGGCCAGAGAAAAAGTTAAGCAGTTTATTAATGCCAATAGCACTAAAGAAATAATCTTTGTTAAAGGCACGACGGAAGCAATTAATTTAATCGCTCAAACCTTTGCCAAAGCCAATATTGGAAAAGGCGATGAAATTTTAATCACCGCGATGGAGCATCATTCCAATATAGTGCCTTGGCAAATGTTTTGTGAGGAAACAGGCGCAGTATTAAAAGTAGCACCGATTAATTTACACGGTGAACTGATCTTTGATGAATTTGAAAAGCTGATCAGCGATAAAACCAAATTGGTTTCGGTTGTTCATATGTCCAATGCATTAGGGACTGTTAATCCGGTTAAAAAGATCATTGCAGCGGCAAAAGCTAAAAACATCCCCGTTTTACTGGATGGCGCGCAAGCGATTCCTCATATGTCGGTTGATGTGCAAGATCTGGATTGTGATTTTTATGCTTTTTCCGGGCATAAGCTTTATGCACCTTCAGGCATTGGTGTGTTATATGGTAAGCAAGCCTTATTAGAAGCCATGCCTCCGTATCAAGGTGGCGGCGATATGATCCGCAAAGTGACCTTTGAAGAAACTGAATATAATACTTTACCGTATAAGTTTGAGGCGGGTACACCGAGTATTGCGGATGTCGTTGGTTTAGGTGCTGCGATTGATTATCTGACCGAGATCGGGATGGATAATATTGCTGCTTATGAAGCTGAGCTTTTAGATTATGCGACTGAAAAAGCCCGAAAAATTGAGGGTTTAAGAATTATTGGTGATGCAAAAGAAAAAGGGGCAATTTTGTCCTTTGTGCTGGATAAAATTCATCCCCATGATATTGGTACCATGCTGGATAGTTTGGGTATTGCAATTAGAGCAGGGCATCATTGCGCTATGCCAGTGATGGACTTTTTTGAAGTGCCTGCAACAGCAAGAGCTTCATTTGCCATGTATAATACCAAAGAAGAAATTGATGTATTAATGAACGGAATAGAGCAACTTATAGAGGTATTTGGCTAATGTTTGATGATTTAAGGGATCTTTATCAGGAAGTGATTTTTGACCATAACAGAAATCCGCGTAATTTCAGAGTGATGGATGATGCTGATAGACAAGTGGAAGGGTTTAATCCTTTATGTGGTGATAGACTTACTTTGTTTTTGAAATTGGACGGTGATGTGATTACAGATGCCAGTTTTCAAGGTTCAGGTTGTGCTATTTCTACTGCATCAGTGTCATTGATGACTGAAATTGTTAAAGGTAAAACAGAGGCTGAAGCAGAAACTTTATTTACCCAGTTTCATGAAATGACCACCGGTAAAGAAGAAAATGTTGATTTAGAAGCGATTGGAAAATTGGCGGTATTAGCTGGGGTAAGAGAATATCCTGCGCGGGTAAAATGTGCGACATTAGCCTGGCATACTTTAGATGCAGCTTTAAAAAATGAAGCAAGTTCTATTTCAACTGAATAGAACAATAGTCATGATTGTTTTTTTGTAAGCAAGGCTTTAATCCCCTCTACATTATATGAATGATGCTCGCTTTAATTATAAAGAAAAGCTCGCTGTTTTTTGTCAACAGCCTGATGAGTTGAATCAACACAATGAGCTAGCCGACAGGTTGGGTGTTCAGCTATATCAGCTTGCAACAAAAGATCTCTCTGAAGATTTTTTCCTAACCTGGCGTGATGGTTGTTTAAAACTAGTAGACAAACAGCTATTAAAAAAAGGTGGTTTATCGGTTGATATAGAGCCTCGTCCAGGTGAGCAACGTTCATGGCCGGCACCTAAAAATGGTGCCTTGGCACAAGCCTTAGGCAAAAAAACCAAAACCATTATTGATGCAACCACAGGCTGGGGGCAGGATAGCCTGCATATATTTCGTATGGGATATGAGTTGCGTTGTATCGAACGTTCTCCGATTATGTTTGAACTGTTGAATGATGGTTTTAAACGCTTGTCTCAGGCTGAGTGGGTTAAAAACCTGGGTGTGAAAGTGCCAGAATTAATGGCTGGAAATGCAATTGAGCTATTAGCCGATCTGCAGACAAGGCCTGAATGTATCTATATAGATCCAATGTTTCCCCCTAAGCGAAAAAAATCAGCATTAGCGAAAAAGTCTATGACGGTGTTACGTGATTTGCTAGGGGATGATGAAGATAAAGAGCAGTTGTTTGAAATGGCTATGCAGACTGCAAGCAAAAGAGTGGTGGTAAAAAGCCCTGATTATGCAGAACCCATAGCCGGTAAGCCGAATGACAGTTTTAGAGGTAAATTGTTACGATTTGATGTTTATCTTAAATAATTATCTGATTACCCACAAGCTTCAGCCATTTTAAAACAACAGTAAGACATAAATAGCTTCTCCGTGTACTTCGTGGTTGATATGTCATTAATAAGCTAGAATTCTGAGGTTTTCCTGATACGTAGAGACGTAGCATGCTACGTCTCTACAAAATGACTGACTCTACGTTTTAAACAAAAAGATATAGGGTTAGGTACGAGTCTCAGATATTTTAGAGCAGCAGTAATACAAGCTTCACACTCCATCTCGGTAAAGAATGTCTTGATCCAGATGTTGAGGGGTTGTATAAAAAGGCTGAAGCTTGTGGGTAATCAGTATTTTAAACCGTGGCGGACACCCAGTTACGAGTAATAACTAATACCAAGTCAATCGTCATACTGGCAGGGATCGTCAGTATCCAGAGCACATGGATGTGATTCGGTCACTCAGCAATGACCACCGTTAACATCCTTGTCACTGGATCTCGGCATCCATGCCAAGGTGACGCTTTCTGAGGGAAGGGTTTAGGGTAACAATAAGTAAAATTAACCTTTGTTACTTAGAAGGAATAATTAAGAACAATCAAAGGAATAAAAAATGACAGGCTTATTTTGGGCGCAGTCTTTAGGCTACTCTTTTATTGTTTTTAGATGGATAAAGGTGGTATTGTCGCTCCCAAGCTCTGCATCACTGTGATTAAGTTGCATGGTTATTAACAAACACAGCTTAGCAAAAAACTGGCCCGTCTTGTTCCCATGCTCCCGCGTGGGAATACATACCTGCCTAAAATCGCAGCACGGTATGCGTTCCCACCGATACGGTGGGAACGAGAAAAAATGCAATGTGGGGCACAGTGCTTTAGCCTGCTGTTTTGAGCTAAGAAAGCTGCGCCCCAACGGACTGATTTCTGACTTAGTGGCATTGATGCTCTGCGTGGGAACAATCAATTAAGCACCCATCAAAGCAAAATTGTTACAGTACGAATGCCCCTAACTAATTTAATATAAGGTTGAAAAATGACTGACTGGATTGATGTTTGTGCAGAAAATGCACTGGCAGAGAGTGAAAACATCATTGTTGATGTTGATGGGACCGATGTTGCCATCTTTAAATTAGATGCTCAGTTTTATGCCATCGAAGATGTTTGTACGCATGATGGTGCAGAAATTGCCAGTGGTACACTTGAGGGGGATGAAATAATTTGTCCGCGTCATGGTGCTCGCTTTTGTGTAAAAACCGGGGCGGTTAAATGCGCACCCGCTTATGAAGATGTCGAGACTTTTCCTGTTCAAATAGCAGATGGTCGTGTTCAAGTTAGAGATCACCGTTGGGATTAAGATGGATTATTTTATTTGGAATATAGACCCTATCGCCATTTCAGTCGGATTTGTTAAAGTTCGCTGGTATGGTTTGATGTTTGCCTCGGCTTTTATCTCCAGTTATTTATTAATGAGCTGGATTTATGAACGAGAAGGTAAGAACCTGGAAGAAATTGATGATTTGCTCACCTATGCTGCCATTGGTACTATTTTGGGGGCAAGGTTAGGGCATTGTTTGTTTTATGACCCAGCCTATTACTTTTCCCAGCCTTTGAAGATTTTGGCTATCTGGGAGGGTGGCCTGGCTAGTCACGGTGCAATTCTAGGTATATTAATAGCTTTATATTTTTTTCAACGACGCGTTACAGAATCTTATAGCTGGTTTATAGACCGGGTCGCTCTGGTTTCTGCCTTAGGTGCAGGTTTTATCCGTACCGGTAATTTTTTCAATTCGGAAATTTATGGTGAACCGACCACCGTGCCATGGGCCGTGGTTTTTCAGAGGATAGATTTATTACCTCGTCATCCTGTGCAGTTATATGAAGCGATATCTTATTTATTGATTTTTTTCTTATTACTCTTTATGTATAAAATCAGGGGGGCTAATAGTCGATCTGGCGTTATTTTTACAACTTTTTTGGTGAGCGTCTTTAGTGCCCGGTTTTTTCTGGAGTTTGTTAAAACCAAACAAGCGGCTTATAGCAATGATTTCTGGATGACTACTGGACAAATGTTGAGCATACCTTTTGTTTTGGCTGGATTGATTTTTATCGCAATGCCCTTATTTAAGAAAAATTAATCGCTGCTCTGTTATAATTATCGGTTACTATTTATTTGGTCGATAAAATCATTTATGCAAGAAATTAACCCAATAAAAAATACTATTCTCGACCTGGCTAATAGAGGTGGTGCACTTAAAGATTACCTTGATTACATCACTAAAAGTGAACGTTTAGTTGAGGTGTTAAGAGAGCTGGAAGATCCCGAAGTATGGAATGATCAGGCTCGTGCTCAAGCATTAGGAAAAGAGCGCGGTCAGCTGGAAACCATTGTTAATACCATTGATAACTTAGAGCAAGGCTTGGTTGATGCCGAAGAGTTGCTAGAAATGGCAGTGGAAGAAGCAGATGAAGAAACCATCGAAACGGTTGTTGAGGATTTACAGCAGTTTGAAACGAAAGTAGCTGAGTTAGAATTTAGACGCATGTTTTCTGGTGAAATGGATGCTAATAATGCCTTTTTAGATATACAATCAGGATCCGGTGGCACAGAAGCGCAAGATTGGGCTTCAATGATTGAGCGCATGTATTTGCGCTGGGGTGAGGCCAAAGGTTTTAAAGTTGAATTGCTTGAAGAATCTCAAGGTGATGTTGCTGGTATTAAAAGTGCGACGATTAAATTTGAAGGTGAATATGCTTATGGTTGGCTACGCACAGAAACGGGTGTACACCGCTTGGTCAGAAAATCACCTTTTGATTCAGGTAGTAGACGACATACCTCATTTGCCTCCGTTTTCGTCAACGCAGAAATAGATGATGATATTGATATAGAAATCAATCCAGCTGATTTACGTGTTGATACCTATCGTGCCAGTGGTGCAGGTGGGCAGCATGTTAATAAAACCGAGTCTGCAATACGTCTCACGCATGAGCCAACAGGCATCGTGGTGCAATGTCAAAATGATAGATCTCAGCATAAAAACCGTGATACAGCGATGAAGCAGTTGAAAGGTAAGTTGTATGAGTTGGAATTATCTAAACGTGCAGAATCTCAGCAAACATTAGAAGACAGTAAGTCAGATATTGGCTGGGGTAGTCAGATTCGCTCTTATGTATTAGATCAATCAAGAATTAAAGATTTAAGAACCAATGTAGAAACAGGCAATACCCAGGCTGTTTTAGATGGTGATCTAGATCAGTTTATTGAAGCCAGTTTAAAGAGTGGTTTGTAGTTATGAAAATTGATTTTGAAAATTTAGGTAGTATAAAAAAAGGAGGTATTGAGCTCAATGATTTGACTCTATTTTGTGGGGAAAATAATTGTGGTAAGACATATGTCATGTATTCCCTATATGGATTGCTAGATAAAAAATTCGATATTCGATTTTCATTTGTAAAAAAAATAATTAGTGAATTAAAAGAAAATGGTGCTTATGAACTTGATGTGGCAGATGTTATTGCTCGACATCAAGGCAATATGATTTTAGAGATAGAAAACCATTTTAAAGAAAATTTACCTAGTTTATTTGGTGTTACGAATGATGAGTTTTTAAATACAGCTATAAAATTAGGCTTTGATGACGATGGGATAAAGGAACAAGCTATTCAGGCTGATATTAGCAGTCGATCAAGCTTAGGAAAAAAAGAGGGTTGGTTTCTTTCTCTGGAAAAAGTGGCAGGGCAAAGTAAAATACACTTTACATATAGAGATAAAGATATTCCAGAAAATGTTTTACATCGTATCGTTTCGATTAATTTAATTGAAGTTTTTTTTAATGGATTATCTCAAAAATCTTTTTTATTACCTGCTGAGCGAGCTGGGCTAAATTTATTTGTCAGAGAGTTATCCAGTACACGTAATTTATTATTACAACTTGCTCAAAAGGATAGTGTTAATCCTATGGAGCTATTAAAAGATATTGTAGATTCAAGATATGCAGCTCCAGTTAGTGATTATTTACAATATTTGAATAAGATAGGGGGTTTTAGGGATGAAAAAAGTGATTATCATAAATATGCAAAAAATATTCAGAAAAACATACTAAATGGAAAGCATGAAGTTGATAAGCAAGGAAATATTTTTTTTATGCCTTATCGATCAAAGCAAAAGAAATTACCATTACATTTTAGTTCCTCAACGGTAAAAACTCTTTTTGGGTTGGTATTTTATTTGGAGCACCAAGCTAAGAAAGGTGACTATTTAATGATTGATGAACCTGAATTGAATTTGCACCCAGATAACCAACGTAAAATTGCTCGTGTTATAGCTCAACTTGTTAATGCTGGATTAAAGGTTGTTGTTAGTACTCATAGTAATTATTTTATTCGTGAATTGAATAATTTAATAATGTTAAATACTAGCTTTCCAGATAAAGAACAGTTAAAAAAACAGTTTTCTTATCAAGATAATGAATTGTTGGATAGTGGGAAAGTTTCTGCTTATTTGTTTGATAAACAATCTATTTTATCAATGCCTATAGATGATGAAGGTATTGTTGTTGAAACGTTTGATAGAGTAACAAATAAATTGAACCAATCTTCAAATGAAATTTTTTATGCTATACAAGACGCTAAAGAGTCAGTGTAGTGCCTGTTTCATTTCCTTTAGAATTAAAAGGTATTATTGAGGAGAGTTTTCATTTACATATAGATGAAAATAATAGATTAGATCTTCGAGAAGAACAAGTGGATGCAAAATGTCGATGGGTAAATATACAGCTAAAAAACTCATTATCCACCTTTGCTTTTTCAATTGATGTACCTAGGAAAACAAATGAGAAAGACCCTGTTTTTTCTTTTTTTAATGTTGAGAAAGAAGGATTGTGTAGTAAAAATGATGCAATCTTGGTTTGTCAAAGAGAAAATAAAATTCATGTGTTTTTAATTGAGCTTAAATCAATAAATAAAGGAAAGTATCTTAAGCAACTAAATTCGTCTAAAGTTCTTTTTGAGTTCATTGTTGATAGAATGAAATTGATAAATATTCCCGTTAATAAAGACCAAATAGAATATAGAGGAATATTGTTTTGTTGCCCAAGGCGAGGAGCTGAAGAGCCTACTAGAAAAAAATTTAAAGCAAGCTTCGATGATAGAAATGGTTTGCAAGTCACAGAAATGTATTGTCATAATACTTATCGAATACAACAGTTTTTACCTTAAAATATTTTAAAATGACAGAAAACCAAAAAGACGAACAAGAACAAATTACCCAACGCCGTACCAAATTATCAGCACTGCGTGAAAATGGTATCGCTTTCCCAACGGATTTTCGCCGTAATGTCATCAGCGGTGAATTATTGGCTGAATACGGCGAACATTCTAAGGAAGCGTTAGAAGAGGAACCTGTTCGAGTCAAGGTTGCTGGCCGTATTATGACCCGTAGAATTATGGGCAAAGCCAGTTTTTGTCATATTCAGGATATGTCAGGTAAATTACAGCTTTATGTAACGCGTGATACTTTGCCAGAGGGCTTTTATAACGAACAATTCAAAAAGTGGGATATCGGTGACATTGTCGGTGCTGAAGGTACACTCTTTAAAACTAAGGTTGGTGAACTAAGTGTTCGTGTTGATGATGTTCGATTATTAACTAAAGCATTACGTCCATTACCTGAGAAGTTCCATGGTGTAGCCGATCAGGAAATCAAATACAGACAGCGTTATCTGGATTTGATTATGAGTGATGATTCGCGTAAAACTTTTTTAATTCGTTCACAAATCGTGGCTTATATTAGAAAATTTTTGGGTGATAAAGACTTCTTAGAAGTTGAAACGCCAATGATGCAAGCCATTCCGGGTGGCGCAACCGCACGTCCATTTGAAACCCATCATAATGCTTTAGATATGGGCTTATATCTTCGTATTGCCCCCGAGTTATATTTAAAACGTCTAGTTGTGGGTGGTTTTGAGCGGGTATTTGAAATTAACCGTAATTTCCGCAACGAAGGTTTATCAACACGACATAATCCAGAATTCACCATGCTAGAGTTTTATCAAGCCTATGCAGAATATGGTGATTTAATGGATTTAACTGAGGCGATGTTAAAAGGTATTGCGGAAGAAGTTACAGGTAGTTCAGTGGTTAAATATCAGGATGATGAATATGATTTTGGTAAACCATTTGACAGAATGACGGTGGTTGAATCGATTTTACATTTTAACCCTGATTTAACGCTGGACGATTTAAATACACGTGAAGCGGCGGTAAAAATAGCCGAAGCATTACATATTCCAATTAAAGATGGCTATGGCTTAGGTAAAGTTCAAATTGAAATATTTGAAAAAACAGTAGAAAGTCGTTTAATGAAACCGACTTTTATTACTGCATACCCAGTTGAAGTTTCACCGTTAGCAAGACGAAATGATGATGACCCGCATGTCACGGATCGTTTTGAGTTTTTTGTCGGTGGAAGAGAAATCGCTAATGGTTTTACCGAGCTTAACGATGCCGAAGATCAGGCTGAACGTTTTCAAAAGCAGGTAGAAGAAAAAGATGCCGGTGATGATGAGGCTATGCATTTTGATGAAGATTACATCGTTGCACTGGAACACGGCATGCCTCCAACTGCAGGAGAGGGCATAGGTATAGATCGTTTAGTTATGCTGTTTACTGATGCTCCATCAATTAAAGATGTATTGTTATTCCCTCAGATGAGACCTAAAGCCTAATTACATCTTTAATTTAGGCTAGTCACCGTTAAAATTCAATAAGATGAACCGGCTCTTAAAGCCCTCTCCTGATGGAGAGGGAAGGGTGAGGAGAAGTTTAAACAATTCTCTTCTTCAAGGTTCTCTTGTTAATCAAGTTATAATGAATTGAACATCATTTATTTTCCTCTCTTCCACACTTAACGGTGACATAGCCTTAATTTACAATAGCTGCAAATAATGCGGCTATTGTAATTAATAAAATTTCACGGCAGCTTTTTCTATCAGCTTTAGTCATAGCTTGAATTCAGGATAAAGCCAAAATACAGCGTTCGACCAGACATTATTTAATAGGGTGAAATAGCAAATGAAGATATGGGTTGATGCGGATGCCTGTCCAGTAGTGAATAAAGATATATTATGCAGAGCGGCTGAAAGAACGAAGGTGTTAACTACATTTGTTGCTAATCAGTTTATTCGTCTGCCACCTTCACGATATCTACAGTTTATTCAGGTAGCCAGGGGGTTTGATGTAGCCGATAATGAAATAGTACAAAGAGTAGAGTCTGGTGATCTGGTTGTTACAGGCGATATTCCACTTGCAGCTGAAGCAATTGAAAAAGGGGCTGTGGCATTAAATCATCGCGGTGAGTTGTATACAACTCAGAATATTAAAGAGTCTCTTAATATGAGAGATTTTATGGATACTTTACGTTCTAGTGGTATTGAAACGGGTGGGCCATCGGCTTTAAGCCAAAGTGACAGGCAGGCTTTTGCCAATCATCTTGATAAGATCTTAAGCAAAGCAATTAGAAAGTAAGTGTTTATTGTATTGCTGTTAAAAACTCCAGATCAGGATTAAATCAGATGTCTTTTGTAATCTTAGGCAACTCGCATTAAATAATCCCCCACCTTGCAGGCCTTTTTGTCCCTGCTCAAACAATTTCAATCGTTAGGTAGCTGGCTATGCGCCTCTTGAGATGGCTTGATCAGAAAAAATCAGCGCAATCTGGGGGGGTTATTTATTGCAAGTTACCTTATCACTGGTCTTTAAATCAAATTTTTCACTTTGAAGTAGTTCAATACAAATATCAACAATTTCAGGGTCAAATTTTGTACTGCTTTCTTGTTTAATGATATCGATTATCTGTTTAACGGGAAGTTTATTACGATAGGGTCTTTTTTCTGACATAGAACAAACTGCATTGGCTACCGCCATAACTTTCGATTCTAGTTTTATTTCATTGCCTGAAAGGCCATAGGGATAACCTGAGCCATCAATATTTTCATTGTGCTGTAAAATTATTTCTGCTACAGGCCAGGGGAATTCGATGTTAGATATAATTTCATAGGCTTTTGCTGTATGTTGTTGCATGCTTAAACGATTTTCTTCATTAAATGTGGTGGCATTGTTAAACAGTTCAGAAGGAATGAAAATGTTACCTATATCATGAACCAAGCCGCCTATTTTTAGCTCTAGTAAAGCTGCGTCATTTAATTCCATTTTAGTGCCAATGGCCACAGCCAGTCTGGCTACTCTATTATGATGGCCTGTTAAGTATGAGTCTCGTTGCTCAATCGTCGAACTGACTGCATTAACTATTTGATAGCAGAATTGTTTTAGCTGATCATCTGAACGTTTTTTTTCTACATTGATGAGGTCTATACTTGAGTCATCATGCAAAGTAATTAAAAAAGCCTGTTTGCTCTCGTAGGTTATCGTTGTACAGTGAACTTGTAACAGTATATCATCTGTGTTTTTACTAGGGAGTCTGTGCTGAAATGATTGGCCTTCCTTAAACGGCAGTTTAAATTCATCGCCTGGAAAAGCCCAGTAGTGATCTAGCAGTAGGGTGAGTGCACTAGGGTTTGAGTAGATAACTTTTTTTGATTTATCAACAATGACAATACCATCAGAATTATGATTAACCACTTGTTCTAAAAAACCTAAGGTTTCTTTGTTTTGTTGTAAAAGTTTGCTATTGGCTAGGGTTAGTTCATCAGCTAAGCGGCTATTTTCCAAACGCAAGAAATTTTGTTCAAATGCCTCCTTAACAGTCGTTTTTATTTGTTCATCATCCCAGGGTTTGGCTATAAATTTATAGATATTACCTTCATTTATGGCTTCAGTAATGGTGTCAATATCAGAATAGCCACTGAGCACAATACGGGTAATATCAGGATATAATTCTTTTACTTTGGCTAGAAACTCTACCCCGGTCATCATGGGCATACGGTGATCAGAAATAATAACATTGACCTGATTTTGTTCCAGAATTTGCAGTGCCTCAGAGCCCCCATTTGTATGTAAAACAGTATAGTTTTCCCGATGTAATAAGCGTTTTAGGGCTTTTAAAATATTAGGGTCATCATCAACTAGCAGTAATGTTTTATCAGGCATGATTCATTTATCCGTAGTTATTTACTAAGTAGAGTATTTAGTAGTTCACTTTTTTCGCCTTTGTAGAGCTTGAGAATCTCAGTACGTGCCTTAGCTGTAGGTACATTTTGAGATTCTAAAAATTTTAATAATTTATTGAATTCGTCGCGTTTTTTTTGCCCTTGCTCAGAATTGTTTCGGCGTGAATTAAATTCATCCATTAAAGTAGAGCCACAGCCACAGTTCCGGAACACTTCCACTATAGAGGTGCCATCATCTTCCAGTGCTTCTTTCAGAGATGAGCGACCACTAGGCATATTATCTGTTTCTGTTAAAAACTGTTCAGCCGTTAGGTATTTTTTACCACAAACAGCACAGGTTTTGGGAAAAGCTGATTCAATAAAGCTGCTTAGACCGTTAAGGTAATTATTATGATTGCCCATTTGATTTTAAAAGGTGATGTTGTTCTAGAACAATAGTCTGTATTTATCATATCTTGTTGCTTTTAACTATAGCAGATTTGTATCAGAATTAAATTAAAAAAAGGGGGATTAATAATCTCTTTAGATGGGGATTAATGTAATTAAAGGAATATTCATTTTTTCAGTTTATAGCTTGATAGTGTAATAAACGGGTAGCTTATATCTCGGTAGCAACAAAGTGTGCTCAATAATGCTGTATTTAATTAATGATTCCCTTAGTTGCTTACCCTAAGTATTGTTTAGGTCTATACTGAGGGTTGTTAATAGTCATGAAATTCTATAGACTTTAAATTGTGTAATTCTTTATTGTTCGGTGATGATTAGATGAGTATATTCATTTGGGATGACAGTTATAATACGGGTGTTGAATTTATCGACACTCAACATAAGAAACTAGTTGATATTCTAAATAAATTGGATGAAAACTTGGCTGAAAGAAGTGATCATCATATCATTGAGGGATTGTTAAAGGAGTTGTTGGACTATACTGAATACCATTTTTATGCTGAAGAAGAATATATGTGTAGCCATGGGTATGATGAGGCTGAATACATAAAACATCTATTGGCGCATAAAGAATTTGTTGAGCAAATTGAAAAAGAAGTAAAGGAATGTTCAATTAACCCAGAAAAAGTGTCTAATGAATTGTTGGGTTTTTTAGTGCAATGGTTGCTAAATCATATTTTATTGTCTGATAAAAATATGGTAAATGAACTGGAAGGGAAGAGTAAAGATAAAACAGAGAGTCATGTTGATCAGGCAGTTTTGCATAACAAACTTTATGGCGCTTTACGTGAAAGTGAGTATCGATTTAAAGAATTGGCTGATATTTTACCGGCTTTAATTTGGTTGAGTAATGAACAAGGTGAACGTGTATTTGTTAATAAACAGTATTCAATATTAACGGGGTTAAGTGTTGCTGACTGTATTAAGGAAGATGGTATGAAAGGAATGCACCCAGATGACCTATCTGTTTTTCAGTCGGTCTATGATAAAGTCTCTCAAACCCTGGAGCCAGCAAATGCTGAATATAGATTAATTCTAGAAGACGGCAGAATCTGTTGGATTCTTGAAACAGTTCTACCCAGAGTACGTAAAAATGGTCAAGTTTCTGGATTTATGGGCTGTGGTATTGATATTACCAAGCAAAAAAATATTGAAAAATCTTTAGAACAAACGGTTGTAGAACATACCTTAGAGTTAAAAACAACCAACCAGATTTTGGAGCAGGAAAAACAAGAGCTGAAAGGGTTGAATGAACAATTAAAAGAAGCACAAGGACATTTGGTACAATCAGAAAAAATGGCTTCTATCGGTCAATTGGCAGCAGGGGTCGCACATGAGATTAATAACCCCTTGGGATATATTTATTCTAATTTAAATACATTAAAAGGCTATTTAACAGATTTAGAGCAAGTTGCTGTGCTGGCTGAAAAAATGACGGCTGAATTAGCTGAAGATAATGCACTGGCTATAGAGTTTAAGCAATTAAGTAAAGACCTGGATTTAGAGTTTTTACAAGACGATTTACAGGATTTGGTTAAAGAGTCAATTGAAGGGGCTACAAGAGCAAAGAAAATAGTACAGGATTTGCGTGATTTCTCTCGTATTGATAAACAAGAGCGAGAGTTGTTTGATGTTGAGGAAGGGATTAGTGGCACTTTAAATATCGTGAATAATGAACTTAAATACAAAGCTGATATTGTTAAGGAATTTGCTGGAATAAAACCTTTGTTATGTGTGGGGGCGCAACTTAATCAGGTGTTTATGAATTTATTCGTTAATGCCGCGCATTCTATAAATGATTTTGGAAAAATTACTGTCCGTACAGGGTATCAGGGGGATGATTTTGCGTGGATAGAAGTTGAAGATACGGGGAAAGGCATACCTGATGATATCAAGAAAAAAATTTTTGATCCCTTTTTTACCACTAAACCGATAGGTAAGGGGACTGGCTTGGGCTTATCTCTATCGTATAAAATTATTCAAGACCACAATGGTCGATTTGAAGTCGACTCTGTAGTGGGGAAAGGAACAAAATTTCGTGTGTATTTACCGATAAAGTAAACAATATTATGACCATTGAATCACCACTTGAGAAAAAACCAGCCCATATACTTTGTGTCGATGATGAGCGGAATGTATTAAAATCATTACGTCGGTTATTTCGTGGGGAAGATTATATTGTTCACCAGGCTGAAAGTGGAGTTCAAGCGCTAGAGATTTTAGAGCAACAAGCAATGGATTTAATTATTTCTGATATGCGTATGCCTCATATGGATGGCGCAGAACTTTTGACCCAGGCAGCTAGTAAATGGCCCGATACAGTGCGGGTTTTATTAACAGGTTATGCGGATATAGAATCAACCATCAAAGCAGTTAATAATGGCAAAATTTATAGTTATTGTAGTAAGCCCTGGGAAGATGATGAGCTTAAATCCTTAATTGCCAAGGCTATTGAAGAAAAACGTTTACGTGAAGAACGAGTCGAGTTATTTGAGATTATTCATCGCCAAAATGATGAGCTAAAAGACTTGAATAACAACTTGGAAGACAAAGTCGAAAAACGAAATGAACAGTTAAAAAAGTCCTTAAAACAATTAACCAATTCGCATAGCGTATTAAAAAAACAATATAAAGATGCAGTAAAAACATTTGCAAAAATTATTGAAAAACGCCCAGGAATTCTAAAAGGTCACTCACTCTACGTAGCGAATTATGCGATGCAGATTGCGGCTTTTTTGGATATGTCAGAAAAAGAATGTGATGATGTTTTATACGCCGGATTATTATTACAGATTGGGAAAATGGTGTTGCCAGATGAATTACTTTCTAAGCCTTATTTTTTATTAGATAAAAAAGGCAACTTTTTAAAACATGCAATTGCCGGAGCTGTCTTATTACAAGATATGGAGCAATTAACGGGTGCCAATGTTTTAATTAAACATCAATATGAACGATATGATGGCAGTGGTTTTCCCGATAAACTTGAAGGTGAAAAAATTCCTCTAGGTGCGCGTATTTTATCTGTGGTACGAGATTTTATTTCTTATAAGCAAGGTTATATGACAGGAAAAGAAATTTCTGAAGAAGAGGTTAAAGAGTTTTTGATAAAAAAGAAAAAAGTTTATTATGACCCGCAGGTTGTTGATACTTTTCTTGCTATTATTTAAGGTCTTAAGGAAGTGAGGCCATAGCCCTGCATGAAACAGTTTCTAAAGCCTCAGCTCCTAAGTTAACAGTATTATTTATATCCCTCACCAGTCCCCAGCAATGAGGCAATAATATTCTTTTGTATTTCAGATGAACCAGAAAATAGGCGGCTAGCCATTGCGTCATTAACCAGTTTTGCCATTGGATTGTTTTCTTGTAAACCACTTGCTCCCAATATATGTACAGCATCCAGGCTGGATTGTAGAAAAGCTTCTGCTGCATAGAGTTTGGTTTGAGCGCTGGGCAGGGTGATACGTTTTTTGTTATCTTTTAATCTAGCACATTCATTTACCCACAGGCGGATAGTGTCTAGTCTTAATTTCATCTCTGAAATTTTATGACTGATAGCCTGGTTTTTCCCCAGATGATGAGCATTTATACGACGTTGACGGCTAAATTGTATAACTGTTTTTAATTGCCAGTCCATAACACCACAAATACCAGCAAATATAAAGGCACGTTCTAATTCCAGCGCTTGTTGGATCATCATGTTGCCTGCCCCTGTTTTCCCCAGTTGTCTGTCCAGAGGAATTAAACAATTCTCGAGTACCACATCGCCCATGGTCGCTGTTTGACAGCCGATGACTTCAGGGGCATCAAGAAAGCTGGTGCCTATATCATCAGCATGTACTATAAAGGCAGATAGTTTATTATTGAGTTGTGCATAGATAATCAGAAAATCAGCAATCGGTGTATTGCTGATAAAGCGTTTATGGCCGTTAAGCACAAAACCTTCAGCTGTTTGTTCGGCTGTCATTGCTAGTGAATTTACATCTGATCCCGCTTGTGGTTCTGTAATGGCATGTCCAGCGATCAGTTGTGCTGAAAGTAGTTTTGAGAGATAGTTTTGCTGCTGAGTTTCAGTGCCGTAATTCAGTATAGGAAAAACAGCTCCCCATAAATGCGCATTGATAGAAAGTAGTAATCCATTATCCAGACAATCCTTTCCTAACGATTCATGGGCTAGCGTTAAATCTGAAAAACTATCACCGAGTCCTCCTTGTTCTAAAGGGATTGCGTGTTTTAACAGACCCTGTTGAGCGCAATGGATTAAGCGTTGTTTTGAGGCTTGTTGACCACCTTGGGGGGGAAGATTATTCATGAACTTTCCAGTTGTTTTTGTAATGCCAGGTAATCAGTTTTACCATTGGCCAGATACGGTAAGCTATCTAGCAGAAGAAATTTGCAGGGGTGCATATAAGAAGGTAGCTGTTGTTTAACCGCTTTGCTGATGTCAGACAATTCACCCTCTGTTTTTAACACGATAGCGGTGGCAGGGCGGTGACCACTGGTGCTGTCTTTAAGACCAATAACAGCACAATTTTCAACATTAGGCTGTTGCAGAATTACCTGTTCTATTTCAGCAGGCTCTACTCTATAACCTGAACATTTAAGCATTCTATCAAGTCGGCCGTGATAACAATATTCACCCTGTTGATTTAGCGACACCTTATCTCCGGTGTGATAAGTATTATCTACTTCACAGGCGGGTATTAACTGACCTTGTTGCCAATATCCAGACAAGTTGTTATCACTTTTAACCAGTAATTCACTGCTGTCAGAATCAACGCTTAATGTAGCATTACAAGCGGCGATGCCAATTGGAATGGGCTGCTCGGCCTGCAGTTGTTTACGATTGACTGGCCAGTAACAACAGACATTGGTTTCTGTTGGGCCATAAAGATTGTAAAAATAAACTTCGGGCAGATGTTCACAAAGTTTGATCAGCAGGGGCGTAGGGAAAACCTCACCTGCAAATAAAATGCTTCTCAACTGTGGTAAGGGGGTGTTATCTAAAGAGCCTTTTAAGGCGATAAAGCTTAGTATCGAGGGGACGGTATACCAGACAGTTATTTTTTGTTGTTGTAACCAGGCAGTGAGTCGGCTGGGCGAAAAGCTTAAGTTGGCGGGTACAAAATGGACTGTTGCCCCTCGACTTAGAGAGCTGAATAAATCAAAGGTGCTAAGATCAAAATGAAAGGGCGCTAAGGAGGCAATCTGATCTGTATGACAGAGGTTAAAACAATCAGCGGCCCATTCTGAAAAGTTTTGTATGGCTTTATGGCTTAGGGCAACGCCTTTTGGCATACCTGTAGAACCAGAGGTGTACAGAATGGCAGCCAAAGTATCATCAGCAATTGCTTGTGCTTGAGTTAACTCGGTTGCTAAAGAAGGGAGTTGTTCAATATCCAGCCAAAGGTCTGATTTATTCAACCAGCTGGGACAGGGGCCTTTTCCAATCACACACTGTACATCGGCATCGTTAACAATATAACTTAACCGTTTGACGGGGTTTTTTAGGTCTAATGGAATATAGCAAGCCCCTATCGACAATGTTGCTAGTATTGCAATGCTGGCATCTATACCACGGTCTAAAGCAATTGCTATACGAGCATAGTTTGCTTCTTTAGACAAAAAAACAGCGCTGAGCTGAGAAACCTGTTGTTGTAGCTGTGAATAGCTAAGTTGACGGTCTCCCTCAATAAAGGCAAGTTTGCTTGTTGCTTGTTGCTGGTAGGCTAATAATGCAGACATTAGGCGGAGTCACTCTGTTCCAGTAATTCAGACACAACTAAAGCATGCAAGGTCTCAATTTGTTCTGCTGTCATCAGGGGGTCGACAAAGTTGTAGCTTAAAGTCAGTTGACCTTTAAAGATACAGTTTAGAAAAGCTAAAGCAGGCGGCGAAGTTACCTGGCATAGATGAAAAATTGCAGAGACCTCAGCACCAGGGAAACACTCTTTTGCTAAATCCAGTTTACCTATATCAGAAAACCAGAATGAACTTCTTTCCTGACCTGAACTGGAAAGGCGCAGAATTTTCCCATACTCTTGCAGTGATAACCAGCTGCCTGCCCACATCAGGGGTAGAAAAGCATAATCAAGTTTTTGACGAATAACATCCATATTTTGTTGTTTTAAATGCTTAAACAACTGCTCTCTATCCTTGACGATTTCTCTGGGCGCTTGAGCAAATAAAGCGCAAACATGATTGCTGGTGAGGGGGGAAATCGCACGTTGTTTACGCAGGTTAAATGCATAAGGCGCACAATAAGCATCACCCTCATGCTCAGGGTTCATTTTCTCTAAGGCCCGCATCAGACAGCCGATGTAATACAGACTGGTGCCGGTTAAACCCACATGCTTCCTGGCCAGCTGTTGTATTGTGCTGGTCTCAGCTTCAGATAATCGTTTAATTAGATGCTTATGTTGTTGTGC
>Ga0209495_1000687_pt1 | contig 25417 bp, 21 predicted proteins | sample EN1Hudsemesocosm_FD_184629 | JGI IMG/M metagenome (GOLD analysis project Ga0209495, IMG submission 184629) | Methane-oxidizing microbial communities from mesocosms in the Hudson Canyon - EN1E Hudson Canyon (SPAdes) (version 2) | ecosystem: Environmental > Aquatic > Marine > Cold seeps | place... | reverse complement strand
AACAACTGATTGAGTGGCGGGTTGATTGGTAGCCCTGTAGAAACCCTAAGCTATTTCCTAAAACGCTAATACCTTGGTGACTATCAACTGAAGCCCCTTCGGAATTATTAATTTCCTGATGATATGCTCGTGCTGCATCTTCACATTCCACGGCAATTTTAATCGCAGCTTCGGCATCGATATCCCAAGAGTGATTTCTATCCAGTTCTGGAAATTCTGTGGCCAAGCTATCTTTATCGGGTAAGCCTGCATACTCATCTGTATTGGAAAAACCAGCAATACTACAGGCGGCTTTAACCGTTTCTTTTATTGAGTCATTCGAAAAATCATTTGTACTCGCCGAGCCTTTCTTTTGCCCCATATAAACAGTGACACCTAGACTTTGGTCACAGTGATGCTCTATGGTTTCTACTTCTCCTAATCGCGCGGTAACTGAAAGCCCGTTATCTACACTTAATCCAGCCTCTACCGCTGTCGCGCCTTGTTTTTTTGATTCATCCAGTAAGTCTTGAACCAGATTTTTTAATCGATTAATCTCTTGTTGATTTTGCACAATAATTCTCTTTATTAAACGCTGGTTCCACCGACTGTTAAGCCATCAATTTTGATTGTCGGCTGCCCGACACCAACAGGGACACTTTGACCTTCTTTTCCACAGGTCCCAACACCTGAGTCTAATTCTAAATCATTACCGACCATAGATACTTTGGTCAACACATCAGGGCCATTACCAATTAAAGTCGCACCTTTTACAGCGCGAGTGATTTTGCCATCTTCAATCAGATAGGCTTCACTGGCTGAAAAAACAAATTTCCCTGAGGTAATATCAACCTGGCCGCCTCCAAAATTCTTGGCATATAAGCCTTTTTTAACCGACTTAATAATTTCCTCTGGCTCATGTTCACCAGGAAGCATATAAGTATTGGTCATTCGTGGCATAGGAATATGAGCATAAGATTCACGTCGGCCATTGCCTGTGGATTTAACACCCATTAGTCTGGCATTCATCTTGTCCTGCATATAGCCTTTCAGTATGCCTTTTTCTATTAATACGGTATTTTCAGAGGGCACACCTTCATCATCAATACTCAAAGAACCTCTTCTATCTTGTAGTGTGCCATCGTCAACCACGGTACAAAGTTCTGATGCCACTCGCTGACCGAGTTTATCACTAAAAGCAGAGGTGCCTTTGCGGTTAAAATCGCCTTCTAAACCATGACCAATTGCCTCATGCAATAAAATACCAGGCCAACCCGGGCCCAATACAACAGTCATACTTCCTGCGGGTGCGTCAACGGCTTCCAAATTAACAAGTGCTTGTCTGAATGCTTCTTTACCGTATTCCAGCGCTTTATCCTGATCTAAAAAATAACCATAATCTGTTCTCGCACCACCGCCCATGCTGCCTTGCTCTCGCTTTCCATTCTGCTCCAGAATAACTGACACACTCATCCGTGTGAGCGGACGTATATCTGCCGCTAATGAACCATCATGATTTGCTACCAGGATTTGCTCATCAACACCCACCAGACTGACGATAACTTCTTCAATTCTGCTATCTAATTTACGGGTTTCAACATCGACTTTACGTAACAGATCAATCTTTTCCTGATCGGCAAGAGACTTTAAGGGGTTTATTGCCTGGTAATAATTAGTTCTACTGGCCAAAACTTCCATTTTTCTTTGCGCATCCTGTCCTTGCCTGGCAATAGCTTTTACATTTTTTGCAGCTTCCAGCAACACTGAAAGCTCAATACGATCACTGTATGCAAAGCCTGTTTTTTCACCAGAAACTACTCGCACACCCGCACCTTTTTCTATGCTGTGAGCACCTTCTTTGACAATACCACCTTCCAGCACCCACGATTCAAAATGACTGGATTGAAAATAAATATCAGCATCATCTACTTGCGCACTCAACATGCTGTCCATAATGGTATCAATATCTTTTTCTTGCATGCCATACGGCGTTAATATCGATTGTTTTACTTGGTTTAACATTTATATCAGGGGGTAATTAATAAAGGGGGCAGAGATAAAATCTCTACTATTTAATTAAGGTGAATTATTTTAACTTGTAGTGAAGTAGGGCTATAGTCCAATGTCGTTAAGTTAAGGACAAGATGCATACCAAAACAAAAAAACCTTTCACACAAAGGCACAAAGCCACCAAGAAGAGCGATTTCTTTTCTTTGTGTCTCAGTGACTTTGCGTGAGAATAAAATCTTGTAAAATTTCTTAGATCAAGCGAGGCTAAAACCTCACTTCCTGGTTATTTTTTGCGTGATCCCAAGGCTATTTAATCAATTGGCAAATCATCTCGCATTGTTTTATACAATGCTTTAATTAACTTACTACCTGGGTCAACAGAGCCGTCAAAATCACCGTCCTCATCATCTAATAAATCATCAGCAACTTTTTCTATCAACTCTGCACTCACTTCGGTACTACTCTCTTTCCAGATAACAGTCAGTTTATAAGCCGCTTCGTCATAGTCATCTTTAGAAAAGAAAAAACTCATACTGTCCATCAAGCCCGAGTCTTTTGACGATTTATTATCAGGGTCAAACTTGAGATAAAAAACACCTTCTTCTCTATTTTTGTCGGTTATTTCTATCTCACTCAATTTCAAGCCTTGCTCGACAATATTCCATGAGCGATCAAACATTTTTTTGATCTGTATAACGGGCTGCTCGACTGAACCTGCCAGTTTAACAATATCCCCTAGCCCTGAACTTTCTGCTTTTTCACTCTCTTTAACAAGCTCTTTTGGCTTTTCAACAATTTTCATCACTGGAGGAACCTCAAGTACACTGGTATCTTTATACCGTGTACTCTTAACCTCTGAGCAAGCACTCACAAACAATGCCAGAAAAAGCAATAGCCAACTATTTTTTGAAACCATGGTAATTAAATTTATTTACAAAAAAAACGTCGATGATCCAATACAGGAAATGAGGCCCGCATTTTGCCTAAATGCTCGATATCGATCTCGCCACTGACAAACCCGGGCCCTGTTTTAAAACAGTCTAAAACCACTCCCCAAGGATCGATGACCATGCTGTGGCCAAATGTTTTGCGTCCATTAACATGGAAGCCGCCCTGGTTAGGCGCAATGATATAGCATAAATTTTCTATCGCTCTGGCTCGCAACAACACTTCCCAGTGCGCTGCTCCTGTCTCTGCTGTAAATGCCGCAGGTACAATAACGATTTCCACCTGCTGTTCCTGCATTTTTCTAAAGAACTCAGGAAAACGTAGATCATAACAAATAGCGATACCTAAGCGTCCAAATGGGGTATCAATAACTAAGGGTTCATCACCACTCTCAATAGAATCTGACTCCCTATATTCTTCATTAGTCTCTGGCACACTGACATCAAACAAATGCACCTTATCATAACGGGCCACTTGCTCACCCTGATCGTTGTAAACCAGGCAGGCTGCTCTGACCTTATTGTCTGCATCAGCAACTAACGGAACCGTTCCACTCACCAACCAGACTGCATGCTTTTTTGCCGTCTCCGATAAAAAGGTTTGTATAGGACCGGTACCCTCTGCTTCCCGTACTTTAACTTTATCTAATTCATGCTCGCCCATTAGGGCAAAATTTTCTGGCAAAGCAATTAATTTTGCACCTGCATTTGCTGCTTCGGCAATTAATTTTCCTGCTTCTAATAGATTAGAGCCAACAATTGGGCTTGATGCCATTTGGATAGCTGCGCATTTACTCATTCTTTTTCTCTTTATTCTTATTCTTCTAAATTTAAAGGCCTAAATACTAGACCGTTTGTTCTCGCATCTAAAACCTTATTCAGGGTCAGAATTTATCCCGGAAAAATCCATTAATCCTGACCAGGTTTTCTTTAAAACTCCATCTTGCTCATGCAGAGCCTTCACTTTAATATCATCCCACTGTCCTGTGACATGATATTCGGATCCAAAAAAATAACCTTCTTTATAATCACTGGTTACCGCCTGAGTGATTGTTCCCGCAATACGGCCGACAATTGTACCAGCTATAGGTAGGGCTCCTGAACTTTTCGGCACCACTCTAATATGCTGATCAAGCGTTTGCCTTATTAAATCAACGTCTCCAGCAAGGGTAATTTGAGCAGGAATAGCATCAACTAGCAATTTAGTTGTATGCGCAATACCTTTACTTATATTAAATGAACCCGCGATACTATTGAAGCTAAGCCCTTCTTTATACAAGTCACCAAAATCAAGGGTCAAGCGTTTAATCCATTGCTCCATTGCAATAAGACCTAAAATACGGCCCAATCCAGGTTCTATACTGGATATTCGCCCATCACCTAATTGCAAGTCAACATCCGCCTCCAAACCAGACAAAGAAAATTGATAGGGCGATTTTGGCCATCGACCTGCAAAGGTAATATTTGCATTGCTTTCTTTTAAATCATTTGCCTTTCCCAGTTGAGCCAATAGCCCTCCCATATCATTAGCTGATAATGTTCCCTGTAAATCAGTAAAACTCTTCCCCCCCTGCTTTATCCAGTCCGCAGTCATCTCAATTTTTTGCTCTTTTGCAGAGATATCTATTTTTTTAAATCTGATGCCTGTAGGAACGCGTTCGGTGAGTATTTCCAGCGCCCCCAAATTCACCTTGTTCCATAATAACTTCTCACTAAACACATCAAGAAGAGGCATATCTTTACTTTCGAAACCTTCAGTTTGAAAATCAATCTTCATCAGCTCAGTCAGATTAAGATAAGCCATCTCTAGCTTTATTTTATCCTTGTCTGTTCTATTGACAGGAACAACAAAAGCGCCCTTAGCTGCTGAACAAGTCAGATTCCCTCGCCATTGCTTTCCAAAGCGTTTCGTCGCTATCTCAAAGGCACCATAATGCGTGTTATCCAACCGCAGATCCTTGGTGATTATGCTAATTTCATTGAGGTTTTGCTTTGATTGCTGTTTATTTGAGCTAGCGATAACGCCAGCCCATGCAGCCATATCAAAAGAATCCTTCTCAACATTAATTTTTATACCTTTTTGTTTTGGCTCAATAGCGCGTCCATGACCATAAACAATATGCGCTGAATGCATCTCGTTTTGTTGCTTATCAATAGTCATCGCCACTTTAACCGCATCATTATAATTTAATGAGAGTGGCAATAATTCTTTATCATTTAGCAATAAACTGAGGTTTAGTTTTTTATTCTGTGAAATGTTTTTATTTAATAGACCGGGTAAACGACTAGATATACCCGTTAAATTTGTTGTTACATTTAATTTTGCAGACTTGCCTTCCCGTGCTGGTAAATCAAGTTTAAGCTGATAATTACTTGCCCCTTTAAGCCTGCCTTTGGCTAGCATTTCACTATTAAAAAAACTAAATTGTTTTTTTAATGCTTTAATACTGGTCTTTCCTGTTACGCTGACTAAGGTGTTAACATCACTATTATCCACTGCAATATTAATGGGGTAGCCCAAAGCCCTAGCTTTTATATTGTTAGCAAACAAACCTTTTTCAGTAAATCCTAAGTCACCATTAACATCACTCACATTTAAATCTATCGCTTTAATATTTAAGCGGGTGTTTTTTAAATGCGCCACACCATTAACTACAGCCTCAATGCCATCAATCAAAGGGACTTTAAAATCCAGCTCAAGCTTCAACTGCCCTGAAGCGGTAACAGCATCTAAAAACTGATCAACATCGGCATGTATAGGTGTTGCTTGCAAATACTTTAAGCCGTTAGCGACCTCACCCTCTGCCAGTCCTTCTGCCAATAGATAATCACTTTTTTCAAAAGAAGGTATTTTAACTAAAGTATGAGTAATGTTCAGACCATTAACTTCAGCATGCTTGGCGGTGACTGTTAAACTTTCTTTTTCAAATAAAATTTCTGTCGTTATATTTTTTAAATTCGGCCAATCAGGTGAAACTTGTAACTCCACCTCTTTGGCATCGAGCACCACTTCAAATACACCTTGACCTTCAAGGTAAGGAAATTGATTAAGCTCGCCATAGAGCAACAGCCCACCTCGCTCAATTTTCCCCGCGACAAAAGCATTATCTAGCCAGTCCAGCGTGTCTTCATCCATAATACTTACAGGATAATATTGCGGTATCGCACTCACATCATCTAGCTTGGAAAAAGAACTTTGCAAATCAATAAAAGCTGCTTTATCAGTTTTAGGAATGCTTAAAAGCAATTTATTATGCGATTCAGCATCCTTAATATTTAACAGCAGATGATCTGACTTTAGCAGCCACTGATCGGCTTGTTGCTGCCATGTTAGCCCGCCGCTTAATTGCTTAATTAAAAAGGGTGCTCTAAAAATTTCAGGATAATTCAAACTACCTTGCTCGGTATGTAAGGCTATCACCCCCGACTCATTTGAGCCGTGAATACTGGCTGTCAGGTTTTTTATTTCTGGGAAATCGGCATATGTGGAAGTAAAAACATTATTAAACACACCATTGATGGCATAACTGTTTTTTTCTGTATCAACATAGGCTGAAAAATCTTTTATCTGTCCCTTTAACTCTAATTTGGAAACCAGCTTTTCAATCGACTGCTCTAATGGCACAAAAAAATGGATCAACTCGGCAAATTGCTGAAGTTCTAGCTGATTAATCAAGGTAGAAAATTGAGTTAATTCATTATTTGCCGCCACATTAAAACTTGCTTCAGGCCATGCTTTTCCCTCTGTGCTAGCACGAAAATGACTAAGACCAAACTGCCACCCTAAAGACTGCTTAAAACCATTAAAATCACTCTGTAGTGAATCAATCTTAAAAACTTGTTGTTGCTTTTTAATGCCGATGTTTTTTGCCTGAATGTTACCCGCCAAAGCAACACGTTTCGAATTCTGCCATTGACTCCATAATTCAAAATCGCCTGAGCCAGCAATTGTTTTCAGACCAAGAGGCTTCTCCCCTGTTAAAATTTCGGCGAACTGTATATCACTGCCTTTAATATAGACCAGACCGCTGATACTATCTGTTTCAAAAACATTGCCTTCGATAGACATCGAGACGGTTAAAGCCTTACCCATCTTTTCCGGTAACTGGCTAAGCAAATGGATTTCATGCTTTTCTGAATCAAGCTGATTTTTAATCAGTAAATCAACATTATCAAAGACAACCGCTTTAGCATGCCGCTGTTGATCTAACCAGGTGATTTCACTTTTTAATACTTCGTAGCGACCGCCTTTTAACAACCACAAAGGTTGTTCAGAGTCATCTGAATTAAGGCCTGCAATTGATAGACTGCCATCTTCCTTGCGTACGATGGATAATTTAGCTCCGACCAGTGTCACCCGGCTAGAGGGTAAAAGTTGCTGACTCCAGATTAGATCCAGCAGATTGATACCCAAGCGAACTTGCTCTAATTTTATTGCAGGGGGGCTATGATTGTCTGCCCCCAGAATATCTATGTTTTTTAAAACGATTTCAGGATTAAAACCACGCATACCAGCACGTAACATACCGATTTCTACAGAAATTTCGGTAACTTGATAAATTTTGTTTTCTAGCTCAGTTTTATAGCTTTCCACGCCCCATAAAAAAAATCGAACCAGACTTAAGCTTATAGCAATGGCGATTAATAAACTGAGAAAAACATGCTGTGTTACTGCTTTAACCTTATGAATCACTCTATTTCCTTAGGCTGTCTTACAACAGAACCACGTCATACTGTTCCTGATTATATTCAGCTTCTGCACGAAACTTTATACTGACGCCTAAAAACAACTCTAATTCAGCCAGCATTCCCGCTTCTTCATCCAGCAACATTTCTACCACTTCATTCGATGCAAGCACCAGTATATCCTGAACATTATATTGCCTGACCTCTCGTATAATCTCTCGAAATATTTCCAGGCACATTGATTCTGCTGTTTTTAATACCCCTCGTCCACCACAGGCACAACAAGGTTCACATAGAATATGCTCTAAACTCTCTCGCGTTCTTTTCCGCGTCATTTCAACCAGACCTAAAACAGACACCTCTGAGATCTTGTTTTTTGCGGGGTCCTTATCTAAATTTCGTTGCAAAGCATCCAACACTTGCTTCTTATGCTCTTCACTTTGCATATCGATGAAATCTATAATGATAATTCCACCTAAATTGCGTAACCTTAATTGCCTTGATATGGTTTGCGCTGCTTCCAGGTTTGTTTTAAAAATGGTTTCTTCTAAATTTCGCCCCCCCACATAACCACCAGTATTTACATCTACCGTCGTCATCGCTTCGGTTTGATCAAAGACTAAATGACCACCCGACTTTAACTTTACATTTCTATCTAAAGCCTTGGTTATTTCATCTTCTATATTATAAATATCAAAGACAGGGCTCTCTCCCGAGTAATGCTCAATCACAGGGACTATCTCAGGCACAAATATTTTAGAAAAGTCAATTAGCTTCTGATAAGTCTCTCTCGAATCAATTCTTATTCTTTTAATGCTATCGGTATATAAATCACGCAAGATACGACTACTTAAAGATAAGTCCTGATGAATTAAGGTTTTATTTCCAGCAGCTGCAATTTTCTCTGAAATCGCGCCCCATAACTTGGTTAAAAAAGTCATATCAGAAAATAATACGGGCTCATCAACACATTCAGCCGCTGTTCTGGCGATAAAGCCCCCGCTTTGATTTTTCTCCTGGAATTGTTCAATACAGTGTCTGAGTCGATTACGCTCTTTTTCGCATTCGATACGCTGAGAAACGCCAGAGTTGTTCGCATAAGGCATATAAACCTGAAAGCGGGAGGGAATTGATATCTCCGTCGTTAACCTGGCACCTTTAGTTCCTAATGGATCTTTGGTTACCTGAACGACAACGGCCTGGCCTTGACGCAAATAATGCTCAATATTTTCTGAGCCCTTCTTTTCTAATTCTTTATTGCTAAAATCTGATAAATGCAGGAATGCTGCTCGCTCAAGACCAATATCGACAAAAGCGGCTTGCATACCCGGTAAAACCCGACAAACCTCACCTTTATAGATATTGCCAACCAAGCCTTTTTGTTGCTCTCGCTCAATGATTAATTCTTGTAAAACGCCATTATCTATCACTGCAACGCGCGTTTCAGGAGGGGTAACGTTAATTAATATTTCTTCACTCATGCGATAACTTTTATTCCCTGCTTAGATAATAATTCTACGGTTTCAAACAATGGTAAACCCACAACACCTGAAAAACTGCCATTAATTGACTCAACAAAGATACTCCCAAGGCCTTGTATGGCATAAGCACCTGCTTTTCCCTGAGGCTCTCCTGTTTGCCAATAGGCTTTAATTTCTGACGGCTCAATTTTTCTAAATGTCACTTCTGTAATACTCAATGCCTGATGATGACCTGCCTGACCTCTGACAGAAACAGCACTATATACTGAGTGTCTTTTACCCGATAGTTTTTGCAGCATCTGCATGGCATGCATCTCATTTTCTGGCTTACCTAAAATTTCCCCATCAATCACCACACTGGTATCCGCAGCTAAAATAGGTAATTCCGGTTCCAGCAAAGCTAGGCACGCTGCTGATTTTTCTGCTGCAACTCGAGTCACATAGTGTTGCGCAATTTCTGCCTCTTTAGGGGTTTCATCAATATCCACTGCATTGACAATATAGCTGACAGCAATTTGGTCTAATAATTCCCGTCGTCTTGGAGAGGCCGAGGCTAAAATGAGTTGTTCATTCATCGGTGATAGGGGTGGTTATTTAAAATACTCCAAGCGCGGTATAACTGCTCAGCAACAAGAATTCTGACCATGGGATGAGGAAATGTTAATTTAGACAAACTCCATGACTCGCGGGCAATATCTCTGACAGAGTCAGCCAACCCTTCTGGTCCACCTATCATCAGCGCAACATTTTGCCCACTTTCCATCCATCGCTTCATGGCAACAGAGAGCTCAGGTGTAGTCCATGGTTTACCAGGTATATCCAGCGTAACAATATGAGATTTTGCGGGGACAGCCTGTATCATACGTTCCCCTTCATCTCTGACTATCCTGGCAACATCACTATTTTTCCCTCGCTTACCAGGCATGACTTCCTTAAGAATCAGATCACATTCTTTAGGCATGCGTTTGGCATATTCATCATAACCTTGCTGCACCCAGCCCGGCATTTTGTTTCCTACCGATATCAAATTAATTTGCATCTATCTCATTATCCAATGAAAATGATAATCTAAAGATTATAAAATACCAGCAGGATACACAGAACAATATACTGATGCAATGTAGAGAGCGTCTATATTTTAAAAAAAACAGTCCCAAATCTACATTCAAGCTAATTACACTCTGCATCTTGCAAATAATCTTTTATGATATATATTAAATATGTCTTTAATAAAAAATTTAGTCAAACTCTGTCATATGGAAATCGAATCAAAAGCGTTTAGCTCACATATAATTGACTCTGAATCACGCATTACTTTTCCTCAAGGTATTCCCGGATTTGAAGATCATACCCAATTCCAGCTGTTTCAACTAGAAGGTAGTGAAGTTGTCTATTCCCTGCAATCTTTAAGTGATGAAAACACTGCCTTTTCTGTTGCCCTGCCTGAAAATTTTAATATTAATTATCAGTTTTTTTTAACTGATCAGGAAGAATCGACGCTAGAAATTGAGTCTATTGATGATTTATTAATATTACTCATTCTGCATAGAGATGACAGCCCGGATGCCAATGATCATCCCACAATTAAAGGTTCTATAAAAGCACCTATAATTATTAACACAAACAAAAGAATAGGTCTACAGAAAACATTAGAAGCCGTGGAACAAAGCATTACCTTAACTGAAAAGCAGAATGAAATAAAAGTTTCAGGAACTTAGGGAGCCAGCCGCCCAGGCCTCTTATACCAAGAGACTGGCACAATCGAGCATTACCAAGCCGCTCCCGACAAAGTTACTGTATATTTTTGAATTTTTTACGGAAACAGTAGATAGCCTAAGTCTATAGAGACAAAAGCTATCTATAAAGGCTTATGCTGCTTGAACAGGAATAGAATGACTAGAATGACTTACCTCATTCTGATCATTAAAATAGACTAGAGTCGGTTTATAATGTTCTAACTCTTTTTCATCTAATGTCGCGAAGGCACAAACAATAATCAAATCTCCCTCACAAGCAAGACGAGCAGCTGCACCATTCACGGAGAACACTCCAGAACCTTCTTCCGCACGTATTGCGTAAGTAGTAAAGCGTCCACCCGTATTAATGTTATATATTTGAATTTGTTCGTATTCTCTAATACCAGAAAAGTCTAAAATCTTACCGTCAATCGCACAAGAACCTTCATAACCAAGTTCCGAATGCGTGACTGTCGCTCGATGTAGCTTTGCTTTAAGCATCGTTGTTTGCATATTAAATAAATCTTGAAGCCTTTTGAGCACGCCATTATACCCAAATATGCTGGCCTTTCAAAATTCAAAAAAGTCAATGTTATTCAATTACTGGCAGTATTGCCATCTCATTATTCTGTTCAGACCTATGAATTCTCACTTGTGTAGGGTAAGCAAACTCTAAATTATTTTGCTGCAAAATCTCCGCTATTTTAAATAAAACATCCTCTTTTACTGCCAGCCATTCAGCCCAATCAACGGTTCTTGCAAAACAATATATCAATATATCAATAGAGAAATCGCCATACCTGTCCATAAAAACTAACTGGGTAGTCTTTACTCCATGAGTATCGGCTTGCGAAGCAAACTTAAAATTTCGTTTTTTACGGGTTAATTTATGCGTAGGGTTGGCAATATCGGGATGATTTTTCAACATCTCTCTAATATCAACCAAGGCTTGACGAATATCACCCATATCACTCTCATAAGTGACCCCTACATGCATTTTAATTCGCCGACCTACGGCTCTACGATTCCAGTTTTTGACACTAGAAACAGAAACTAAAGAATTAGGAATAGCAATCAAGGCGTTATCAAAGGTACGAACAGTGGTGCTGCGCAAACCAATTTCAGCCACCGTTCCTTCTACATCACCCACCTTTATCCAGTCCCCCATACGAAAGACATTATCAAATAAGATAGTAGCACCACCAAACAAATTAGATAAAGTATCTTTAGCTGCCAAAGCAAATGCCAAACCACCTACCCCTAGCGTTGACATAATTGCCGTTAAACTAATACCAAAATGGTTCAAACCGAAAGCTAATATAACGATAACAACCAGTCCCTTGATACCCTGTACAGCAAGATTAAACAGCTCTTTTCTTAACTCTTTATTTGAACTGGCCAATTTTTCAACCTGAACCAAAACAATGCTGTCAACAATCCTAAAAAATAACCAGAGAAACAGCAGGCTATAAATAATAAAAGATAAGCTCTCTAAAGAACCTCGATAGTCTGTTTTATAAAACAGGGCATGAGCACCCAGGTTAATGCCAAAAAAGACTAACAATGTGCGAGCTGGCTTTCTAATTTCGAGATAAACCAACTCCTGATGCTCATCCCCCTTATCTATCACATGGTTTTCTACACACCAGCGAGTGCACCTAAAAACAAAAGGATAACTAACATAAACCAGAAAAATAATTAGAATAGAAAGAATCACCCCGCCTACATCTATCTTAAAGGGGGATAATTTATTATTAATGGGCCGTACAAATTCAAAATGGTTGACGTATGAAATAGCCGATAATAAGGAAAACTCTTGAAACCAGTGAACTGAAGCAATTTGTCTGGGATTATTAATGACATAATGCAATATATCCCTATAACTATTACTCGCGTGCAAAAATAACTGATGATTTTTTTGCAGCTCCTGAAACACAATGCCTGGCACAGCTTCATTAGGTAGAAGCAAATTAGCACCTACTTTTAACTCAGCGTCTAATTCTTTTTGCGACCGCTCAACAATGTACTCTATCGTATGATATTTATTTGATGACTCGATCAAATAAGCAAGATACCGCCTTGTTGCCTGATTAGTTTGATAATATTGTAATTTAGTTTTATCTCGCAAGACTGCAAGATCATTGCCTCTTTCTGTATTCACATCAATGCGCGAAGCTAAAAAAGCCAATTCGTTTTTGACATCAAAAATCGGCAACCGAGAATCAGACTCTGTTCTCAATTGCACCATCAACATATCTAAAATAACAGCCTTTTCTTCCAACAGCTTATTTATTGCCTCATCAGTATCAACAGTCAATAATTGGGCATTAGTTTGCTTTAATTGCTCAACTGAATTTAAAATTTCTTTTTGATTTGATGGGGCTGAAAAAGACGAAAGGCTCACTATCATCAATAAGAAAAAGACAGATATCTTCATAATTTTTTCCAACTTAAAGACCCTTTTTAAGGACATCACAAGAACCAGAACAGCAGAAAGATATACTTATTGCCATTCACCTTGCGGAAAAACAAACATTATCAATTAATCGAGGCTTACCCAGCCTGGCTGCAGCAAGAATAACCAATTCATCATCTTTCTCAACCGCTATTTGTAAATTATCAGCCTTACAAATTGAAAAATAATCAACCTGAAAACCTGAATCTTGTAACTGTTTTGTCTGTTGCTGCTCTATGGTTTGAAAACTTAGTAGGCCTTGTAAGACCATCTCACGCGCCTGACACAGTGACAGATATAGCTTTGGCGCAATAACTCTTTCCTGTTCGCTCAAATAGCCATTACGCGAACTCATCGCTAAGCCATCACTCTCCCTCTGTGTTGCCACCCCAATAATTTCTACCGGACTATTTAAATCCTGAACCATTTTCTTTATTACAGCCAATTGCTGAAAATCCTTTTCACCAAATACCGCTATATCCGGCTGAACCATATTAAATAGCTTGCTTACAACCGTGGCTACCCCATCAAAATGTCCGGCCCTATGAGCTCCACAATGTAATGATGATAAACCCGCGACAGAAACAGTTGTTGTTTCCTTAGCCGGATACATTTCAAAAACTGAAGGAATAAACAATAAATCAGCTAAAGCTTTGACTAACTTCTTCTCATCCTCAAGTTCAGTACGCGGGTAGCTTTCAAAATCTTCACCTACGCCAAATTGGGTGGGGTTAACAAATAAACTAACGACAACTTTATCTGCTTTTTTTTTTGCTTCCGTAACTAATTTAATATGTCCCGCATGTAGATTACCCATGGTAGGAACGAAAGCAATACTCAGCCCCTGCTTACGCCATTGTTTAAGCTGATTTTGTAATTCACTAATACTTGTTACTTTTTGCATATAGCTTAATAACTATGCTGAGAAGCTGGAAAATCAAGTTGCTTAACTGCTTGATGATATTGCTGAATAGCGGCTGGAATATCCTCGGCTGTTTGCATAAAGTTTTGAGAAAACCTGGGACGCTTACCTAAACTGATACCCAACATATCGTATAATACCAGCACTTGACCATCACAAGCCACGCCTGCACCTATACCAATAACGGGAATGGTTAAGCTTTTGGAAATTTTCTCAGCCAGACTGGCGGGAACACATTCTAAAATTAGCAGACTCGCCCCTGCTTGCTCTACTTTTTTAGCCTCTTCTGCTATTTTCTCTGCACCTTGCAAGCTTTTACCTTGAACCTTATATTTACCTAACTGATTGATAGATTGTGGCAATAAACCTAAATGCCCACAAACAGGTACCCCAAACTCCACCAGCGTTTTAATAACATTCAAATGCGCGCCTTCCAGCTTAACCATCTGCGCAGCGGCTGTTTGCATAAGTTTGGCGGCATTTTTCATCGCCATCTCAGTGGTGCCATAACTTAGGAAAGGTAAATCAGCTATCACAAATGCTCGTTTACGTGCATTAACCACACACTGAGTGTGATAGACCATTTCATCAACAGTGACAGGAACGGTGGTTGCCTTGCCTTGAATAACCATACCCAAAGAATCACCCACTAACATGACATCGACACCCGCCTGATCTATAAGCTGACTAAAGCTTGCATCATACGCTGTCAAACAGGAAATTTTTTCACCTGCCTGCTTCATGGCCATTAAATCCAAAATGGTCAATGCTGGACCCGCCAGATTTTCTCCGTACCCAGCCATTAAACTATTTTCTCCAGACCCTCTAAGGGACACTGCAAAACTAAATCGTTAATACATCCCTTGGTCGGAATAAATAAGTTGTCATCTGCTATTTCTTGCATGGGATAGAGTACAAATGCTCTTTCAGCAATACCAACGTGAGGAACAATTAAATCAGGGTGTTCAATTCGTTGATCTCCATACATCAATAGATCAAGATCCAAAGTTCTCGCCCCCCAACGCGCGCCTTTACGTTCCCGCCCAAAATCATGTTCAATTTTCTGCAAAACACGTAGCAATTCAAGTGCGGGCAAATCAGTTTGCACACGCATAACAGCATTCACATAATCGGGTTGATCCCGTGGCCCCATCGGTGGACTGGAATATAAACTAGAAAACTTAAGCTCTGTCAGATGTGCTTGCTCGGCAATAGCTGCACGGGCTAATCTGATTTTGTCCTCAGGGTTATCCAGATTACTACCTAAGCCAATATATACATCAACCATTATCTGTTTTAACCTGATTATTTTTGGGTTTTGACTTAGCTCTCCTCTTTGCAGGTTTTGGCGGGCGCGTCATTTTCTTTTGTTCGGATTCATTAGCTGTTTGAAATTTTGTCCACCACTGCGCCAACTCCATTTCAGCTCCGCCTGTTTCAGCACGCAAAAGTAAAAAGTCATATGCCGCTCTAAACCGTGGGTGGCTTAACAATCGATAGGGCCTGCCGCCAACACGTTTTTCAAAACGTGCCTGTAACAACCACACCTCGCGCATTGATTGAGTTACCCGCTTTGGAATAGATATGCTTTTGATTTGATTGGAGAGCACTTTACTTGCAGCATTCTGATAGGCGAAACTTTCATCGTCACCTTTCTGCATCATGTCCTTGGCTAAAGTTTGTACCGATTCCCATAAAAAAGCAGACATTAAAAAGTAAGGTGTCACACTTTTCTCTTCAGCAATACGTTTATCTGAATTTTCTAAAGCTTTGGCGATAAAGACACGAGGGAAATCATCCTGTTCACTATTCAAACAATGATCAGCCTGAGGAAACAAGGTTTCAAACAAGCCATAATGCCTTAACATTTCAAATGTTTGTACACCCTTACCTGTCAAAAACATTTTTAACACTTCATCATATAATCGTGCAGCCGGAATACCTTTTAGCAACGGTGCCAGTTCAAAAATTGGCTGCTCAGTTGACTTATCCAAAGAAAAACCCAGCTTAACTGCAAACCTGACAGCCCGCAGCATTCTGACAGGGTCTTCCCTATATCGAGTTGCGGGGTCACCTATTAACTTTAAAACACCAGCCGAATGATCTTCCATCCCCCCGGTATAATCGATGATGGAAAAATCACGAATATTGTAATACAAGGCATTAACAGTAAAATCCCTACGCCAAACATCATCTTCTATACTACCAAAGACATTATCCCGCAATAATCGCCCATCTTCATGAACCTTTTGTTCTTTATTGTCATCCGTATCTGAACTACGAAAAGTCGCAACTTCAATAATTTCCCGACCAAAATGAACATGGGCAAGGCGAAACCTTCGCCCTATTAAACGACAATTGCGAAAAACCTTCCTGACTTGCTCCGGACTTGCATCTGTCGCCACATCAAAATCTTTTGGTTCATGCCCTAATAATAAATCTCTAACACAGCCGCCGACCAGATAAGCTTCATAACCTGACTTTTTCAGTCGATACAAAACCTTTACCGCATTTTCACTCATCTGTGATCGTGAGATATTATGTTCAGAACGAGTATAGACTCGGCCCTGAGCTTGCTTACTTTCAGCAGCTGCCACCTGTTCATCAACTTCGTCAGATGCGCTGAAGATTTTTTTGAAAAAATTTAAAATGGCCTTCATTCCCTTTGTTATTATTATTTAAATTCAATACTTACAAGCAAAATTGAAGTAACACAGCAATAAGTCTGAAATTTAGCCTCTATCATATCACCTAGGCTGTTTCCATCCCAGTCAACAGCTTTTTTTTACACAAACTATTTTAATATAGTAGAATTATGCAACATTTATTTAGTTGTCTTATAAAAACAGCATACAATCTTTTTATAATTATAAAAAGATACTGTTAATAATATTTTGGGGAATTTTATGTTCAAAAAGATCATTAATGGCTTGGTTGACCAACCGTTTCTAACCAGTATTTATATAGTTAATTTAGCAATCCTTCTTCTTCATAAGCCACCTTTTATTTTTTCCCTGGTGATGATGGCTGCACTTATTGCCATGAGCATGTACTTCGGACAAAAACTAGCCTTATTCAAGAAATAATTGATTAATTCAAACAAAAAAAAACCAGGTAAGAAAAACGCTCTCTCACCTGGTTTCTTTCGCCATATGGCAATTATTGCCTATGATGCTTTACTATTACTAGCCCTTTTATTTCTGGCAACTGCGCTTGTTTTACCCTTTAACAAGGGAGAAGCATACAGCTCATCACAATTTATTTTCCCTCTTTATATTTTAACGGTCAGTTTTCTCTACTATGGCTGGTTTTGGACCCATGGAGGTCAAACCTTAGGCATGAAGACATGGAAAGTAAAAATACTGCGTCAAGACCACGGCCCTGTCACTTGGTCCCTAGCCTTCAAACGCTTTATACTCGCGATGATTTCCTGGGCTTGTGCGGGCTTAGGCTGGTTATGGAAATTTGTTGATAAAAAAAATTTCACCTGGCACGATAAACTTTCAGGAACAAGTCTATTTTTTGAGGGCAAAGAATAATTTAATAACTGCCACCAAGGCTACATAGATGTATTCCCGTCGTGCATTGAGAAACAGCATGGAAGCAAGCTGCTATTTGTTCATAGCCATTAAAATAATGATGAGCAAAGACGAAAACCTGCCCATCATTATTTACACAAGTTGACTACCAACCCTTCTTAACTGTTTTACATTTGATAACAACATCTTTCATGAAACAGCTATACCCTGGATCTTCATCTTCTTCATCTTCTTCACAGGCGTCACATACAAGCTCACCCTTATCCACCGCACTATCATAGCCCCAACCCATACCCATAGAATTACAGGCTAATTTGGCATATTTTTTAAAACGTCTTCCTGTAGAGGCCTGTATAGATGCCTTTTCCTTACTTTTACAACCCGGTGTCGCCTTTAGCGTACTGACAATTGTATTGAATTCCCATTCATCTGTAGCCAATGCAAAACACTGGTTAGAAAAAACAAAAAATAAAGCTACTAACAGTATTTTATAAAATTTCATAGATCACCCTTCCTTAATTATTTTCATTATTAGAATTGATTCGTTTTCAATTGTAACCCTAAATTTAAAACAATTATACTTTAGCCATCAAAAAATAAGTGTTTTAGAATATACAAACATCCTTTATTATAGAAAGCAGCCTTGTATTTAGCATATGGATGCCAAATAAATTAATCATTAAAACTTTGCGCTACGAGGAAAATAAAGCCACCCAGCTGTTTCTTACAAGCGTTTTGATAAAAAAATATCATATTAAGCCTCTGTTAAGAAGCCAGGCTTTACTATGCTATACTCAATCTGTTGCTTAATAAGCATCAAAAACCATTCAGGCCGGAGCATGAAAAAAATGAAAAAAATAATAACTCTTTTACCTCTACTCGCGATTGTTTTTATCGCATTTCCCGTAAATGCAAAAAAAGCAGATAAATTTATTGAATTAGAAGATAACTCTCAACTTCTTGGCACATGGAAGATTTACGCGGAATCAGCCACTAGAAAAAAGAAAGATAGAAAAGAAGTCGATATTCAATGGGAATTCAAAAACAATGGCATTATCCATGCTGAAGCGACAGATACCCGTGGAAGAACAGGCAAGACTTCTATTGACATCAAATATTCTATTGAAAATGGCGCTATCAAAAAACAGGCCATAGCAGGAGGCTCGAGATACGAAAGCTGTAAAGTAACTAAGCTTGAGGGAAGTGACATGACATTAAAATGCCCATTCCTTTATTTTTATATGAAAAAGAAGTAATTCTTTAGCTGTCACCAATCGATGAGATTGGTGACAGTACAAACTAACGCACTCTGCTCACAGCATACAGCGCTGAACAAAAAACCACCACGCTCGGCAACACGGCCATTAACATAGGGTCATAACCATAAACCAGACCGACATGCCCAGCTATCTTGTCAAAAATATTAAAAGTCATCCCTATAATAATGCCAATCATCATCCGGCCACCTGTACTGACTCCACGTCCGACCCCCACTACAAATGGAATAGATACCATTAACATGACGAAAGTCACAAATGGGTTTATCAAGCGACTCCAGAAAGCCAGTTCAAATGACTGAGACTTCTGATTGTTTCCTTTAAGAAACTCTATATACATAAACAAATCATATAAAGACATATTTTCTGACTTTATAACCACCACATTGAGCAAATCAGGATCTATTGCTGTTTTCCAATGCTCGCTTGCCTCATTACTTGAAAACACCTGTTTAGAAGAAATCTCTGATTTCGTTATACCTTCCACATTCCATGTCTCATCCCCTAGAAAACTCGCTTTTTCGACCTTTGTTACCGAAACCAGCCGATCTTTCTCATCCACTTGATACAGGTAAATCTCTGACAACTCGCCTTTACTAAGTATTTTACGTACATTGACAAACTTCTTTCCTTCTCTTAGCCACAAGCCATATTTTGACTTCATAACTACTTCATTATTTTGTGCTGTGGTTTTAATCAATTGTGCCGTTCGCTCAGCTTTTGGGGCGACAAATTCTCCAACAGAAAGTGCAATAACAACTAGCACACTGCCAGCTAACATGACTGACTTAATGACCCAAAAAAGAGACAACCCTGCTGCACGCATGGCAACAATTTCTCTATTATTAGCCATTGCCCCAACAACAAACAGACTACCTAGCAAGGCTGCCGAAGGCACTAGCTCATAAAAAACACGAGGGGATGTTAACGCAAGATATAAAAATATTTCCTTTAAGCCATACGTTCCCTCACCCAAATCTTTTAATTCATCACTAAAGGTAAATAAATTAAACAAGGTCAATAATAAAATCACTGCTATTGCTGAACCTTTCAAAATCTCTTTAACAATATAACCCGTTAAAACACTCACGCCACACCTCTCCCTTTAATCTGCATAAGGATCCATTTCACCCCATATAGCCTTAACAACAAGGCACCAGCCAGTAACATAAGCAAAAAATACACCCCAAAATAACCAACTGAGACGGGTATCACTTCATTGACAACCCAGCTATGGCTTACCCTTTTTAAGTTACCGTAGACAAAATAAATAGCAAAAGCCACAATTAAACTGCCGTACACACCTCCCCTGGGTGATATTTTTGCCAATGGTACCGCTAAAAAACTCAAAAAAACCACAGCTAATGGAATCGATAATCTTTTTTGCATTTCAGCAATATCTAACAGATTACCTGATGACCATAACAAAGCGCTCAACACCCCCTCCCTCTCTTTTCTCAATTGCGTTTCTTTTTTTTCTATTCGCACGGCATACTGCTCAAACTCTTCAATAATAAAGTCCTTTTTTCCAGCTTGCCCCTGAATCCTCTCCCCTTGCTCTAGCACTAAATATAATCCACCTGGCAAATGTTCAATTTTTCCATAATCTGCATTAACAACAACTGATCCACCGTTCATCCTGTTTTGTACAAAAACATTTTTCATACGATTATTTTCAACAATATCTTCCGTATAAAAAACTAGCTCACCCTGGCTATATTCACTAAAACGACCAGCAGCAATCCCTTTTATATCTGCCTGCTTCTGATCTTCATGCATTAACTCCTCTATTGTTGTTTCTGCCCAAGGCACGGCTTGCAGTGACAAAGCTGCGGCAACAATAGTCAAAGGGATGGTTATCAAAAAAACAGCCCTGTATATCACAAAAACACCACCACCGGCTGAGGCAATAGCAGCCATTTCCTGGTCTCTATACATTCGCCCCAATACCATTAAGATCGACATAAAAATAGCGGCGGGTAAAAACGCGCCCACGGCCATCACTATTTTCAAAGCTAATAAGCTTAAAATAATTTCATTGGAAATATTTCCTTCAATTGCTTGCGCCAACACCTTAATAAACTTACGACTAACAATAATAATCACCAGCACTGATAGTACTGATGTCACTGTTTTTAACAAATCATAAGCGATCATTTTATCTAAAACGGAAATAAACCGATAAGACCTTACGCTACCCTTTTTTTTCGACTCAATGCTCAAGCGACCCACCTTAAAAAACTCATGTATAATCTACCCTAATTATCCCTTTAACTTGCTCATCCTGATATTCTTATGGACTATTCTATAGAAACCTTAGCTTTAGACAAACAACAAACTGATTGCATTATTATTGGTATTTACGAAAACCAGCAACTTAGCCCCTTGGCTGCTTCTGTTGACAAGCTAAACCAAGGAATTATCACTCAATTAATTGAGCGCGGTGATATAAAAGGAAAAAATGCTGAAACATTGCTGATTAATCACCTACCTGACAGCTCAATTGAACGCATTTTACTAGTTGGTCTGGGTGAACAGCAAAAACTTACCGCTAAACTATTTAGAAAAGCATTATCTTCGGCAATTTCAGCGGCTAAAGCGTTGAAAATAAAATCAGTCAACTGCTCATTAGTTGATATTGAGATTAAAGGCTTCGACAGCCAGTGGAAAACACGCCAAATCATTGAAGTGTTTAATGATGCTATTTATCAATTTCAAGAGTCTAAAAGCATTAAAGAATCCGCTACAGAGCTGGAAAAAATAATCATTAATGTTACTGATCAAACAAAATCAGCAGCAGAAACAGGGTTAAAACAAGGCCTAGCCATTGCCAAAGGCATGGATTTGAGCAAACATCTTGCCGACCTGCCTGGTAATTATTGTACTCCGACTTATCTTGCAGAACAGGCAACATCAATCGCATCTAATTGCGACAAAATGAGCGTAGATATTTTGGAAGAAAGTGATATGGAAACATTGGGGATGGGCTCATTTCTTTCCGTATCTCGCGGCAGTCGCCAGCCTGCGAAACTCATCGTGTTAAATTATCAAGGTGGCAATAAAGATGATAAACCCGTGGTTCTGGTCGGCAAAGGCTTAACCTTTGATGCTGGCGGCATTTCTTTAAAACCAGGCGCAGGCATGGATGAAATGAAATACGATATGTGTGGCGGCGCCAGTGTTTTAGGTACTTTGCAAGCTGCAGCTGCAATGGATTTGGGCATTAATATTGTCGGCATCGTACCCTCTTCTGAAAATATGCCTGATGGTGATGCCAATAAACCAGGTGATGTGGTCACCAGTATGGCTGGCTTGACCATAGAAATTCTGAATACCGATGCAGAAGGTCGTTTGATTCTTTGTGACGCCCTGACTTATGCAAAAAAATTCAACCCTGAAGTGGTGATTGACTTAGCGACCTTAACGGGCGCCTGCCTGGTTGCATTAGGCAGAGTCCCTAGCGGACTTTTAGGTAATGATGATGATTTATGCAATGATTTAATCGATGCCAGTGAAACAGCCTGCGATAGCTTATGGCGCTTACCTATATGGGAAGAATACCATGAACTGTTAAAATCCAATTTTGCCGATATCGCCAATATTGGCGGCCGTGATGCGGGCACTATTACTGCGGCCTGCTTCTTGTCCCGCTTTACTGAAGACTACCGCTGGGCTCATTTAGATATTGCTGGTACAGCATGGCGTTCAGGCGGTACCAATAAAGGCGCAACAGGTCGACCTGTCCCCTTATTAAGCCAATACCTTATTAATAGAGCCAATGGCTGAGGCTAGCTTTTATATTTTACCGTCCAGCTCTTTATCTGACCGGTTTATATTTGCCTGTAAATTAATAGAAAAAGCCTATCGTTGCGGTGAATTTTGTTATGTTTATACTGATTCAGCGCAGCAAAGCAAACAATTAGATGATCAATTATGGACCTTTAGGGAAAATAGCTTTATTCCACATCAAATACATGATGAACTTAATAATGCGCCTAAAAATGAAAACACTGTTTTAATTGGAAATATGGCTGCACCAAAAAACTGGCAAAAACTAATTTTTAATTTATCATCAAAATACCCTGATGACTTGACTAAAACAGAGCGGGTTTTAGAGATCCTTGATAACAACGAAACTTTAAAACAAGCTGGAAGACAACGTTATAGGCAATATCAGCAAGATGGATTTAAAATAGCAACCCATAAAATTTAATAATAACGGTAGAGCGGACTAAAGTCCGCTCTGCACATACACACTATTTAACACAGACTCACTTTCCATGGAAAAAACATACGCCCCTCATTCAATCGAACAACGCTGGTATCAAACCTGGGAAGAAAAAGGCTATTTTGAAGCCAAGCCAGAAGGCGAATCCTATTGCATCATGATTCCCCCTCCGAATGTCACAGGGAGTTTACATATGGGGCATGCGTTTCAAGACACCATTATGGATGCCTTGACTCGATACCACAGAATGAAAGGCTGTAGCACTTTATGGCAACCCGGTAGTGATCATGCTGGGATCGCTACACAAATGGTAGTTGAGCGCTTAGCTAATGCTGAAGGTAAAACACGCCATGATTATGGCCGTGAACAATTTGTCGAAAAAATTTGGGAATGGAAGGAAAAATCAGGCAACACCATTACCAAGCAATTACGCCGGATGGGAACTTCCCTTGACTGGGAAAAAGAACGCTTCACCATGGATGATGGTATGTCAGATTCCGTACAAGAAGTGTTTATTAAACTACATGAAGAAGGCCTGATTTACCGCGGAAAACGTCTGGTAAATTGGGACCCTGTACTACACACTGCTGTTTCTGATTTAGAAGTTTTATCAGAAGAAGAAAACGGCTTTATGTGGCATATGCGCTACCCTCTGTCTAATGGCTCAGGGCATTTGATTGTTGCCACCACTCGACCAGAGACCTTATTAGGTGACGCAGCGGTTGCCATCCATCCTGATGACGAACGCTACAAACATTTATTGGGGGAATTCGTAGAGCTGCCATTAACTGGCCGTCGCATTCCGATTATTGCTGACGAACATGTAGACCCTGAATTTGGTACGGGTTGTGTAAAAGTGACACCTGCCCATGATTTCAATGATTACGACGTCTGGACCCGCCACAGAGAGCTATCAGCCATTCAGGACATGCCTCATGGCGGTTTAATTAACATCTTCACTAAAGATGCCGCCATTCGTGATAATGAAGAAGAGGAAAACAATCTAATCCCTGAAAAATATATCGGGATGGATCGCGTTGAAGCGCGTAAACAAGTTGTTGCCGACCTGGATGAACAAGGTTTATTAGAAAAAACCGTCGACCATAAACTGATGGTACCTAGAGGGGATCGCTCAAATAGCATTATCGAGCCCCTACTAACAGACCAATGGTATGTAAAAGTAGGACCTTTAGCTCAGCCTGCGATTGAAGCGGTCGAAAATGGTGACATTAAATTTGTTCCAGATAACTGGAAAAATACTTATTTTGAATGGATGCGCAATATTCAAGATTGGTGTATTTCCAGACAAATCTGGTGGGGACACAGAATTCCTGCCTGGTACGATGATGAAGACAATATTTATGTAGGGCGGTCAGAGCAAGAAATCCGTGAAAAACACAATCTTGCAGATGACTATCCTCTTAGACAAGATGAAGATGTATTAGACACCTGGTTTTCATCTGCACTATGGCCTTTTTCAACCTTAGGCTGGCCAGAACAAACACCTGAATTGGCAAAACATTACCCTACCAGCGTTTTAGTGACGGGTTTTGATATCATCTTCTTCTGGGTTGCCAGAATGATCATGATGGGGATTAAATTTCAAGGCGAAGTGCCTTTTAAAGAAGTATACATTCATGGCTTAGTGCGCGATGCTGAAGGACAAAAAATGTCCAAATCAAAAGGTAATGTACTTGATCCCATTGATTTAATCGACGGTATAGACCTGGAAGCATTAGTAGAAAAGCGCGTATCAGGTATGATGCAGCCGCATTTACAAAAGAAAATAGAAAAAGCTACGCGCAAGCACTTCCCTGACGGCATTCCTTCATTTGGCACCGATGCTTTACGTTTTACTTTTGCATCGCTTGCTACTACAGGCCGTGATATTCGATTTGATTTAGCACGTACCGAAGGCTACCGTAATTTCTGTAATAAAATCTGGAATGCGGCACGTTATGTATTGATGAATACCGAAGACCAGGATTGTGGTCTAGGCGATTCGGCGATTGAATACTCACAAGCTGATCTATGGATTACCTCACGTTTAAACCAGGTTATCACCACAACCAGTGAAGCAATAGAGAGCTATCGCTTTGATTTAGCATCACAAGCCCTCTATGAATTCACCTGGAATGAATATTGTGACTGGTACCT
>Ga0209495_1000685_pt1 | contig 25446 bp, 19 predicted proteins | sample EN1Hudsemesocosm_FD_184629 | JGI IMG/M metagenome (GOLD analysis project Ga0209495, IMG submission 184629) | Methane-oxidizing microbial communities from mesocosms in the Hudson Canyon - EN1E Hudson Canyon (SPAdes) (version 2) | ecosystem: Environmental > Aquatic > Marine > Cold seeps | place... | reverse complement strand
TGTTGCACTTCAAACTTGAATTCACCAGTAGAGAAATCAAGCTGGCTGACCCCTTGATTCCTTGATTCCAGCTATGTAAATACAGTGTTATTAGATAATTACTGCTGTTATCAATACTATAAATGTGTTGAGTTGTGATGTTAATAAATCTAAAGTCAAAACAATCAATCAATATCGACCTATTTAAAAATCACATTGATTTAGTGTCGGTGTAGAATTTTGTTATATTATCTAGATGAAAAGAGTAGATGCCGATTTAGTTGGAAAATACCATTTATATTTTAATTCTGCACCACATGGAGATTCACATTGATAAAATCAGTTCCTGCAGCTGACCTTCGTTTAGGAATGTTTCTGCATAAGCTGGGCGGATCTTGGATGAAACATCCATTTCTTAGAAGTAGTTTTTTATTAACAGATGCTAATGACATCAAACGTATTCAGCAAGCAGGTATTAAAGAAGTCTGGATCGATGATGAAAAAGGGGATGGGATCAGTGCCACTCATCCTGAGCCAAAGATAGAAAACTTAGAGGCTGAAAATACTGCTATTGAGGAGATTCTAGAATCTGAAGAATCATCGCAAAAAGAGAAAAACACAGTACCGATGGAGGTCGCAGTAGAAAGAGCTCGTAAGCTTTGCAATGAAGCCAAAGGTCAAGTGCAAGTCATGTTTAAAGATGCTCGATTAGGTAAGTCTATTGACACAAATGCATCAGAATCTTTAGTGAGCGAAATTGAGATGTTAATTGATAGCAACTCAGCTGCGATGTTAAGTGTGGCTCGCATAAAAACACATGATGATTATACTTATATGCATTCAGTTGCTGTATGCGCATTGATGTTGTCTTTAGCTAAACAACTTAATCTGGACGAAAAGCAAACAAAATTGGCGGGGGTTGGAGGGCTAATGCATGACTTAGGCAAAGTGTTTATGCCAATTAATGTCTTAAATAAGCCTGGAAAACTGACTGATGCAGAGTATGACGTGATGAAAAAGCATCCCGCTGTCGGCGCTAAGGTTTTACAAAATGGTGAGGCAGCCTCAGAGATTATCGATATTGCCTTGCACCATCATGAAAAGGTCGATGGATCTGGCTATCCACAGGGACTTAAACAAGACGATATTTCTGTCCTTGCACGTATGGGGGCAATTTGTGATGTGTATGATGCGGTAACATCTAACCGCCCTTATAAAGATGCTTGGGACCCTGCCATCAGCATACGTAAGATGGCTAGTTGGCAAGGGCACTTCGATAAAAATATTTTTAGTGCTTTTGTTAAATCGCTAGGTATTTATCCAGTAGGATCTTTGGTGCGCCTATCATCTCAACGTTTAGCTGTGGTGATAGAGCCAGGAGAAGAATCATTACTCACGCCAAAAGTAAAAGTGTTTTTTTCACTGCGATCAAAAGAACAGATAACAACTCAAACAATTGATCTTGCTACTCTCGGCTGCAAAGAAACAATTGAAGGCCCAGAAGATCCTGAAAATTGGAATTTCAAAAACTTCGACAGTTTTTGGCAGTAACAACGATCAATCGAGCCGCGAGTTTGACTATTTCGATGGGTAACAACTCTTTGACTCCTTGCCTTCTCAAGGGCTGATACTTATGTTGTTAAGAGTAATGCTGTATAGCGCGGGCTCAATAAGGTAAAGTAATATTCTCGCTAAATGAGCCTTAAGTAATAAAGGAAGGAAGATGGATATTCAAATACTGACCAACTTCTTTATGTGGTGCAGCATTATAAATGGTGGCGTACTCATTCTATGGACACTGCTTTTTATTATCATGCCAGATTTAATCTATCGCATTCAAAGTAAATGGTTTCCACTACGACGAGAAACCTTCAACACGGTTATATATTCATTTCTCGGCTTGTTTAAACTGTTATTTCTGGTCTTTAATATTGTGCCGTTTATTGCTTTATTGATCATCGCTAATTAGCAATATGAAGCAAACAGATGAACGTTTAATACTTGATATCTTTATTGCACAGCAATATTGCCGCCTTATGGAGGGGGATAAGCTTTTATTTAAAGCTGCAGTGTCAACAGCCGTAAACGGCATAGGTGAGCAGAAAAACAGTGGCTGTACTCCACGTGGTCTTCATCAAATTCGTGCTTGTATCGGTGCTGATCTACCTGAAAATACCGTTTTTGTTGGCCGTAGGCCTACAGGTGAACTTTATACTCCTGAACTTGGCTTGCAGTGTCCGGAACGTGATTGGATTTTAACCCGAATTTTATGGCTTAGTGGGCTTGAATTGGGTCAGAATAGATTGGCAAATGTTGATACAATGCAGCGATATATTTACATCCATGGTTGTCCTGATAGTTTGCCGATGGGCGAGCCGTTATCTCATGGTTGTATTCGAATGCATAATGAGGATTTATTGACTCTATTTGATCTGGTTTCTCCAGGTGTCAGAGTCATGATCCATGAATAAGGTACCCATATGACATTAGGCCCGATAATGGTCGACTTGGTTGGCTTGGAGCTAACTGAAGTAGAACGAGATATTTTGAAACATCCTCTAGTTGGCGGCGTCATTTTATTTAGTCGTAATTATGAATCACCTGAACAAGTAACAGCACTAACTGAAAGTATTCGAGCGTTACGCGATCCACATTTATTGATCTCAGTTGATCATGAAGGTGGCCGAGTTCAGCGTTTCAGAAAAGGTTTTACCCGATTACCGCCGATTGGTGCTTTGGGACAACACTTTATGCAACATCCTGAATTAACACGTGAACGTGCTGAAAAAACAGGTTGGTTAATGGCGGCAGAGCTTCGTTCTGTCGGTGTCGACTTTAGTTTTGCCCCTGTTTTAGACCTTGATTATGGTGTCAGTGACATTATTGGCGATCGTTCCTTTCATCGTGATCCAGAAGCTGTAGCATCGATGGCTCATGCCTATATACAAGGGATGAAGCGAGCAAAAATGTCTGCTGTGGGTAAACACTTTCCCGGTCATGGGGCTGTTGAAGTTGACTCTCACTTAGGTTTACCCGTTGATAGTCGACATTTTGAAGATATGCTTCAAGCCGATATTCTTCCTTTTAGCCGCTTATGCCAATCTGAACTCGCAGGAATTATGCCTGCCCATATTGTTTATGAAAAAAGTGATAGTTTACCCGCAGGTTTTTCACCATTTTGGATCAAGGAAGTATTACGAGATCGTCTAGGTTTCCAAGGCGCGGTTTTAAGTGATGATTTGAGTATGGAAGGGGCTGCTATTATTGGTGACCCATTAGCCCGAGCTGAAGCAGCATTAGATGCAGGTTGTGATATGGTTTTAGTGTGTAATAAACCTGAAAGTGCCATACAAGTGATCGATGGTCTTAAACTTGTTGATGACCCTATTCGACATATGCGTTTAATTCGTTTACATGGGCGACATACTATGAATCGTGAAGATTTATTTGCTAGCCAAGAGTGGAAAGAGGCTGCAAAAACAGTATCGAGTTATGCCCCCGATCCTGAATTGGAGTTAGATTTATCATGAAGTTAATAATGAATAACTTACTGCTGGCTGTTAGTTTGATGTTTTATTTACCTGTTATCAATGCTGAGGTTGAAACGGTAGCGGTGATAGTTGAGGCTGCACCTCAATCATTGAGCAACCCTCGTGAGACAATGAGCACCTTTGTTAATGCCATGAAGGCTGTTAATGCTGGAGATAAAAAACAGATAATTGATGCGGTTTCTACTTTAGACCTAGCTGAAACAAATGAGCTGATCCGTTCTAGTAAGGGAAAAGAGATCGTTCATACTTTATCTTCAGTTATCGAACGCAGTAAAAAAGTAGTTTTAAGTTCTATTCCAACAAGTCCTGTTGATGGTAAGTATGTATTTGGACGCTATTCGGAAGGTCAAGTCGAGATCGTTTTACAAGCAGATGGACGTTGGTTATTTAGCCATCAAACTATTAATGCTTTACCTGCTATTTTAGAAGGATTATTAGCTGAACCTGCTAAGCAAGGAATAAAAGATCCCCAAGTTTCATTACCATTTTATATAAAAGTACGTTCTCTATTGCCTGAAATTTTAAAGCAGGAGTTTTTGCTTGAGTATTGGCAATGGATTGGTATTCTTATTTTTATCATTATTGGTTCAATAGCTGATAAATCTCTTGCATGGCTTTTAGCGAGAAATGTAGCACGGTGGCAACGGCAATATACAAACTATGAAAGTCTCGACAATACTGTTTTAAGACCATTAGGTTTAATGGCAATGGCTATTATCTGGTGGTTTGGATTAGGGATTCTGGCTCTACCTGATACGGCATTAATCATTTTGTCAGTGGCAGTGAAGTTATTGGTTAGTCTTTCTGCTATTTGGAGTGCTTTCCGTTTAGTAGATGTGTTTAATGCCTTATTGATGCAGAAAGCGCATAAGACAGATAATAAGTTTGACGATCTGCTTGTACCTATGATCACTAAAAGCCTAAAAGTATTTATTGTTGTTATTGGCATCATCTTCTCAGCAGATAATTTGAATGTTGATGTGACAAGTTTGTTAGCTGGTCTTGGTTTAGGTGGTTTAGCTTTTGCTTTAGCTGCGAAAGATTTATTGGGTAACTTTTTTGGTTCATTAACCGTTTTATTAGATCGACCTTTTCATATTGGTGATTGGGTGATTATTGGTGATGTTGAAGGTTCAGTTGAACAAGTCGGTTTTAGAAGCACTCGAATAAGAACGTTCTACAACTCACTGATTACATTGCCTAATGCATTGTTAACAACCACTAAGATAGATAATATGGGCGCACGTCGTTATCGCCGCATGAAAACCATGTTGGGTTTAACTTATGATACGCCGCCTGAAAAAATTGATGCATTTTGTGAGGGGATACGTTCGTTAATTCAACTACATCCTTATATGCGTAAGGACTATTATCAAGTGTACTTTAACCAATATAGTGCTGCTTCCTTAGATGTTCTCGTGTATGTGTTTTGGGAAACGCCAGACTGGAATACCGAGCTACGTGAACGTCACCGCTTTTTACTTGATGTCTTACGTTTAGCAAAACAGTTGGATGTCGAGTTTGCATACCCAACTCAAACTTTATATTTAAAACAGGATGCTGATTCACCGGCTAGTAATAGTCAAGCTTTTCAACCTGCAATGTCAGAAGTTGATGCCTTTGCAATGGGGAAAAAAGAAGCTGAAGATATTGTCGGTGCAACATTAGGTCATGGGGTTAAACCTGGACCTGTATTGTTTCCTAAATAACCTTAATTAAAGCGATATATGTCATCACAGTTTGTTCATTTACACCTTCATACTGACTATTCTTTAGTCGATGGGTTAGTACGCGTAAAACCTCTAATTCAGGCCGTTACTGATGCCGGAATGCCAGCAATTGCAGTTACAGATCAGCATAATCTATTTGCAGCAGTAAAGGTCTATAAAGCTGCACAGCAATCTGGGGTCAAACCGATAATAGCGGCTGATCTACGAATACGTGATCCTGAAGATAACAAAAGAATCAGTCGTTTTGTGGTCTTATGCCAAGACACGGTTGGCTATTTGAATTTATCTCGCTTGCTATCTCGCGCTTATATGGAAGGTCAGCACCTTGGTGTGCCGATGCTTGATCTTGAATGGCTAGATGGTCAAACAGAGGGTTTGATTTGTTTATCCGGTGGCCGAGAAGGTATTTTGGGTAAGGCATTACTTAATAATCTGACTGAAGAAGTTGAACAGCTTGTAGAGCATTGGAAATCCTTATTTCCCGATCGATTTTATTTAGAATTAATACGTACGGGTCGAGAGGATGAAGAACGTTATATTCAGGCTGCTTTAGATCTGGCTGTTAGTCATGATTTGCCCGTGGTGGCGACTAATGATGTACGGTTTTTGGAAGCAGACCAATTTGAAGCGCATGAAGCTAAAGTATGTATCAGTGAAGGTCGCTTACTTGATGATCCGAGACGAGCAAGAAATTATTCGGAGCAGCAGTATTTAAGAACACCCGCTGAAATGATTGAGCTGTTTAGCGATATTCCTGAAGCGATTGAAAATACAATTGAAATTGCTAAGCGATGTAATGCTCAACTTACTTTAGGCGAGCATTATTTACCTGATTTCCCTGTTCCTGAGGGCATGACAATTGCTGAGTTTTTCAGCCAAGAATCTTATGAAGGTTTGGAAGAACGCCTCCCTATTTTATTTCCAGATCCGGCAGACTTGGAAGAAAACCGGAAAGAATACGAAGACCGTTTACAGATTGAGTTAGATGTTATTAATGAAATGGGCTTTCCGGGCTATTTCTTAATCGTTGCCGATTTCATTAAGTGGTCTAAGAATAACGAAGTGCCAGTAGGGCCTGGACGGGGCTCTGGTGCAGGTTCATTAGTGGCATATGCCTTAAAAATTACTGATATTGATCCGCTGGAATATGATTTACTATTTGAGCGGTTTTTGAATCCAGAACGGGTATCTTTACCCGATTTTGATATCGATTTCTGCATGGAAGGCAGGGATCGAGTTATCGAATATGTATCTAAGCACTATGGCCGTGATCATGTATCTCAGATCATCACCTACGGTACGATGGCTGCCAAAGCAGTATTACGTGATGTTGGTCGAGTCTTAGGTTTTCCTTATGGTTTAGTCGATGGATTAGCGAAGTTAGTCCCCTTTGAAATTAAGATGACTTTAACCAAGGCACTAGAACAAGAGCCTTTGTTACAAGAGCGATATGACAAAGAGGAAGATGTTAAAACACTGATTGATTTGGCATTACAGTTAGAAGGTTTAACTCGAAATGTAGGTAAACATGCCGGTGGTGTTGTTATTGCCCCTAAGGCACTCACGGAATATACGCCAATTTACTGTGAGCAAAATGGTGCCAGCCTAGTTTCACAATATGACAAAGATGATGTTGAAGATGTTGGCTTGGTTAAGTTTGACTTCTTGGGGCTGAAAACATTAACAGTGATCGATTGGGCTGTTAAAAATGTTAAAAAAATGCTGCCAGAAGATGAAGCAGCCAAAATTGATATTACTCAGATACCGCTTGATGATAAAGCAAGTTATGACCTTTTAAAAAGAGCTGAAACAACAGCAGTTTTCCAGCTTGAATCTCGTGGAATGAAAGAGCTAATCAAGCGTCTTCAACCTGATACGTTTGAAGATATTGTAGCCCTGGTTGCACTATTTCGACCTGGACCGCTTCAGTCGGGCATGGTTGATGATTTTGTAAATCGTAAACATGGTCGAGCAAAAGTCGATTATCCACACCCTGATCTTGAGCCCGTATTAAAGCCAACTTACGGCGTTATCGTTTATCAAGAACAAGTAATGCAAATTGCCCAAGTATTGGCGGGTTACAGCTTGGGTGGTGCGGACATGTTGCGTCGGGCGATGGGTAAGAAGAAGCCTGAAGAAATGGCAAAACAACGAGAGTTGTTTTTAGAAGGGGCTAAGAATCGCGATATTGATGAAAAAACTGCAGGGCCAATCTTTGATTTAATGGAAAAATTTGCTGAGTATGGTTTTAATAAATCTCACTCGGCAGCCTATGCCTTAGTTGCCTATCAAACCGCATGGCTAAAAGCACATTATCCAGCAGCCTTTATGGCGGCGGTACTATCTGCCGATATGGATAATACGGATAAAGTTGTTGGTTTAATTGATGATTGTCGTGATCTTGGAATCAATGTATTACCCCCTGATGTGAATAATAGCCAGATTCAATTCACCGTGGCCGATGAAAAATCAATTCGATATGGTTTGGGTGCTATTAAAGGTGTGGGTGAAGCGGCATTAGCAGGTATTGTCTCTGAACGCGCTCAAGGTAAACCGTTTACAAGTTTGTATGATTTTTGTCAGCGAGTTGATATGAAAAAGGTCAACCGTAGAGTGATGAATTCTTTAGTTAAAGCGGGAGCCTTAGACGCATTAGGTGGGCATCGAGCAAGTCTAGAAGCCAGTATCACTAAAGCATTACAGATTGCCGATCAACATCGTGATAATAATGTTAGTGGTCAAAATGATATGTTTGGTTTGTTAACGGTGGATGAAACTGAACATGTTGAAGAACCATTATTATCTGCTCCAGAATGGTCTGAAGAACACTTATTGATTGCTGAAAAAGAAACATTAGGTTTGTATTTAAGTGGCCATCCTATTGATCGTTATGTTGATGAATTGAGCTGCTTTATTCCTAAAAAAATAACAGATTTAGATGCGCCTGAATCAAAAGGGTATCAGCGTAATGAGATATCCGTTATTACGGCAGGTCTGATAGTCGCTATTCGTACGATGAAAGGTAAAAATGGCGGCAGAATGGCCTTCATTACACTTGATGATCAAACTGCACGTTTAGAAGTACGTGTTTTTGCTGAAGTCTACGAGCAATATCAAACATTATTACAACCGGATAAATTGGTGGTGATTCAAGGGAAAATTGGTCAGGATAATTTTACCGGTGGTTTGGCAGCGACAGCAGAAAGTGTTTACGATATGGCTAGAGCTCGTGAAATGTGTGGTAAAGCGCTGGTTGTTAATATTGATAGTGATAATAATGGTAATGATTGGGTTCAGTCATTACAGGAGACATTAAAACCGTATCGAGAAGGACTGACAGCACTTGAAGTGGACTATAAAAACAGCTCCGCTCGAACACTTATCCGATTAGGAGAGGATTGGAATGTAGTCCCAACAGATTCATTATTATCTGATTTAGCTGCTTTACCGATGGTGTCTGCTGTTAGAATGAAGTATAGCGTGTAAACATAGGAATTGATGTGACTACTAACAAAGACAAAAATTCTATTCAAACTAAGAATGAACTTTTGCTCGGTGATCTAGACATAATGGGTAGTAGTTGCCAGATAGAGAGTCACGAGAAGCTCAATAACTCAAACCTAGACACTAAAGAGGATGGGGATGAAAGAGTTTTAGCCCATCGATTAGGCTTACCCTTTGTTAATTTACGTGACTTTCAGTTTAATGAAGCTGTTTTAGCATTAGTACCTGCAGAATTTGCACGTGAACATAATGTTATTCCTTTAGAGGTTACTCATTCTCGCTTATCTATTGCTATAGCCGATCCCAAACAGCAAGATGTTTATCAAACATTAGGATTTATTACTGGATTAAATGTTGATGCTAGCATTTCTACGTTGAAAGACGTGCAATGGGCTATTCAGAAATACTATGGGGCTCAAGATGATGAACTTGCTCTAGAGTCAATTGATTACCATCAAGAACAGCAAGCAGAAAGTGAGCTTGAAAGGTTGGGGAGCGAACGGCCCATCGTTCGTCTTGTGAGTAATATTATTCGTGATGCCATTGCCCGTCGAGCATCAGATATACATCTTCGACCGCGTGAAAATAATGTGGAACTTATTTACCGCCTTGATGGCACGCTTACAGTAATTCGTTCGATTAGTAAGTCATTATTACCTGCCGTTGTGAGCCGGATAAAAATACTTGGTGGGATGGATATTGCAGAACGTCGAATGCCTCAGGATGGACGTAGCTGTGTTCGAAGTAGAAATAGTCTGGTTGATCTCCGTATTTCTATTATGCCAACCGTTGAGGGAGAAAGTGTTGTTATTCGACTACTCAATTCCAAGGTAGGCTTAAAATCTATTTCGGAGTTGGGTTTCAATCAACATGATGAAGAACTTTTCATCGACTTGTTGAACAAAAATAACGGCATATTTTTGGTTACAGGTCCAACAGGTTCAGGAAAATCGACAACACTGTATGCTGCTTTAGATGAAATTAGAAAACAAAATGTTAATATTATTACAGTAGAAGATCCTGTTGAGTACCATATGGACGGTATTGAGCAAATACAGATCAACCATACGATAGGCTACACATTTGCAAGAGCACTGAGAAACATCCTACGCCATGATCCTGATGTGATTTTTGTAGGGGAAATACGTGATGAAGAAACAGGAAAAATTGCCGTTGAAAGTGCGTTAACAGGGCATTTGGTATTAAGTACATTGCATACGAATGATGCTGCCGGAGCGGTAACTCGTTTAATTGAAATGGGCGTTGAACCTTATTTATTAAATAGTTGCTTATTAGGCGTGTTAGCACAGAGATTGGTGAAGAAAAACTGTCCGCATTGTTTAAAGATTGAACCCATTGATAAGAGTGTCAGGCAATCATTAAATATTCGTGATAAAGAAGAGTTTTATTATGGTTCAGGTTGCGAGGAATGTAACCATACCGGCGTGAGTGGCCGGATTGCCGTTTATGAATTATTGCAAATAAATGATGGTGTTAAGGATATGATCAGACTGGGTGTAACAACGGCTGAAATTCATAAAAAAGGATTGAAATTGGGAATGACACCTTTAACAATGAATGCTCTATCACGAGCTAGAGAAAAAGAGATTTCTCTAGCAGAAGTGTATCGTATAAGATTGGACTAAAGGTTGATGAGATTGAATATAAGAGGGCTTAACCCATGGATGTAATTCCTTATTTAAAATTGATGGCAGATAAAAAAGCCTCCGATTTGTTTTTTTGTACGGGTACGGAGCCACACTTGAAGATTGAAGGGCATATACGCCCGATTGGACAAGAAAAATTAAAACCGGGAGATGTTGAGAAAATGTCCCGGACAATCATGAGTGATGAGCAAAGAGCTGAATTTGAGGACACATTGGAATGTAACTTTGCAATACCGCTCACGGATGTTGGCCGTTTTAGGGTTAATATTTTCCGCCAAAGGGGTGAGGTTTCTATTGTTATTCGGTTCATTCAAAGCCATATTCCACGTATTGATGAACTTGACCTGCCCAAAGCACTTGAAAATATTGTTTTAGAAAAGCGGGGCCTCGTTTTAGTTGTTGGTGCAACAGGTTCTGGTAAATCGACGACTTTGGCTGCGATGATAGGCCATCGAAATCGACATTCAGCATCACATATTTTAACAATAGAAGATCCCTTAGAATTTATTCATCATCATGAAAAATCCATCGTACAACAACGTGAAGTGGGTATTGACACCATTACTTATGAAAATGCATTGAAGAATGCTTTGCGAGAAGCGCCAGATGTTATTTTGATTGGTGAAATTCGTGACATGGAAACGATGAAACATGCCATTAATTATGCGGAAACAGGACATTTATGTTTAGCAACGCTGCATGCTAATAATGCTAATCAGGCTTTAGATCGTATTTTAAACTTTTTCCCTGAAGTGTATCACCGCCAGTTGTTAACAGACTTATCACTTAACTTACGCTCAATTGTTTCACAACGATTATTGCGTGGTGTCGACAATAGTTTGGTGCCGGCAGTAGAAGTTATGCTGAACTCACCTTATATCGCTGATTTAATTGCTAAAGGGAGTGTAGGTGAAATTAAGGAGGCGATGAAAGAGAGTACTGATGAAGATACTATTACTTTTGATCAAGCCCTATTAGCACTGTATCGGAATGGAAAAATTACTTATGATGAAGCACTCCATAATGCGGATTCCAAAAATGACCTAGGACTTGCTATCCGTATGGGAGGAGATGATGACGATGCTGGTGAAACTGACGAAGATGACTCTGAACTAATATTAGGCTAGAGCTTCGCTTGGACAAGCGTGTATAATTCTCACAAGATTTGAATATAAGGTAACAATAATGCAACTAAGTTTTCTAGATTACGAACAACCTATCGCTGAGTTAGAAGCGAAAATTGATGAGTTGCGTCATATGAGTAATGACAGTGAGTTAAATATCACTGAGGAAATTCAAAAGTTACAAGAAAAGAGTAAAGAACTGACACAGTCAATTTTTTCGTCATTGACACCGTGGCAGACGACGCAAATGGCTCGCCATCCACAACGTCCTTATACATTAGATTATATCCATCGAATCATTACTGATTTTGAAGAATTGCATGGTGATCGTGCTTATGGCGATGATGCAGCATTAATTACTGGTATGGGGCGTTTAAACGGACGAGCAGTAATGGTTATTGGGCATCAAAAAGGTCGTGATACCAAAGAAAAAGTAGCTCGTAATTTTGGTATGCCTCGCCCAGAAGGTTACCGTAAAGCCTTACGTGTTATGAAAATGGCAGAACGATTTGGTTTGCCTGTCGTGACATTTATTGATACACCCGGTGCTTATCCAGGTATCGGTGCTGAAGAGCGTGGTCAAAGTGAAGCGATTGCCCGTAATCTGTTTGAAATGTCGCAACTTAAAACACCAATTATTAGCACGGTTATTGGTGAAGGTGGTTCAGGTGGTGCATTAGCAATAGGTGTTGCTGATCATTTAATGATGCTTGAATACAGTATCTATTCTGTTATTTCACCTGAAGGTTGCGCCTCTATTTTGTGGAAGAGTGCTGATAAAGCACCAGAAGCGGCAACAACATTAGGGGTTACTTCCGATCGCCTATTAGGCTTAGGCTTAGTTGATGAAGTGATTGCAGAACCTTTGGGTGGTGCACATCGCGATATGGATGGAATGGCACAGCGTGTGAGAGATGCGATTGAAGCTAAGCTCAATAAGCTAGATAACTTACCGTTAGAAACATTAGTTGAACAACGCCAAACTCGCTTACTTAGTTACGGTGAATTTGAAGGTTAATTATTTATCGTGGCATTGTCTCCACAAATCGTTGTTGATGAGATTGTTGAATTAGCTGCCGGAAAGCGTGTTTGGGTGGCGTATAGTGGAGGTGTGGACTCGCATGTATTGCTGCACTTACTCGCTAAGTCAGAACATCCTCAATTAGAAAACCTAGCAGCCATACATATTGATCATGGTTTAAATCATGATTCACCTAAATGGACACAGCATTGTGCTGATATTAGTACGGGTTTGAATATTGATTTTCTATCGTTAAAAGTAACGGTGAAAAATATTGAATCAGTAGGCATGGAAGCAGCCGCAAGAGAAGCACGCTATCAAGCATTACAAAATGCTTTAACAGAAAAAGATTTTCTTCTTACTGCACAACATCAACAAGATCAAGCTGAAACATTGTTGCTACAATTGTTTCGCGGTGCAGGGCCGAAAGGCTTGTCGGCCATGGCAAGTCATTTTATGCTTGGTGAAACAGAGACTATTCGTCCTTTATTAAATGACTCTCAGACAGATATTCTCAATTATGCTCAAGAGCACAATTTACAGTGGATTGATGATCCTAGTAATGTAGAAACACGTTGGAATCGAAATTATATTCGTCATGAATTATGGCCAGATATTATTAAACGTTGGCCAAGTGCTGCTCAAACAATCAGTCGAAGTGCAGAACATTGTGCTGAAACAAGCGAATTATTAGATGATTTGGCAGAGCAGGATCTTGCACTCCTTGAAGTTGATAAAACAAGCACATCATTACCCATTAAGATGCTGTTAACATTATCTCCGGCACGATATCGTAATGCTTTACGCCATTTTTTCCTTTGGAAAAAACATCTATTACCATCAAGTATTAATTTGCAAAGAATCATTGATGAAGTCTGTTTAGCAAAGCAAGATAGTAATCCGTTGGTTACTTGGTCTGGTGTTGAAATACGTCGTTATAAAGATCAACTGTATGTTATGTCGCCCTTGCCAAGTCACAACCATAACTATAGCGTTGAAATGGATAGCTTTCAGGATATTAGGCTAGAAGATGGCCGCATCATTGAATGGTGTAAGGTTGAAGAAGATGGGCTGAAATTACCTATTTCGGCAAAAATAACACTTCGTTTTCGTCAAGGCGGTGAGCAAATTAAGCCGCAAGGTGGGGAGCATCACAAGAGTCTGAAGCATTTATTTCAACAATGGTCTATTCCGCCATGGCAACGAGATCGAATTCCGCTGATCTTCTGTGATGATAAGTTGGTTGCAGTTATAGGTTATTGCATTGATGATTTATATAGTGTGAGTGATGGACAGCAAGGTTCTTTACCACAATTCAAAGTCTAGATTTTCATTGAGAAAAACGTCCATTTCTGTTATTTTGTGTAGCTGATTTGAGTGCTACTATTCTGGTTGCACCGTTTAATTTAGAACTCTCTAAAAATGCCGAAATTTATTTTTGTTACTGGTGGTGTCGTTTCGTCCTTAGGTAAAGGGATCGCTGCTGCTTCATTGGCTGCTATTCTTGAAGCCCGTGGTTTGAAAGTCACGTTGGTAAAACTTGACCCTTATATCAATGTCGATCCGGGAACAATGAGTCCGCTACAACACGGTGAAGTGTTTGTAACAGATGATGGTGCGGAAACTGACTTAGACCTTGGCCATTATGAGCGTTTCATTGACTCTAAAATGACTAAGTCTAACAATCACACAACAGGTCAAATTTACGAAAATGTTATTCGTAAAGAACGTCGTGGTGAATACTTAGGTAATACAGTACAAGTCATTCCACATATTACAGATGAGATTAAACGTTGTATTTATGAAGGTGCTGGCGATGCTGATGTCGCATTAATAGAAATTGGTGGCACGGTGGGTGATATTGAATCATTGCCTTTCCTAGAAACCATTCGTCAAATGGGGACATTACTAGGGCGGGATAATGCTTTATTCATGCATTTAACGTTAGTGCCTTATATTCCTTCAGCGGGTGAAATTAAAACCAAGCCAACGCAACATTCAGTTAAAGAATTACGCACGATTGGTATTCAGCCTGATATTCTTTTATGTCGTATGGATCGCCCACTACCAGATTCTGAACGCCGTAAAATTTCGCTATTTACTAATGTGCCAGAAAAATCAGTCATCTCGGCCGTTGATGTCGATAGTATTTATAAGATCCCAATGGAATTACATCAGCAAGGTTTGGATGACATTGTTATTAAACAATTAAACCTTGATGCAAAACCAGCTGATTTGAGCCAATGGCAACAAGTTGCAGATAATATCGATAACCCAACAGCTACGGTGCATATTGCCATGGTGGGTAAATATATGGATTTAACTGAAGCCTATAAGTCTTTATCAGAATCATTGATTCATGCCGGAATTCATACACGTACTAAAGTGAAAGTTCACTATGTCGACTCTGAAGTTATTGAGCGTGATGGTCCTGCTATTATTGCTGATATGGATGCTATTTTAGTCCCTGGTGGTTTTGGTGAGCGTGGTGTAGAAGGCATGATTCTTACTGCTCAATATGCACGTGAAAATAAGATCCCATACCTAGGTATTTGTTTGGGTATGCAAGTCGCAGTTATTGAATATGCTCGACATAAAGCCGGCTTGGAAGATGCTTACAGTACTGAGTTTGATAAGAGTACACCGCACCCAGTTATTGGTTTGATCACTGAGTGGCAAAAAGAAGATGGTAGTGTTGAAACACGCGATCATGATTCTGACCTTGGTGGAACAATGCGCCTAGGTGGTTACCCTTGTTTCTTAGACGAAGGTAGTCTAGCTCACGATATCTATGGTTCAACAGAGGTGAGTGAACGTCACCGTCATCGTTATGAATTCAATAATAATTATAAACAACAACTAGAAGATGCGGGTTTGCATTTCTCAGGTATGTCACAAGATAAAAACTTAGTTGAGTTAATCGAGATTCCTGATCATCCTTGGTTTATAGCTTGCCAAGCGCATCCTGAGTTCACATCAACACCACGTAATGGCCATCCATTATTTGATGGTTTTATTAATGCAGCGAAGACTAATAAAACAGCCAAAGAAAGCGGAGAAAAATAATGGATTTATGCGGTAAAGAAGTTGGTGGCAAACAACCATTATTTTTAATTGCAGGTACTTGTGTTGTCGAAAGTGAACAAATGACAATGGATGTTGCTGGACAATTAAAAGAAGTGACTGATCGCTTAGGTATCCACTTTATTTACAAGTCTTCGTTTGATAAAGCAAACAGAACATCAGTAAATAGTTACCGTGGTCCAGGTATTGAAAAAGGCCTAGCTATTCTAGAAAAAGTGAAAAAAGAATATGGCATACCTGTTCTTACTGATGTACATGAATATTCACCTTTAGCTGAAGTAGCCAGTGTAGTGGATGTTTTACAAACGCCTGCTTTTTTATGTCGTCAAACAAGTTTTATTGTTGATGTATGTAGCCAAGGTTTACCGGTTAATATCAAAAAAGGTCAATTCCTTGCACCTTGGGATATGCAACACGTAGCAGAAAAAGCGAAATCAACAGGTAATAAGCAAATTATGCTGTGTGATCGTGGCACATCCTTTGGTTACAACACATTAATCTCTGATATGCGTGGTTTACCACAAATGCGTGCCATGGATTGTCCTGTTGTATTTGATGCAACACATTCAGTTCAACAACCTGGTGGTATGGGCGGTTCTTCGGGTGGTCAACGTGAATTTGTACCTGTTTTAGCACGTGCAGCTACTGCTGTTGGTGTTGCTGGCGTATTTATGGAAACACATCCAGAACCAGAAAAAGCATTGAGTGATGGTGCTAATTCATGGCCTCTAGATAGAATGGAAGAGCTATTACTTACATTACAATCCATTGATAACACTGTTAAACAGCATGATTTTATTGAAGATTCTCTATTGAAATAAAGCGATAGATTAACTAGTTGTCATCACAAAGAAATATTTTAAAATTAAAGTAGACGGTTTAACCCCGTTGCTTGGAGAAAAGATTGAGTAAAATTATTAATATCATTGGTCGTGAAATTCTTGATTCACGTGGTAATCCAACGATTGAAGCAGATGTAATTCTTGAAAATGGCGTTATTGGTCGTGCCGCAGTACCTTCTGGTGCATCAACAGGCCAGCGTGAAGCAGTAGAACTTCGTGATGGTGATATGTCCCGTTATTTAGGTAAGGGCGTACTTAACGCTGTTGCAGCAGTTAACGGTGAGTTAGGCGATGGGATTGTAGGGTTTGAAGTTTCTCAGCAGCAAGCCATTGATGAAAAATTAATTGCTATTGATGGGTCAGATAATAAAGGCCGTTTAGGTGCTAATGCCTTATTAGCTATTTCAATGGCATCAGCTCGTGCAGCTGCAAATGATGTTGATTTGCCGTTATACAGTTATTTCGGTGGTGAATCTGCGACTACTATGCCTGTGCCAATGATGAATATCATTAATGGTGGTTCTCATGCTGATAATAGTGTTGATTTCCAAGAGTTTATGATTATCCCTGTCGGTGCGCCTAGCTTTGCTGAAGCAGTACGTTATGGTGCTGAAGTATTTCATGCATTAAAAGACGTTTTAAAAGGTCGAGGTATGAATACGGCTGTAGGTGATGAAGGTGGCTTTGCTCCTGACTTACCATCGAACGAGTCTGCTATTGAGGTTATTCTTGAAGCTATCGCAAATGCAGGATATGAAGCAGGCAAAGACATTATGTTGGGTCTTGATACTGCCAGTTCTGAATTTTTCCACGATGGTAAATATGAACTTGCATCAGAAGGACGAAGCTTAAGTTCGGAACAGCTTGTTGCTTTATTCGAATCATGGGTGAATAAATACCCAATTCTTAGCATCGAAGATGGTATGGATGAAAATGATTGGAATGGCTGGAAATTATTAACTGAACGTATTGGTGACCGCGTTCAATTAGTCGGTGATGATTTGTTTGTAACTAATACATCAATCTTGGCACAAGGTATTGAGAAAAATATTGCTAACTCAATTCTAATCAAGGTGAATCAGATCGGTACGCTGACAGAAACTTTTGCTGCAATTGATATGGCTAAAGAAGCGGGGTATACCGCTGTTGTTTCTCATCGCAGTGGTGAAACAGAAGATACGACTATTGCAGATTTAGCCGTGGCTACTTCAGCAGGTCAAATTAAAACTGGCTCATTATCTCGCAGTGATCGTGTCGCAAAATATAATCAACTTATTCGTATTGAATCTGAACTGGGTGATGCTGCGACTTACCCTGGTTTGAAGGCATTTAAGCACATTTAATAGCATGAAACCCATTATGATTTTACTCACAGTTTTATTGTTATTACTACAATATCGCTTATGGTTTAGTCATGATGGTTTGCCATCTGTGTTACTTCTCCATCGTGCGGTTGAGATTCAACGCCAAGACAATGCCATTCTGGAAGAGAGAAATCAGGTTTTAACAGCTGAAGTTCAAGATCTTAAAAGTGGTCTTGATGCATTGGAAGAACGAGCTCGAAGTGAGTTGGGTATGATTAAGTCTGGTGAAACCTTTTTTCAAATTATAGATGAGCCTGCGAGTGAATAATCCAGAGGTATGGGCTGTAGTGCCTGCTGCCGGAATTGGCTCAAGAATGCAGGCTGATCGCCCTAAACAATATCTAGAATTAGATGGCAAGACCGTTATTGAGAATACTCTACAACGCCTAGCTTCACACTCAAGTATTAAAGGGATTGTCATTGCTGTTGCAGAGAGTGATCCGTATTGGTCGCAATGTTCACAAGATTACGATTGCCCAATACATATAGTCTCTGGTGGTAATGAGCGAGCAGATTCTGTCTTAAATGCGCTCAAGCAGTTAACCACACTAACAAATGATGACCCATGGGTATTAGTCCATGATGCGGCTCGACCATGTTTACGCCATGAAGATATCGATACTATGTTGTCGACATTATCTACACATTCTGTGGGTGGTATTTTGGGTATTCCAGTCAATGATACTGTCAAGCGTGCAAATGCTGAGCAAGAAATAATAGAAACAGTATCACGCCAAGGATTATGGCGAGCATCAACACCGCAAATGTTTCATTTGCAGGCTTTGACACAAGCATTACAAACTGCAAAACAACAGCAGTTGATAGTGACAGATGAAGCGAGTGCAATGGAATTAGCTGGTTTTCAACCTATGATGGTTGAAGGTCATGCGGATAATATTAAAATTACCTTGCCACAGGATTTGGCCTTAGCGAGTTTATATTTACAGCAACAAAGAGAGTTTCTATGAGAATTGGTCATGGTTATGATGTTCATAAATTCAGTGATGATTCACCTCTAGTCATTGGTGGTGTAAATGTTCCACATACACATGGTTTAGAAGCTCATTCAGATGGTGATGTATTGATACATGCTATTTGTGATGCGTTATTAGGTGCTGCTGGTTTATGGGATATTGGCCATCATTTTCCTGATACGAGTGATGAATTTAAAGATATTGATAGTCGAATCTTATTACGACGAGTGGTGTTAGATTTGGCTGAGCGAGGTTGGAATGTCAATAATATTGATAGTACAGTTATTGCCCAAGCACCTAAATTAGCCCCGTATATTCCATTGATGCGTGAGCTTTTAGCTGATGATCTCGATATTCATGTTGATGCTGTGAACATTAAAGCGACAACGACAGAGAAATTAGGTTTTGCCGGGCGAAAAGAGGGTATTGCCGCTCATGCTGTTGTGTTACTGACAAAAGCTGGCTAAAACGATTGAAAAAATTTGATTTCTTAAGCTTACCTAGAATAAGCACAACGGCTGCACATTGCTCAGCAGACATTCGCAGTGAAACTGAATATTTCCAAGTAGATGAACAACTGCCGTTTGAAGTGGATGGCAGCGGCGGTCATGTTTGGCTAAAGATTCAAAAGAAAGGTATTAATACTGACTGGTTGGCTGGTGAACTCGCTACCTTTGCAGGCGTTGCTCAAGTAGCTATTGGTTATGCTGGTTTAAAAGACCGTCATGCAATTACCACACAGTGGTTTAGTATCAACTTAGAAGGTCATATAGAGCCTGATTGGTCTGAATTTGAAACTGACGGTATTAAAATTATCGAACAAACTCGCCATGGAAAAAAACTAAAACGTGGTGTCTTAGCAGGTAATCATTTTAAGTTAAGATTAACCGATCTTAAGGGTGAACAATCCTTGTGGCAAGAGAATCTACAACAGGTTCAGCAGCAGGGTGTGCCTAATTATTTTGCCGAACAACGTTTTGGTCATCAGTTAGGTAATTTATATCGTGCCGAACATTGGTTCTCAACAGGCAAAGCACCAAAAAAACGTAATCAAAAAAGTATTTATTTATCTGCAGCACGATCATGGTTATTTAATCTTGTCTTGGCTGAACGGATTCAAAAAGAAAATTGGAATCAAGCCTTATTAGGCGATGTGATGTTATTAGCAGGCACAAAAGCAAGCTCATTTATTGTTGATGAATTGAGTGATGACTTAAATAATCGTTTAAGTGGAATGGATATACATGTCACAGGTCCTTTATGGGGGCGAGGTAGAGCTTCTGTACATTCTGATAGCCTAATCGAAGAAGAGCAGGTTTTAGCTGAATGGCAAGACTGGCAGCAAGGATTGGAGAAGGCTGGGTTAAGTCAGGAACGACGCTCATTACGGTTATTTCCTGCTGACTTTAAATGGCAGTTTATGGATAAAAATCAGTTGGAATTAGAATTCTTTCTTCCTGCAGGCTGTTATGCTACTGCTGTTATGAGAGAGTTAGCGGTGATTACCGATGCGTATCAGCGGAACTATCACAATGAAAAAGAGCTCAAAGAGAGTACATAAGTTAAGTCATTAAGGTGGAGGTATCATGTTGATTATATTAAAGAATCTATTGCTTTTCATGCTGTTATTGCCAACATTATTGTTTGCACAAACATGGCAAGCTGAAAGTGGTGATACACAGTTAGCAGTACTTGAATTATTTACTGCCGAAGGCTGTGGACTATGTCCTGCAGCAGATCGCTGGGTCCATAAATTACCTGAGCAAGGCATAACCGAAGATCAACTTATCATTTTAGGTTTTCATATAGATTATTTAAATGACCATAAAGGCTGGGTTGACCGTTTTTCAAGTCCAATATTTTCTGCTCGTCAACGTCAACAAGCACAGTTAAATTTATATCAAACAGTGTACACACCTGAATTTGTTGTCAGTGGTGAGGTTATTCATAACTGGAAGAAACATGTGAAGGATGTTGTTCAAGCTGTAAATGGCTTCGAACCTGAAGCAAATATTAAGTTAAATGTAGCTGAACATAATGATGAACTTGTTATTGATAGTCAGGTATCTATTCAAGGCAATGAAAACCGTCAATATTCAAAATTTTATCTGGCAGTTAGCGAAAATGACATTATCAGTAAAGTAAACGGTGGTGATAATGCGGGTGCAACATTTAATCATCAAAACTTAGTGAGAACATGGTTAGGACCATTTGATTTAAATGAAAATGGTAAGACAGAATTGACTGCCAACATTAAGATCGAAGATGAATGGAATATGGATAAAGTAAGCATTGTTGCTGTAGTACAAAATTTAGAAGATGGTTTTGTATTACAAGGTTTAAAATTAGCATTGGATAAAAAAGAAAAATAGATGGAATATTTACCCCTGTTTGTAGACCTTAAAGGTCGCTGTTGTCTTGTTGTCGGTGGTGGTGACATTGCTGCTAGAAAATCTGGATTATTACTTAAAGCTCAAGCTACAGTCACTATTGTATCTCCGGCTGTTTCAGCAACAACACAAGCTCTGATTGATGCTGGAAAAGTGACATGGTTGAAAGCAAAGTTTGCTGCCGAGCACTTACAAAACAAACTATTAGTCATCGCCGCAACGGATAATGAAACGGTAAATCGTGATGTCCATGCTCAGGCAAAAGCACAGAATATCTTAGTTAATGTGGCAGATTGTCCTGAACTGTGTGACTTCATATTACCTTCTATTCTTGATCGTTCTCCTATTGTTGTTGCTGTTTCAAGTGGTGGGAAATCACCCATTTTAGCAAGACAGTTACGAGCGCGATTAGAAACGCTAATCCCTCCTACCTATGGTCGTTTAGCTGACTTAGTGGGTCGTTATCGACAAGCTGTACAAGATAAACTACCAAAGATTTCTATGCGTCGACGTTTCTGGGAATCAGTATTGCAAGGCAAAGTAGCAGATCATGTTTTAGCAGGCCGAGATGAAGTTGGCGAGCAAACATTACAAGCGATTCTTGATGAAACTCAAACAGAAGATCATCAGCAAGGTGAAGTCTATTTAGTGGGCGCTGGGCCAGGTGATCCTGAGCTTTTAACGTTTAAAGCTTTACGTTTAATGCAACAAGCAGACGTGGTTTTTTATGACCGACTTGTTAGCAAAGAAGTATTAGCTTTAGTACGAAAAGAAGCTGAACAGGTTTATGTCGGCAAACAACGTGATTGGCATGCAGTACGTCAAGAAGAAATTAATCAATTATTGCTAGAACATGCCCAGCAAGGTAAGCGAGTCTTAAGATTAAAAGGAGGAGACCCTTTTATCTTTGGCCGTGGTGGTGAAGAGATTGAAACACTTGCTGCTGAAAATATTCCATTCCAAGTTGTACCAGGAATTACTGCTGCTTCAGGTTGTGCATCTTATGCTGGTATTCCATTAACTCATCGTGATTATTCACAAAGTTGTACTTTTGTAACTGGCCAACTAAAACATGGTGAGTTAGACCTAAATTGGCCGGCCTTAGTGCAACCACGTCAAACAGTTGTGGTGTATATGGGCTTAGCTGGTTTGCCTGTTTTATCTCAGAAACTACAGCAGCATGGTCTTGCACCTGACACACCTGCGGCATTAGTCCAACAAGGTACAACTGAGCATCAAAAAGTATGGGTAAGTACAATTTCAGAGTTACCTGAAGTAGCTGAACGAGAACAGCCTGCTGCACCGACACTAGTGATTATTGGTGATGTGGTGAAGCTGCAGAAGAGCTTGTCTTGGTTTTAACTGGCTGATAATAACCAATGTGACTGGTTAAATATAACCAACTCCAAAAACAAATAAAAAACACTTCATATAACACTTTGATATTAAATAGAAAGTGTTAGTGGCACTATATGTGCTTTAAGAAGGTGATAATCAATAATAAACGAGAGAGTAATACACCATATGTACATGCAACATAAACGTAAGACCTTATCTTTAATGTTAGCAGCAGTGTTTATATCAACGAATGCTTTTGCTGCAGAAGATAGCGTTGAATTAAGTGAAATCGAAGTGATTGGTACAACACCTTTACATGGTGTTGGTTTGCCTGCTGATATGATTCCAAGTAATGTGCAATCAGCAACATCAGAGGATGTTGAACGTGTTCAAGCACTCGATTTATCGGATTTCATGAATAAAACACTGGGTAGTGTCAGTATTAATTCAGCACAAAATAACCCATTCCAGCCGGATGTGAAATATCGTGGTTTCACATCATCACCACTTGTCGGTAACTCACAGGGTATCTCAGCGTATGTCGATGGCGTTCGTGTAAACGAACCCTTTGGTGATGCTGTTAACTTTGAATTAATTCCTGAATCAGCTATTGCTAGCATGAACCTTATGCCAGGTTCTAACCCACTATTTGGTTTAAATACACTGGGTGGAGCATTATCGATTCAAACTAAAAATGGTTTTACTCATGAAGGACATGAGTTAGAAGCCTATACAGGTTCATTTGGTCGTGACTCTGGTACGATTTCAAGTGGTGGCAACGATGGTACGTTAGGCTATTTTGTTACAGGATCACTGACTAAAGAAGATGGCTGGCGTGATTTTTCTCCATCACGTGTTGAACAATTCTTTTCTAACCTAAGCTACAGAAATGAAAGTACAACATTAGATTTAGGTATCACACTTGTTGATAGTGATCTGAATGGTAACGGTGCGGCACCAATTGAAATGGTTGCGGCAGATCGTAAAGCCGTATTTACTCACCCAGATAACACACAAAATGAACTACGTATGTTTACTTTGAATGGTTCACATTGGCTTAATGATGAAGTGATGCTATCAGCTAATACTTATTACCGTTCTAGTGACCGAACTACATTTAATGGTGATGGTTCAGAGTTAGTAGTAATCGGAACTGAGATTGGTGAAGATAATGATGATGACGGAAATTTCACTGGTCCTGATGATGAAGTTACTTTAACAGGGGCTAATACATTTGGTTTCGCTCCAGGTGACTTTGTAGCTTTGAATAACACGAGTGAAACAGAGCAAGATAGTTTTGGTTTTGGTTTGCAATCTACCTTCCTTCAAAACTTATTTGGTAAAGAAAACCAGTTAATTGTGGGTGCAACATACGATAGTTCAGATGTTAAACATATTTCATCATCTGAAATCGCTAGCTTTACAGCAACACGAGGCACTGATGGAACAGGCGTGCTTATCGATGAAACTATTGTGGATGGTAATATTGATACTAAAACATATAGTGTGTTCTTTACCGATACTATTTCGCTGACAGATAAGCTAGCTCTTACAGTCGGCGCTCGTTATAACCGAATTGAAATTGATATTTCCGGTACCAGCGAAGGTGGAGCTCAAAACCTGAATGAAACGGGCGAAACACATGTATTCAAACGTTTAAATCCTTCTATTGGTATGACTTATGCCATTGCAGATGATTTAAGTGTTTACGGTAGCTACAGTGAGTCAAACCGCGCACCGACACCATCTGAATTAACTTGTGCTGAACCTACATCACCATGTGCTTATCCAAACGCATTTTTGGCAGATCCACCATTAGATGATGTTGTAGCTAAAACGCTTGAAGCTGGTTTACGCGGCCAACAAGCTAAATTTAACTGGAGTGCTGACGTTTATTACACTCAGTTGCATGATGACCTGTTCTTCTTTCCAGAAGATGAAGGTGCGACAGGTAACCCTGACCCACGCTTTAGTTTAGGTAACTTTGCAAACATTGATAAAACAGCTCGTGCTGGTTTAGAACTTGGCTTAAATGGTCAGCAAGACAAACTACAATGGTTTGCTAACTATGGTTATGTTCGTGCAACTTTTGAAGATTCTTTTGCATACTCACGAGGAGGGAATACTCTTAATGTGAGCAAAGGAGATCGTTTGCCAAGTACGCCAGAACATAACATTAAAGTTGGTACGGATTACGCCTTTACAGATAAGCTCTCATTGGGTGCAACAGCGTCATTTCATTCTAGCCAGTATTTACGTGGTGATGAATCTAATGATGATGCTGAGCTCGGCGGTTATGGCGTTGTGAACTTGCACGGTCGTTATAGCTTGAATAAACAAGTTCAGTTCTTTGCGAAAGTGGATAACTTGTTTGACAATGATTATGAATCTTTTGGATTGTACGGTGAACCTGATGAAGCACCAGGTCTAGGAGCTCTAACTGACGAGCGCTTTGTTGGTGCAGGCGCGCCACGTGCTGGTTGGATTGGTATTAAGGTTTCAATGTAATTTTAAAGTTAATTTAGGTTCAAGGTGTCACAGTGTGACACCTTGAACCATTACATTCCTGAGTAGATATAAAGAGATATTATAATGATGAAAAAAATGATCGCATCTGTAGCACTAATGGCTGTAAGCAGCTTTGCTTTTGCAGGAGATAGTAACCCGCATCAGTTCGAAAAATGTATGGCTGCAGCACTAGAAGAGCGTCCTGGTGAGGTGGTGAAAGTTGAATTCAAAAACGAAGAAGGTGCTCATATGTATGAGTTCGATATTCGTGGAACAGATGGTTCTGATTGGGATGTAGAGTGTAATGCTCACCGTGGACTCATCTCTGAAGTTGAGCGTGAAGTAGACAATGCGAAACATCCTCTTTTCG
>Ga0209495_1000684_pt1 | contig 25476 bp, 21 predicted proteins | sample EN1Hudsemesocosm_FD_184629 | JGI IMG/M metagenome (GOLD analysis project Ga0209495, IMG submission 184629) | Methane-oxidizing microbial communities from mesocosms in the Hudson Canyon - EN1E Hudson Canyon (SPAdes) (version 2) | ecosystem: Environmental > Aquatic > Marine > Cold seeps | place... | reverse complement strand
AAGCGGTTATATTTATAATTAAATACTTTTAATTTAATGGTAGTGACGCAGAGCATGGGAAGGATAATCTTATTTTGTTTCTGTTGTTAAATATTCTACTATTTTCTGGTAATTGAAGGATTCAGCTAGTTTCTGGAGTATATCTGCCAATTCAGGATTTAGTTGCCGGAGCTGATTCAGGATGTCGTTTATTTGTTCCATATCACATTCGATTACGGCCTGGTATAAGCTGTCTTTAATTTGGGCTGGCAGTTCAGCTACTTGATCAGGGATAAGGCTATGTTCCTCCTGTGCAGGAGCTGAAACTTTGGACGCTTCACTATAGATATAACGCACAGGCAAATGCTTCTTCAGCATAGAAAAAGCCGCTTGTAAGCGATAGGGTTTGTGCATTTTATCATCACAACCTGCAGCAACAATATCACTTTCTTCCATGATCAAATCACTGGCAGTTAAGATCACTATTTTAACGTCTTTGCCATTAGGTAAGGATCGAATACGGCGAGTAGCTTCCAGTCCATCCATTCCAGGCAGGTCCAGATCCATCCAGATAAAATGAGGCTGCCAGCTTTGAAATATTGACACAGCCTCAGCACCATCTTTGGCTTCATGAACAGCAAAACCAGCTTGTTTAAGCAATATATTCAGAAAGCGACCGTTTTCAGGATGGTCTTCGGTGATTAAGATTTTATATTCGGGTTGCCCAGCCTCCAGGCCAATGATTTTAGGATTAGATAAATCATCAGTAGCAACAATATCGGCATCTTTAGCCTTTTCTACGGGTAATATAATTTGAAATAAAGTCCCTTTATCTGGAGCCGAGTTGATATTTATCTCTCCCCCCATAAATTCGACATAAGAACGGCAAATAGGCAGGCCTAATCCCCCACCTTTCAGTGCAAGCTTTGAATCCTCTACCTGAACAAAAGGCTTAAACACTTGTTCTTGCAGGTCGGCAGGAATGCCTGGACCACTGTCTTCCACTTCAAGCAGTAGTTGCCGTGTGTTTTCCAAGCCCTTGTGTGGCAAGCTACTCACTCGTAGTTCGATCTTGCCTTGTTCGGTAAATTTAATGGCGTTAGCTAATAGATTATTTAAAATTTGACGTAGTTTACCTAAATCAGTTTTTATACAACGAGGTAAATCTTTTGCTATATCCAGCGAAAAATGCAGCTCTTTTTCTTCAGCCTGAATTAGAACCATCTTTCCCAGGTCTTGTAGCACAGCAGGCAGGTCGAAAACGCATTCGTCTTGTTGCATATTACCCGCTTCGATTTTGGCAAGGGCCAGAACATCGTTAATAATATGTAGAAGATGTTCGCCGCTACGATTGATAATTCGTAGGTTATCTCTTATTTCTTCTGAAATGGAAGCGTCTCCTGCCATAAGTTCAGAAAACCCCATAATTGCATTTAAAGGAGTACGTAATTCATGACTCATATGAGCTAGAAATACGCTCTTGGCTCTGTTGGCAGTTTCGGCAGCTTGTCGAGATTGGATCAAAGCCTCTCTGGCTTGTACTTTGTCAGTGATATCCTGAAATAAGATCACAAAATGATCTAATGATTGGTTTACTCGTCTGATACAGCGCACCGAGAGGGAAATGTGTATGATACTTCCATTTTTATGCAGATAACGCTGCTCAAGCTCATAGCCCTCCGATTTATTTTTAATGACTTCGGCCAGTTTGCTTTGTTCTAATGCCTGGTCTTGAGAGTAAGTAAAATGATGCCAATGCTTGCCTATTAGTTGTTCTTTTTTAAAGCCCAGAATTTTGCAAAAACGGCTATTAACATCACTTAAATAACCTTCAGCCGTCACAGTAGCCATGCCGATCAGGTTACTTTCAAAGTAGCCTCTATAGCGTGCTTCACTTTGTTGTAGTTGATCAAAGGTTAGTTGTAAAGTTTGTTGGCGCTGAAATAACTGCTTATAAAGCTTTACCCTGTTGAGTAGCAGGTTCTCATCGATAGGTTTGGTTAAATAATCAACCGCACCTATGGCATAACCTTGTTTAATAAATGCTTCGGTTTTAAATACCGCGGTAATAAAAACAATCGGAATATCGCGGGTACGTTCGGTCATTTTCAAATGCCGTGCAGTTTCAAAACCATCCATGATCGGCATCTGCACATCTAGCAGTATCAGCTGAATATCTTTTTCCAATGTCGCCAATAAGGCTTGCTCGCCAGATGTTGCTTCAATAATTTGAGTGTTCTCTAACTGAGCAAGCAAGGTTTTTAGCGTGAATAAATTATTCTCGTTATCGTCAACGATGAGAATGGTAAATAGCGGATTATTCATAGTCATCAGCTTATTTCAAACGGAAAACACTGGATTTGTTTTCAAATTTAGCAAAAAATTGCTCACCACTTCCAATTGAAAGACCGTCACTAGGGCCCATCAGTAGAAAACCGTCAGGATGTAGAGATCTGGAAAAACGCATAAATACCTTGTTTTGTAAGTCCCCTTGAAAATAAATTATCACATTCCTGCATAAAATCAATTGAAATTCGTTAAACACACCATCATGTACCAAGGAATGATGATGGAACAGAATCCGTTCACGATAGCGTGGCTTGATTTCCAGATAATGTCCGTTGTTCAACACATAGGCATCGAACAAGCGAGTTCCGCCGCTGTCCAGGTAGTTATTGCGATTGTTATCCAGGGCGGGCAATGAAAATAAGCCGGATTTTGCCTGCTGTAATACAAATTGATTAAGGTCGGTGGCAAAAATCTGGCTTTTCTCCAGCATCCCCAATTCATCCAGTAGAATGGCCAGCGAGTAAGCCTCTTCACCACTAGCACAGCCTGCCGACCAGATTTTAATCATCGGAAAACTATTTAGATAAGGAAGAATATGCTCGCGCAACAAACTAAATTGTTCAGGATGGCGAAAAAAACTGCTTACATTAATAGAGACCTCAACAAAAAAGCGCTCGAACACGCCAGGGTCAGAAAATAGATCACGCTGAAATTCAAAAAAACCAGCATAATCCATAGTCTCCATTAAATGCGAAATACGGCGTAATAACATGCCTTGCTGGTAACTGGAAAAATCATAGCCATATCGCACAAATAAAGCGTTAAGCAACAAATCAAGTAATTGAGGAGGTACTGTCTTTTTTCGGCCAACCAGCGCAGCAGCAAGAAAGCAAGCCAAGCCTTCTTTTTCCAGACAATAATCATAGGCTCCGCTTTTTTGTGCATTTTCCGGCAGCACTCGTGCCTCGCCACACTCTTCACTGCTTTCCAGCAATACACAAGCGCCTTTATCCCTTAGCTTAGCAATTCCTTTAATCCCATCATTTCCAAAACCACACAATAACACCGCCAACACTTGAGCCCCATATTCTGTCGCCAGGGAATCAAAAAGCACATCAATCGAAGGCCTGGCCATATTCACCTTGCCATCTCTGGTTAAATAAATAAGACCATTACTCACTTTAAGGTGATGGCCCGGAGGGGCAATATAGATAGTCGCAGGCTGTACCGCTAACATGTGTTGCGGCATAATTACCTGGTAATCAGTACGCACTTTAAGCAATTGGTCCAGATAATTTTCCACATCTTCTCGTATATGTTGAACGATAAAGACAGCAACCTCAGCTTTGGGCAAATGTTCGGTAATAAAAAGTATTTTATCCAGGCTTTCTGCGGAACCGGCTAGTGCAACAACAGAAAAACAAGCATTGGTTTTTTTTATCGATTGTCTGGGCACATAATTGACAGCTAAGCCCAGCTGTCCCAAAAAACGTACCAGATAACTATGATAAACATCTATTTTTAAATTCACCCCAGCATCAAGCAAGGAAACTAACCCCTCTACTATCGTAGCGGGAAGAGTATGGGCATCATAAAGAGATAACTTAATACCATAACCTGGGCGAGTTTTCAGAGCGGCTAGCAAATGATGAATATCATCACTCTTGTCTAGTTCGCCCAGCACATTAATTTCTCGGGTATTTTCTCGCTCGGAGATACTAATATTCACGCTCGGTTCTCACACCAGGCACTAGCCATATTAATCAATACTTCATAATCGACTGGTTTAACCAGATAATCATCGGCTCCGGCAGACATTGCTTTTTCCTTGTCGCTACGTAATGCCTTGGCAGTCAGTGCAATCACAGGAAGTTGTTTTAATACTGGGTTTTTCTTGATTTGACGGATGGCTTCAAAGCCGTCCATCTCAGGCATCATAATATCCATAAACACCAGATCAACCGAGTTTTCAGCCAGATACTTTAATGCCTTAACTCCATTGGTTGCGTTATCTACTTTTGCCCCCTGTTGTTCCAGAGCTGAAGTGATTACAAATAAATTACGGGGATCATCATCAACTACCAGTATGTGTCGATCAATCAGTTTACGCCCTGCTTCAGATTCTTTAGTCGGAAAACTTGATAATGACTCTCGCTGCCGTTCAGTAGGCATTTCGCTTAGAAAGCGTTCAATATTTTCTAACATACGCTGTTCCGCATGCGCTGTTTTGAGAATGATATTATCACTATATAACCGTAACTGTTCTTCATCCTCTTCCTTAAGTGATTGTTGTCCATAGAGTAAAATAGGAAGTCTGGGGGCCTGCTGATGTAACTTCTGACAATTATCCACGGCATCGTCAATTCCTCTACCGCCTAAATCGACAATCACCAAGGCACAGTCATTGCTTTTCAGATAATTCAGGGCCTGTTTTATCGATTCTTCTGTTTGCAGAGTAATATTAGTTTCTTTAACTAATTCTGCGATCTCATCAGTTTCCAGGCTACCCCGTTCAAGAATCAGAATGGTTTTATTTTCGGCTTGAGCCAGCATAGTCGCCCCGGCAGTGGCTAACTGGCTGTCATTCACTGGTTTTTGTAAATAACCGACGATACCTTGCTTAAGCAGTTCCTCATCTTTTTCTCGTCCCGAAATCACGTAAATCGGAATATGATCCAGATCTCTAGTTGATTTTAATTCCCTCAATACTTCACTACCTTCTTTATCAGGCAATCCAAGATCCAGCAAAATTCCACTAGGCCTATATGTTCTGGCCATTTTTAAGCCTTCTTCAGCAGTGAGTGCAGATAATGTTTTATAACCTTGCCTGGCATTGACGGCTCGAACACTGTCACAGAAATCGGCATCATCATCTATGATTAAAATAACTTGATCATCAGCAGCAAGTTTATCCCTGTCATCAGTCACTTGAACTTGCGAAGCTTCCTGTTTAATGGGTTTTATTGCTAGTGTCTGAAAATCTGGCACTGAGGAAGAGCCCATTTGGATCAATTTTTCAGGCAGCAATACGGTAAACTCACTACCTTTGTCGGCTGTGCTTTTTAATTCTATGGCACCACCCAATAAATGAGCAATACTGAGACTGATGGATAAGCCTAGCCCCGTGCCTCCGTAGGCACGGGAAATGGAGCCATCCACTTGTTGAAAGGCTTCAAATATAATCGCTTGCTTGTCTTCCGGGATACCTATACCGCTATCGATTACTGAGATACTAATAGCAAAATCAGGGTTGTCAGCAGGTGCTATACGTAGTTTGACAACACCTTGTTGAGTAAACTTGAATGCATTAGATAACAAATTTCTAATGATTTGCGCCAGTTTGTCCCTATCAGTATTAAATTCGCCCTGCCACTCATCTTCTATCAGATATTGCAGGTTCCCCTCTCTGGCGCTATCCATAAACTGTTCATGGAAATCATCCAGAAATTCTGTTGAATTGACGGTTTGCAAATGCAATTCCATTTTACCTGCTTCAATCTTGGATAAATCAAGGATATCGTTAATTAAGCGCAGTAGTTCGTCTCCTGCTTTGTGTATCACCCAGGCGCGTTTACTTTCTTCTGTATTGAGATGTCCTTGTTCATTCATGGCCAACATTTTTGACAATAGAATAATTGAATTAAGTGGGGTGCGTAATTCATGGGACATATTGGCAAGAAACTCAGACTTATATTGACTGGATATCTCCAGTTGCTGTGCTTTATTATCCAGTTTATCTTGAGAAAGCAACAAATCCTTGTTCTTTAGCTTCAATTCCTTTTGTTGTTTGCTCATCTGTTCATTGGTCTGCTTCAGTTCCTCGGTTTGCTGCTGTAATTGTTGTTGTTGCTCTTCCATTTGTGCATTGGTCTGTTGTAATTCCTCGGTTTGCTGCTGCAACTGTTGCTGCTGTTCTTCCATCAGGCTATTGGTGTCTTGTAGCTTGCTGCTTTGCTCTTGTGCTGCCAAGGTTGCTTTTTCGGCATCGGCTAATAGATACTGGATACGCCTGCGTTGCAAGGAAGAATAAAGAAAAGTACTGATAATCAGAGCTGACTGATCGACAAACTCACGCATGAGCTGATCAAAAGGGCGTAAAACAGCCAATTCAATCACACCATAGAGCAGTTGCTCATGCAGTAGAGGGACGGTATAGGTATGGAATGGGGTTGCTTCCAGAGTTCCAGTTGTGATGACTGCTTCACCAACACGAATGTCACGCAATAAAATAGGCTTATGTTCACGCGCCACTTGCCCCACCGCACCCTCACCCAGTACAAACTGCTGATGCAAGCGGTCACGCTCGGTAAACATATAGCTAGCCAATAACTGCAGGTCTTTTTGATCCTGATCGTATAGATAAAACACGCCATGAGCCGCATCCAGATATCGGCAGGTAAAACTCACTGCATGATCGGCTAATTCCTCCGGCATGATCTCACTGGAAAGTTGTTGGCTTAGCTCGGCCAAACCATCACGCTGCCAACTCAGCTGCTGTGTTTGCTCGCGATTATCCCGCAACATATCTGTCATATTGTTAAGTGCCTGGCCCAAGCGGTCTTGCTCAGATAAAATTGGCACGGTACCGGAAAAATCACCCGCAGCAATGGTATCTGCCTGTTTGCTTAAAACTTCCATGGTATCGACCAAAGATTCAGTCGAGCTAAGCATCTGTCCTATTTCATCTTCCGAATGATAGCTTGATGGTTCGCGTACAACCTCACCACGCCTCAAGCGTTCCAGTTGACGAGTAATCAATGATAAAGGTGTTAATAGTGAATCGAGGAAATAACGTGAAACGAAAAAAACCATCAACAACACAACGGCCAATAAAGAAAAAAACCAATATTTGAATTGGCTTAAATCACCGAGTACCTGAGCTTCATCTATGGTTCCGACCAGAATCCAGTAGTTTTCCTGTTCGCTAGGATGAGGAAAAATACGTTTAAAACCGATCACATGATCCGGGGTAAACAAAACCCCTTCTTCCTGGGTATTTAATTGTTCCAGTACGCCTGGAAACACAGCTCGAAAATTATCACCATGGCCTAGTAAATGGGCAAATGATTTAGTTGGGTCTGGGTGAAATAGAAATTCACCTTCAGGGTTGATCAGATAAAAATTACTGTTCTCTATATGTTGGTTGGCTGCGCGGATATAATCAAAAAAGGCATCAGCGAATAAATTGATCACCACCACCCCAAACTTTGCCTGGTTCTCACCATAAACAGGCTGAGAGAGACGAACCACTGGCACCAGCGGTTTCTCGATTTTTCCATATTCCCGGTTCAGATCTAACTGTTTTACCGAGATTTTCCCTTGCTTCAAAGCCAAAGCATCTGAAAAATAGGTTTCGTTACTTTTGTCCTGTAACTCGTCTAAATTTAATGAGCGCACACTGCGTGTCGTTGGGTCACGGCGTATGGTGATTTGTTCTCTACCTTGCAGATCTATAAAACGTACTTTATATAGATAGTCATAACTGCGACTAAAACCACGCCAGTTATCAATAACCGCTTCCCGCCAGCGATCCTTTTTATCTTTGACCCCCAGATCTTGCCAATAAAGATAACGGTACAGATCGTTGCTCTCAGAAAAAAAACCTAAATCACTACGCGTCAAGTCTAAAAAGTCACTAATTTTTTGGCTGACTTCGCTGGTATAGTCACTCACCAAGCCTGCCGCGCTCTGTTGATAGGCCTTAGCCGTACTACTGTATCCATAATAAGCAACAATACTTAAGGTGAATAGGATGACCGAATAAAAAACCAAGGCAAACTTGGTACGTATACTCATTTGATTAAATAATACTGAATATCGTTTCATAGTGTTTTAATGAGTTGCATTTTATAAATAGCCCAGCCTAATAACTGATGCACGTCAGCAGATGATTTACCCTGATAACTATTTGCCGGCGGTGTCAATACACGGTTCAAATCCATCCAGGCTTTGATGGTCTGTAATTCTGCCAACACCATTCCCACCATATTGAAGACATCAGATTTTAATACCTGCTCACGCTTACGAAAAACAGAAAAGTCAGTGCGTGGAATGCCCATATTACGTTGTATACGCTGAACCTCGGCCATTAACTCGAATGCAGCTTGTAAAGAATCCACGGCTTGCATAGTGGGTATTTTTTCCGGTGGAAACGAAGTATCTTCAATGTGTTTCGCTCGCAGGATAGTATTGATATCTTCATAAATACGCATCACTTCGGCAAACACATAGGAGAGGTCTATGTTTTTGCCATTAAGCACATCCCATTGGTAGGAAACCCAATTCAGTTTGTTGTAGATATCAATAGGCTGTTTGCCAGTAAATTTTTCTACTGGGGTGATTCTTTGACTAATATTCAAGCGAGTTTTGAGTATCTGAATTTCGGTGAGTATACGCTGGGTCTGTTCATAGACTAGGGCTATATTCATATTCAACACGGGTTCCAGTACATTGACAGTGCTTACTGGTAGGCGGTGTTTACGTCGAAACAAATTAATTTTGGCGGCAATAAAATAGCTTTTCCCCCATACATGCCGAGGCTTTAGAGCCGCAATAATCGGCGGTGCTGGCTTTTCTTCCTTGATATTGAAATGCTTTTTCAGGATATTGATCTCTTTCTCAATTTGTAGTGCTTGAGCATACACATCGGAGGAATCAATATCAGCCCGACTGAAAGCCGGTTGCATAAGCCCTAGTGTAAAGATAATGATTTGGATTATTTTCATGGTAGTCCACTGCTATATAAGTATTGCTAGCCTGTAGGAAAGGAAAGCTAATATCTGAAGCATGCAAAGTCCGTATTCAGGTTCATTGCATACAAGCTATTTGTTTTAGAGCAAATATCATTTTTTTAATCGTGCCGAGGCTGGCCGCTTTTACAATCTGTCATTTCAAGGTCTGTACTTTATGGTACAAAAATCTTGTGTTTAAGCGTCTAAATGCCTCTATCTCAGTATAGTAAAAAAAATGTAATTCTTCAGCGAGTTTTGGATTGAGTGTGGAGGATCTTGTCACCAACTGGATTACTTGCGGATCAGAGCTTTCGGGCAGTTAGAAAGCTTAGCCTGGGTCTACTCAGAGCCTTAGATCGGTCAAACTCCGAAAAAGGCTGTAGAAACTGATGATAAAGTTGATATACTTTGATACTGTATCAGTGGAGAGTAGGGTATAGCATTCCTCTACTCTGACACTCGAAGCATTAATTATGATTGCAGCAGCGTTTTGCCTGTATCAATAAAATAGAGGAAGATTAGCGATGATTTTTAGCAAAAAATTCATACTGAGCGTTTTGACCGGGTTGTTGCTTTTATCTTTAGCAAGTGTTTCTCAAGCCATCGCTAAGAAAATGTGTGTATTTGACTTGCTGGGGGCTAATGGTCCGACTTACGCACAGGTCAAAGACTATAAAACTGCAGCACTTGCCTGGGGAGTAGAACTGGAATTAAAGCCTTATACCAGTGAACGGGTTGCAGCTGAAGATTTTAAAGCAGGGCTTTGTGATGCAGTCAGTTTTACCGGTATTCGGGCACGTCAGTTTAATGCTTTTACCGGTAGTCTTGATGCGATAGGCGCAATGCCGAGTTACGGACATTTAAAATCTGTGATTACTACGATTAGTGCAAAAAAAGCAGCAAAACTGATGATTAACGATCCTTATGAGGTCGTCGGTATTTTTCCGGGTGGCGCGGCTTATATGTTTGTTAATGATCGTAGCATCGATACTGTGGGTGAATTGGCTGGGAAAAGGATTGCCATTTTGGATTCAGATCCTGCCCAAGTTGAAATGGTGACTTTTGTGGGTGCTTCCCCCGTTGGCACTTCAATTGCCAATATGTTTAGTAAATTTAATAATGGCTCAGTTGATATAACCTATGGTCCAGGCATTGTTTATGAAGCAATGGAATTGTATAAAGGGCTTGAACCAAATGGCGGTGTTATCCAGTTTTCATTGGTTCAGCTCACTATGCAGTTATTGATTCGGAAAGCAGAATTCCCAGCTGATTATGGGCAAAAGTCTCGTGAATATGTGTTGGGGCAGTTTGATCAAGCGATGGAAATAGTTCAGCGATATGACAAGAAAATCCCTGAAAAACTGTGGATTTCGCTGCCTAAGGCTGATAAAGACGGTTACCTGGAAGTGTTCAGGCAATCACGGATTAGGCTTCGTGATAAGGGTATTTATAATGCCAAAATGTTGAAGTTAATGAGGATGTTGCGTTGTAAAAAGGATCCGCAACAGCCTGAATGTACTGCCGCAGATAAGGAATAGTGGTTTGCTGATGTTACTTGAAAACTGTGCCAGAGATAATGCAATGGCTGTGTTTTGAAGCGGATTATTAACTTCCGAAGTTGGCGGGAATGGTTCTCTACCTTACCTGTTTTTTTACTGCTATTAGTTGTCATTATGGCGGGCAATGGCGAGCATATTCACGCCCGTCTGTTAAATGTAGGTGAGTTGACCTGGCATGAATATTTCACTCTTAGAAGCGATATTCCCAGTCCTAGCTGTGATCCCGAGCGTGATATAAATCAAGCGCTGGAAAAACTAGCTGCCGAAGCAAGTGTCGAGGACGGTCTGGAGGATCTGTTCGATGCTGAGCCGTTTGATCGTGATGCTGCACTTGTTTCATTGCAGAGCTCGCGCTTGCTTTGTATTGAAAAACATCAGTTAGCCAAACAAAACCAGGCAAGAGTCACCTTAGCGGTGATTGTTTTTCGGAGCGTTGAAACCAGTATTGCAAAAATCAGTTTACTGGCATTTGAAAAGCAACGGATGTTATTGCTGTTGACGATTTTTATTTGTGCCATTACCTGTAGTATAAAACAGCATCATATTGCTTTTAGGCCAATTAAAAGCCGTAATGACTATTATCTTTCTACCCTGGCCCAGTTATTGGGAAATGGCACTATGCTGTTATCAGCTTACTGGTACAGAGACAGTGTTTATAGTTCTGCAACAGTGGTTGAACATCCTGAAATATACCTGTTTCTAGTTCTGGGCTTTGCAATTTTGACAGCAGTCAGTTTATTTCAACTGATTAAACCCGCGCAGGATTACTATTCTGATGGCACTATCTTAAGCGCCATGCTGGCTATTCCGCTGTATATCTTTATGAGTTTTTTTGTTGGGATGTATTTTTTTCTGATTGAAGGACATATTGCCGGCCCCGCCATATTTTTTAGTTTATTATTTGATCAGGCTGGTCTTTTTCTTAATATTGGTTTATATATCTGGATTGGTATGCTGTTAAAGCGGACCCAGTTAGGTGATCTGGTTTTTAAGGTCTTTATACCGTGGCGGATGTCAGCTGAATTGCTGGCTTTTGTCGCTATTATAGTGATGGCTGTTCCTACTGCCTACACAGGCGCTTCGGGCATTATTATTATTGCCATGGGAGCGATTGTGTATGAGGAATTACGTCGGGTTGGCGCGCGTAGGCAACTGGCTTTGGCGGCAACCGCAATGACTGGCAGTGCCGGCGTCGTGTTGCGACCTTGTTTATTAGTGGTGCTGATTGCAGCTTTAAATAAAGAAGTGGTCACCGACCAGTTATTTAGCTGGGGGCTGAAAACATTTATCACTACGGCAACGGTTTTCTTTTTTTATGCCTGGCTGACTAAGCGTGAAAAGATGCACCTAGCACCTGCGAAGGAAGCCTTTAAACCTTTCCTACAGGCAATGCTACCTTTGATACCTTATGCCTTAATTGCTGCAATAATATTGCTGGCTTATTCCCTGTTATTAAATGTCAGCATGGATGAGTTTTCTGCACCTGTGGTTTTGCCTGTGATTATCCTTGGCTTAATCATTTATGAAAAGTTTTTTGTTAAGATGGTACAGGTTGTCGCTTCTGAACCCCAGGGGCATAAGTTTGAATATACCATCAGAATGGCTTCATCCGAGTCCAGTGTACATATAGGAGCCTTGCTGCTATTAATGGGGCTTTCTTTTGCTTTGGGCGGGGTGATTGAACGTTCAGGCTTGTTAAGCAATATTCCGGAAAGTTTTGATTCGACCTGGCTGACGCTGAGTTTTTTGGTGTTTGTTCTGGTGGCTATCGGAATGATTATGGACCCTTTCGGCGCAGTTGTCCTGGTCTCGGGTAGTGTGGCTCAAATTGCCTATAATAATGGTATTAACCCAGTGCATTTCTGGATGATTACTTTGGTTGCTTTTGAATTGGGTTATCTTACCCCGCCTGTTGCCCTGAATCATTTGCTAACAAGGCAGATGGTTGGACATGAGGAGACGGACAAAGCCGAATTAGAAGGCGATAGCTTTTGGTATCGACATGAAAAAATCTTGCTGCCACTGGCAACAATGGCGACCACTTTGCTATTGGTTACCATTGTTCCCGTTTTAATTGCTAATCAGGCTTAGTTATAAAATAGTGGGACGAAGGCTTTAGCCTTTTTATACAACCCTTCAATGTCTGGATCAAGACATTCTTTACCGAGATGGAGTGTGAAGCTTGCGTTACTGGTGCTCTAAAGTATTTGAGACTGGTATCTAACCCAGTATCTTTTTGTTTAATAACGTAGAGTCAGACATTTTGTAGAGACGTAGCATGCTACGTCTCTACGTATCTGGAAAACCTCAGTTGAATAATCAATTCTAGCTTATTAATGACACATCAGCTACGAAGTACACGGAGAAGCTATTTATGTCTTACTGCTGTTTTTACAATGGCTGAGACTCATACGTAATCAGGTTTTTGTATGCTAACTCATTAGCAAATGATAATATACCGGACTTGCAAAAGCGGATAAATGAATGATTTTTTTTGATTGGATAGGACGTCGTTGTATAGAATCCTTTTTCTATATCATCGACTTAACATATTTTCTGCTATCAGCATTTTCAATATGGCGGCCGCAGCGCCATATTTTTAATCGTGCGGTGTATTCAGTTTTTCTAGATCAACTTGTTCTGCATGGTATTAATGCGATTGCAATTATTTCGTTTCTAGCCATTGTGGTCGGCATCAGCATTGCTTCTCAACTGGTGTTTATTATTGTTTCAATTACAGGTGCCAAGGATCTGATAGAAATCCTTGCCAGACTGGTTTTGAGTGAAGTGGGGCCATTAATTACTGGCGTTGTGCTGGTCGGGCGGTCATGTTCGGGAATAGTGGTTGATCTGGGGAATGCACGAGTTGCCGGTGAGATTAAGCCCTTGCTATATCTGGGGGTTAATCTGAATGACTATTTTGTGCTCCCCCGAATTGTAAGCATGGTGATAAGTCAAGTTATCCTGGCGCTTTACTTTTCCGCTATTATGCTGCTGTTCGGCATGCTTTTTAGTGTGCTGCTTTATGATTTATCTGCTCAAGAGTCGCTCAGGGAATTGTTGAAGCTGGTGACTATGGATAGTTTTTTCAGGTTTATGCTAAAAAATATCCTGTTTGGTTTAAGCATCGGAACACTGGCCTGTTTTCATGGTTTGGCAGTGGAAAATTCAGCAACTCAGGTCACTGAACAGATGCACAAGGCGGTAGTGCGTAGTATAGTTTTTTTGTTTTTACTGGATAGCTATTTTATAATTTTTACCTTATGAGTCACTCTATTATTCAGGCCAGCATTAACGCAGATCAAGCTATACCTTATGCCGAAGGTAGCAAGCTGAACTGTCCTGCTTTAAGTTGCCAGTTACAAGCATCTGAACTGACCTGTCTGGTGGGTCCTGATCGGGCTCAATTAAGAAGCTATTTATTGATGCTGGCTGGGATTTCAAAACCGCGTGACGGTCAAGTCGAGATTATGGGGCAACAGCTTTCAGAGCTTGATCAGCAGGCATGGCAAAGCTTTCGCACACAGATAGGTTATTTGTCTGGCATGTCGCCGTTATTATCAAGCCAGCATGCTTTGATGAATGTTATGTTGCCGATACTGTATCATCTTGGTTTGTCATTCCATCAGACGGCTGATAAGGCGCGATCTTTGCTGGTTGAACTTGATTGTCATTTTGATGCCAAGATGTTTCCTGCACAGTTATCCATCTTTCAGCGAGCACAGGTTGCCTTGGCGCGAGCACTGATTCTGCAACCTAAAGTACTGGTTCTTGATTTACCCTTTAATGATCTGGGGGCTAAAGAAAGGTGTGAAATGGCTGAATTATTGGGGAAATATAAACAAGGCCGTGTGATGTGTATGATCGGTGGATTGCAATATCCTCAGTTTTTGCAAAAACATGCAGATCAGATTGTTTTTATTTCCGGGCATAAAATAATAAGCTTTGCTGGCTGGCAGTCGTTTGTAGAAAGCGACGATTCAGAAGTGCAGAGATTGCTGAGTTTTCTTCAGAAGGTTTAAGGCGAGTGAAAGTATGAATACAAGTCTCCAAAGCGGTCCTGAGCAGTACGCACAGCATATAAGCTATAAGCATCGTGAACGCATGGTGGGCTTGTTTGTATTTTCTGGTTTTCTGTTGTTTTTATTGTTTATTCTGATCAGTGTAAACAATCAGCATTTATTTGAACAGCGGGTGAAGTTTTACATTGAAGTGAATAGCAGTGAGGGTATTAGTCCCGGTAATGTGGTAACTGCATTGGGGACAGAGGTTGGGGTGGTCTCCAATCTGAACCTTGTGCAAGAGCATAAAATTCGAGTGACTATTGAGGTTTATGAGGGCCAGCGTCAATTTATTAGAACAGGTGCAAAAGCTGTGGTGAACCGCTTGACCAATATTGGAAATGCCTTGATTGAAATACAGTCAGCATCGATTGATGCACCTGTCTTGGCCGCGGGGTCTTTAATAGCAGTGGAAGAAACCCCGTCGTTAAATGATTTATTATTAGGGTTGGCGAACCTGGTTCAGTCAGCAGATAACAATAATTTATTAAGCAAATTTGAGCTGATGCTACCGAAGCTGGGGAAAACACTGGAAAATGTCCATGAAATAATTACCCAGATTGCTAGCGGGCATGGTGTCTTGGGAGCTGCCATTTTTGATCAACAGGTGGAAAAGGATTTGAAAGTGGTGGTGAAGTCTGGGGCAGAAATATTATCGGAGGCAGAGGGCATTATCACGATAGCCAAAGACAGGTTACTGCAGTTGGAACCGGTATTGCACGATGCTAAATATATGACGCATGATTTACGGGGTACAACTGAAAATCTGCCGGCAATGATTAGCGAGCTTAATGAAATTGTGGCTCAGGTAAAAATAGCATTAACACTGCTTAATGGCGAGCTGAAAAACCTTCCAGGTGTGGCTTTAGATGCCAGAACAACACTGAATAAGACCAACCGTTTGCTGGACAGTGTGCAAAATACCTGGCCTTTGTCTAATGATCCATCAACCGGCAAGGCGAAGCAGTTATTAGCGCCGCATCCCAGCTATGAATAGGCTAATGGTTGTATTGTGTTGTGTTCTGCTCAGTGCTTGCGGGGGAAGCTCCGTAACCAGACCTGCTCTGATATTGAATGCTGAAAACTATATGAATGAGGCCATACAGGCCTATGCAGATGAGCAATGGAATAGAGCACAGCAATTATTTGAGCGAAGTTTAATAAACTATCAAAGCATGGATGACCGCCTTGGCGTATTGGTTTGTCATATCAATCTGGTGGAAGTGGCTTTGGCGGGGCATGCTCTTGCATTAGCAGAAAAACATTTAGCATTGGCTGATGCCATGCTCAAAACAGAAGCCCTGCCTGGCTATCAAGCACGCATTAGCTTGTTGTATGCGCTGGTCGCTATGCAACAAGATAAAATGATTGCTGCCCATAGTTTTTTACAATCAGTGTTGCCTGATTTTCAACTGACAGCGTTTACTGTTGACGCGGTTCAGTTAGCCGCCATAGCCAGTCGAACTGAAATTGCCTTTGTTCAAAAGCAGAATGAATCACTGTGGACTTCGCGCTTTGAGAATGCACTGGAAAAGTCGGTGCCTGCAAACCAGGCTATGCAAGCGCGCTTGATTCGCTTTCAGGCACGGTTATTAATGCACGCTGGAGATTATGCCAAGGCCGAGGCTTTATTTCAGCAGGCTTTATTGATTTATAAAGCTGACTTATCTCGATCAGGAATCGCACAGGTATTATTTGAATTAGGGACGCTATCCCAGCAACAAAGTGCCAAGGCGCAGGCGATTAATTATTTTAATCGGGCGATTGCTGTTTTTCAATCACTTGGACAGACTGAAAAAGTGAATAAAATAAAACAAAGCCTAGGTAAAGTGCAAATTGAACAGCTTTAGCTCTTAGCTCTCTCTCGCAGGCAATACTGTTGACTTAGGATGTGAGGCTTTAGCCTCGTATGTTTCAGGCGAGGTTAAAGCACTGCGCTGCAATGAATTAATCCCTTAACTTAATGGCAGTGGAGGGCTTGCTGTTTTAAAATTTATATTGAATGGTCAGAAAGTAAAACAAGGCCGGCGTTAAAGTCATATAATCCTGACTTGTTTTTAAAATAATCAAAGCGATAGCCTTTTCTACAGGAAGCAATGAAATCCCTTTATCCCGAAATAGAACCTTTTAAGCAATTTTTTTTACAAACCAATAGCTCGCACTCTGTTTATGTCGAACAATCGGGTAATCCTCAGGGCATGCCTGTTATTTTTTTGCACGGTGGCCCTTGTTCAGGTACGCGGCCGGGACATAGGCAATTTTTTAATCCTGAAAAATATCATATTATTCTGATGGATCAGCGGGGATGTGGGCAATCTACCCCTTTTGGCGAGGTAGAGAGCAATACTACACAGGATTTAATAGCTGATATGGAGCAAATCAGGCAGCAATTGGGTATTGAGCAGTGGTTGTTATTTAGTGGTTCCTGGGGCAGTACTCTGGCCTTGCTTTATGCTCAGCAGCATACTGCTTGTGTGTTGGGGATAATTGTTCGGGGGGTGTTCTTGGCAAGACAGCAGGATTTGGACTGGTTTGCGAAACAGGGAGCAGGTCGAATCTATCCAGAGAAATGGGCACAATTACAGAGTAGTATTCCTAAATCAGCGAGTACTGACTTGGTGAAAGGTTTATATGATGCGGTTTTTGGTGAGGATGAAATCACTCAAAGACGTGCGGCTAAGGCCTGGATTGCATGGGGTGGCCAAGTTGCTTTAATGCAGGATTATCAGCAGGACATTAAGCCCGTTCATGTAACAGAAAAAATGGTCTTACAAGTGCAGATGGAAATGCATTATGCTGTTAACAACTATTTTATTAGCGAAAACCAGGTTTTAGATGGCTGTGATTTATTGCAACAAATTCCAACGATTATTATTCATGGTGTAAATGATATGGTCTGTCCAATGGAGGCAGGGTATAGTCTTCATAAAGTTTTACCGAAAGCAGAGTATATCGTTTTAGCCAATGCGGGTCATATAGCCAGTGGAGATGAAATGATTGATGCCTTGGTGGATGCGGCAGATAGAATGATTGAATTAGTTTAAGTTAGGGGCGTGCATAAAATAACTTAAACAATTATTTGGGGCGCAGGTCTTCAGCCTGCAATTTAAAAGCAGCCTAAAGGTCTGCGCCCCAAAGTTGTCCATTTTTATTTTATGCAGGTTCCTTAAAAAGTAGCCTGGGTTAGCGATAAGCGTAAGCCAGCAGGTTTTGAAAAATAGCGGGAAGGCTGAATTTATCTCCCCTATAATGATTAGAGATTGAATTGGAACAAAAAAAACGATTGGTCATCAGTATGACTGGAGCAACAGGCGCTATTTATGGGGTCAGGATGTTGCAAGTATTACAGCAGCAGGAAGAATGGGAATCGCATCTGGTGATTTCATCATCTGGCCTGGTTAATCTAAAGTACGAAATGGAGATGGAGCGGTCTGCATTGTATGAGTTAGCGGATGTTGTGCATGGGGTTAATGATATTGCCGCCAGTATCGCCAGTGGCTCGTTCAAAACAGAAGGGGTTATTGTTGCGCCCTGTTCGATGAAAACGCTATCAGCTATTGCGCATGGCTTTGGGGATAATCTGATTACCCGTTCTGCTGATGTGGCTTTAAAGGAACGTAGGCGAGTGGTGATTATGCCCAGAGAAACACCCTTGAATTTGGCGCATATTCGTAATATGGCCAGTGCAACCGAAATGGGCGCGATTATTTTCCCACCAATGCCGGCTTTTTACAGTAAATCCAATTCTATCGCAGCGATGGTGGATGAAGGCGTAGGCCGGATATTGGATATGTTTGGTGTTGATGTCACGGGATTATTTGAGCCTTGGGAAGGTTTATAAATAGGAGTGCCGGCCTCGGCGCGATTATACTTGATCGTTTTAAAAGCATGTTTTAATTCGCGCCGAGGGCGGACGCTCCTACCTTGGTTGTCAGCGATAATCTGAAATTCCGCAATTCTCTCAACTCTGATGTTAGTCATTGAGTTACGGTGCTTTATCTATATAATATACCGCAACAAAATATTAGATAGAGTGAATAGAATGATGAAACAAATAATGTTGGCAGCAGTTTGCGGTCTTTCCTTAGTAGCGAGTATGCAAATTCAGGCTAAAGGTCTTGATGCTTCAGCTGCAAAAGATGCTTTTGAAACTTGTAGAGGCTGCCACAGTACACCTAATTACAGTAATGTAGCCCCCGTTTTCTATGTGCCAAAAATTGGTGGACAACGTAAAGCTTATGTTGCATCAGCATTAACCGCTTATAAACATGAAAACAGAGCGCGTACTTCAATGCTGGCTAATACTTATGACCTGACTGAAGAAATGACAGCAGCTCTTGCTCAATATATAGAAGAGTCAGCAGCTAAGAAAACCAAGGCAGGCTATACCAGTGGTGATGCGGTAAACGGTAAAAAACTGGCTGAAGCATGTACTGCTTGTCACAGTAATGATTTGGAAGATGGCGCACCAGGACCTATTTTAGCAGGACAGCATGGTAACTACCTGGTTAAAGTGATGAAGGATTATCAGTCAGGGGTAAGAAAAGATGCTGTTATGCAAAGCATGGTTTCTGAATTTTCTGAAGATGATTTAAAAGATATCGCAGCGTATTTTGCTGATATGAAAGGCTTGAGTTTAGTTAAGTAATATAAAGCGTAGAGACGTAGCATGCTACGTCTCTACTTTGATTTACGAATATTTCTTTGAGTTTTTACTATTTCGAAAAATAAGCGGCTGTTCATCAGCTGACAAAGCACTTTCTCTGGCTGAATCCAGGGCCTCATGAATAACATGGCGATCAGGTGATTTACTGCACACAGGATCGGTTTTATACATATCTCCGGTCAGCATATAGGCCTGACAGCGGCAACCGCCAAAATCCTTTTCTTTTTCATCGCAACTACTGCAGGGTTCTTTCATCCATTCATTGCCACGGAAGAAATTGAATGCTTTTGATTCATTCCATATTTCTTCAATACTGTGTTCAGTTACATTAGGGCAATCCAGGCCAGGTAAGTCACGTGCTGAATGACAAGGCAATGCAACACCGTCAGGTGCGATAGTCAAAAAAGTGGTTCCCCAGCCATTCATGCAGGCTTTAGGGCGGTCTTCATGAAAATCGGGGATCACATAATAGATCTTCATTTTGCCCGCGACTTTTTCTTTATAAGCTTGCGCTATCGCTTCTGCCTCTTCAAATTGTTCTTTGGTAGGCATTAATAAATCTCTATTTTTATGTGCCCAGCCATAATATTGAGTATTGGCTAATTCTAAATAGTCTGCCCCCAGTTCTTCAGCCATGGCTAAAATTTCTGGCATCTGGTGTATATTTTCTCTATGGATAACAACACAGAGCACCATGGGGTAACCATGCTTTTTGACTAAATGAGCGACTTCTTTTTTGGTCTGATATGACTCGGTACCGGCCAGATGATCATTAAGTTCCTGTGTACTGGCTTGTATGCTGATTTGAATATGGTCTAATCCCGCTTCTTTTAACTGAATGATTTTTTCTTCAGTCAAACCATAGCCAGAAGTGATCAGATTGGAGTAGTAACCTAATTGGCGTGCATGTTGAACCAGCTCAGGTAAGTCTTGGCGGGTTAATGGTTCTCCACCAGAAAAGCCGAGTTGAACTGCGCCCATTTTTCTGGCCTGAGTTAAAACCCGTTTCCAGTCTTCTGTACCAATTTCTGAACTATGTTTTGCATAGTCAACAGGATTGGAGCAATAGGGGCACTGTAATGGACATTTATAGGTTAATTCTGCCAGTAACCAGCGTGGAGGGGTGATTTTAAGCTTGTTGGATCCAGCCATTTTGTAATGCATCCTCTAAGAAACTGTTGACGTCATTTGTTAATCCGCTAGTGGAAAATTTCTCTTCCAATTCGGTAATAATCTGAATAGGTGTTCGACTGCCATCACATAGTTTTAGAATTTCGGCTGAACTTTGGTTTAGTTCAACCATGCCTTCTGGATATAAGATAACATCTTTTTGTTGAGCTTCTTCCCATTGCAGTCTATGCATAGGGGAAAAGTTAATGCTTTGATCTGGGTTTATAGTCATGATTTATTTTCTAGGGTTATGACGAGCCGCTTCTTAAGCCCTCTCCTGCTGGAGAGGGTTGGGTGAGGAGGAATAAAAAAGAATCTTTATAATCTTTTAATTCAATTGAAAAAGGGTGATATTTAATATCTCCCCACCCAACCCTCCCCATCAAGGGAGGGCTACAAGATAATAGCTTGGCAATATATATTATTGGTCAATATTAAAATAAGGAGGCATATCGTTAACATAGGCCATATACATGGCATCTGCCATAGACCACAGTACGTCTAGTTTGAATTGTAATATTTCAACCATGCGCTCTTGTTGTTCGCGGGTTTTATACCAGTCTAAAGTAATATCTAAACCATGTTCAACGTCGCGGCGTGCTTCTGTCATACGCTTACGGAAATAAATATAGCCTTCCTCTTTAACCCATGGATAAAGCTCTGGCCAATTATCCAGGCGTTGTTTATGAATTTTTGGAGCAAACATTTCTGTTAGTGATGAACTCGCAGCCTCATGCCATTCAGAGCGTCTGGCAAAATTAACATAAGCATCGACCGCAAATTTGACAGCGGGTAATACGTGTTCTAAGGAAGTGACTTCTTCTCGAGTCATACCAACTGCAATACCTAGCTGTACCCATGCTTCAATACCACCTGGGTCGCCAGGCTGTCCATCATGATCAAGGATGCGTTGTGTCCAGATTGCACGTGTTTCACGGTCAGGACAATTAGCTAAAATATTGGCATCTTTAATCGGGATCATTATTTGATAATAAAACCGATTGGCAACCCAGCCCTGTAGCTGCTTTTGGGTTAATTTACCTTCATTCATCAAGGTATGGATGGGATGATGAATGTGATATTTATTTTCCATGCCACGTAATTTGGCTTCGAACTCTTCTCTAGTCCATGCTTTGTTAGAACAGCAACTCATGTGTTTACCTTGTTATGTCTCCCTCTCCTGCTGGAGAGGGCTGGGGGAGGAGATATGAAAATTATAAATTTATTTCCATATTATCGTAAGACACTTCAATACCTTCGGCATCCAGTATTTTACGTTGTTCAGAATCTTCGTCTAATATCGGGTTAGTGTTATTGATATGGATCAATATTTTGCGCGGTTTTTCCATCGCATTTAAAATTTCGATCATGCCGCCTTCACCCGATTGCGGGATATGGCCAATCTTTCTCGCCAATAATGGGCGGCCAACAGAGGCCAGTTCATCATCGGTCCAGAATGTGCCATCTACCATCACACAGTCGGCTTCAAGCATTGCTTTTTCAACATGCGGTTCTATTTCGCCAAGGCCTGGTGCGTAAAAAGTTGTTTTGCCTGTGGAAATCTGGCGAATAATCACACCGATATTATCACCTTCATGCGGATCATTCCGATGAGGTGAATAAGGAGGAGCCTTACTTTTAAGTGCTAAGGCGGTGAACTCAAGATCATCAATATTAGGAATGCTAAAAGAGTCACCATTCAATGGAATAGGATGATCAATTACACCACAAAAATGTTCCAGAATATTAAAAATGGGAAACCCGGTTGTGAGGTCTTGCTTGACCATCTCAGTGCAATAAATAGTCAGCGGATCGCCTTCACGCAGAATGAGCAGGCCCGTTGCATGGTCAATTTGAGAGTCAATTATTACGATTGCTTCTATACCCGTACCACGGACTTTATCTTTGGGGTGAATTTCGGGGAAGTTTTCTAATTGGGTGCGTACATCGGGGGAAGCATTAAATAGCACCCAGTGTTCACCGTCGGATGAAACGGCAATAGATGACTGGTTGCGAGTGCTGGCTTTAATCGAACCTGCTCTTACGGCTTTGCAATTTGGGCAACTGCAGTTCCATTGTGGAAAACCGCCACCTGCGCCTGAACCGAGAACTCTAATCTTCATGTTTTTGTAGGATATCTGATTGCGTAAGACACGAATGATACGGGATTAATAAGTTTCAGGCAAAAAAAAGGGGACCTAAGTCCCCTTTTTTTTGCTAACCGTTTAAATTAACGATTGTAGATATACATAGTTACTTCAAAACCAAAACGTAAGTCAGTGTAAGCTGGTGTTTCCCATTTCATATTATTACCTCTAGAAGTTTTTTATATTTTTTTGTGCTAGCTTGATCAAGTAAGCAGTTTCGAAGTATACGACGAACTTTTTTTTTGCGCAACTTTTTGAGTAAGATAGAGGGCAAGTTGTAGAGTTCAGGTGATGCATGAATAAAGGAGTTGTGTATTATTTGTGTTATATAACAGTCTATTGCATGTGTTTTTTAGGTGGCTTTATTGAATGTTCAGCTGAATAGATTAACGGTTTTTTATGGACTCAATTGAACTGAAAAATTGATTGCTTTTTACTTGTACACTGATTAATAGAGAGTTATATTAAGGACTTAATAATAAAAATAATAATAATGTGTTTTAGGAGGGTGTTATGGGTAGTGTTATTGAGCTTTTTCTGATTATGCTGGTGGTTGCCGCGTTAGCGTTTGCGCCATTAGGTTACTTTATTTATATGTATACGACTAAAGGCGGGGAACCTTTTGGCGATACAGAACCTCATGGCGATAGTGAGTCTAAGGTCCTGGATTTGGCTGAGCAACTAATAAATACGGTAAAAGGAGCTATCGCTAAGAAAAAGTAGAGGGTAGCGATTTTATGATAAGTGTAATTTTAAATACAGCTTAAGGTACAGAGCGGATTATAGTCCGCTCTGCCTAAAGGCTAATCCTTACATGTAGGGCAACGATCATTCCTGCGTAATTTCATTTCATTCCATTGCATGGATAAACCATCCAGTAATAACAGCCTGCCTGTTAAAGTGTCTCCAATTCCCATAATTAGTTTCATTGCTTCCAGCGCCTGAATACTGCCAACTACCCCGGTAATAGGTGAAATAACACCATTGCTTGCACAATTCTGCATTTCTTCGCCATTATCAGTATAAAGACAGTTATAACAAGGGCTGTTATCAATTCCTGGCGTAAAGACGGTCACTTGTCCTTCGAAGCGAATGGCTGCACCTGAAACTAGAGGCGTTTTATGTGCTACACAGGCTGCATTGACAGCAAAGCGGGTAGTAAAGTTATCACAGCAATCCAGCACTATATCTGCATTTTGTACTTCTGTATTTAATAGCTCACCTTCTAAACGTTGCTTAACAGCAATGACTTTTACTTCAGGGTTTATTTTTTTTAGGGTCTCCCGGGTTGAAATAACTTTGTCTGTCCCTATATCGTTTGTGTGATGAGCTATCTGTCTTTGTAAATTGGATAAATCAACCTCATCATTATCGTAAAGTGTTATTTGTCCTACCCCTGCTGCGGCAAGGTAAATGGATGCAGGTGAGCCCAGGCCGCCAGCACCTATTATAAGGACCTTAGAGTCTAAAAGTTTTTGCTGGCCCTCAATATCAACTTGAGGAAGCATAATTTGGCGGCTGTAACGTAGTAGTTGCTGATCATTCATTGGCTATTAAAAAAAACGATGGTGAAGTTGTGATGATGCCACACACTTGACAGTGTGCAAAACTAAACTATTATTAGCACTCATGGCTAGCGAGTGCTAATAATCGAATTGTAGATTATTTTAAATTATATTTAAGGAGAATATTGATGAATATACGTCCGTTACACGATAGAGTGATCGTAAAACGCGTTGAAGAAGAAACAACTTCTGCTGGTGGTATCGTATTACCAGGTTCAGCGACTGAAAAACCTAGTGAAGGCGAAGTATTAGCGGTAGGCAATGGCAAGCAACTAGATAATGGCGATGTTCGTGCATTGGAAGTAAAAGTTGGCGATAAAGTGCTTTTCGGCAAATACTCAGGTAACGAAGTCAAAATTGGCGGTGAAGAGCTGATCGTTATGCGTGAAGAAGACATTATGGGTATTTTAGGTTAAGCCTAAATTCATTAACTATTTATTAAGGATTTTAAGAAGATGGCAGCAAAAGAAGTAAAATTTGGCTCAGATGCACGCAGCTTAATGGTTGCAGGTGTTAACGTATTAGCAAATGCAGTGAAAGTAACATTAGGCCCTAAAGGTCGTAATGCAGTTTTAGATAAAAGCTTTGGCGCTCCGACTATCACTAAAGATGGTGTGTCGGTTGCTAAAGAAATCGAATTATCTGATAAATTCGAAAACATGGGCGCGCAAATGGTTAAAGAAGTGGCGTCTCACACTTCTGACGTTGCAGGTGACGGAACAACAACAGCGACTGTTTTAGCTCAGTCTATTGTTAACGAAGGCATGAAAGCAGTTGCAGCGGGCATGAACCCAATGGATCTGAAACGTGGTATTGATTTAGCGGTAACTAAAGCGGTTGAAGCGATTATTGATTCTGCAACACCTTGTACTGATAACAAAGCAATTGCTCAAGTAGGTACAATTTCTGCTAACTCTGATACTTCAGTCGGCGAAATTATTGCAGAAGCGATGGGAAAAGTCGGTAAAGAAGGTGTTATTACTGTTGAAGAAGGCTCTGGCTTAAACAACGAATTAGACGTTGTTGAAGGGATGCAGTTTGACCGTGGTTACTTATCACCTTACTTCATCAACAACCAAGACAGCATGAGTGTTGAATTAGATGACCCATTCATCTTGTTGTTCGATAAAAAAATCTCAAACATCCGTGATTTACTACCAACATTAGAAGGCGTTGCTAAAGCAGGTCGTCCTTTATTGATCATCGCTGAAGATGTTGATGGTGAAGCATTAGCAACATTAGTTGTAAACAACATGCGTGGTATTGTTAAAGTTGCGGCTGTTAAAGCACCTGGTTTTGGTGATCGTCG
>Ga0209495_1000683_pt1 | contig 25494 bp, 19 predicted proteins | sample EN1Hudsemesocosm_FD_184629 | JGI IMG/M metagenome (GOLD analysis project Ga0209495, IMG submission 184629) | Methane-oxidizing microbial communities from mesocosms in the Hudson Canyon - EN1E Hudson Canyon (SPAdes) (version 2) | ecosystem: Environmental > Aquatic > Marine > Cold seeps | place... | reverse complement strand
TTATATGAAGGTTGAGGATATTGTCTATGCCACGGGTATTCCCCGATTGAGAGCGACACCATTAGGATCAAATAGTGATGGTGCTGCAGAGTATTTTTCATCTGAAAAAATGCAACACTTTATTGATGAGCTTAAGAATCGTTACACTGATAGATATATTTTTATTGATGCGCCGACTGTGCGTAATTCCTCTGAGGCTCGAATTCTAGCCGAGTTGGTTGATATGGTGTTATTAGTGGTGCCGCACGGAAAAGTAACACTTGATGAGGTGAATGCTTCTATCGACATTATTGGAAAAGAAAAATTAGTTGGTCTGGTGTACAACAATTAACAGGCCTTGATGTCATGGATTTATTAAAAATTAAGTGGAATAGATTGTGTCACCTGGACTCGATATGCAAGGTAGCATTTTTCGTAGGGATGTCGATGAATCTAAACGCATTCGAACTAGAGGCTGCAATTGGCACAACTGCAGAAGCGACAGACAATGTCCGCGAATCGTCATCTAACATAGATAGCGACGTGATTCAGCGTGTGATCGGTGAGCTTCGTTTTGAGGAGACAAGAAAACGCCTGAAAGCGGATGCCAATCTCAAATTAGAGCACGAAAAATATTACAACGATACCTATGAAGACGAAACCTCTTTAACCTCTGGTTTTGGCTTATTCAGCATCGATTTGATAGATGATTTCTTTAATATTCAAGCAACTTTTTCTCGTGACGATGTGCTGACGGACTCAGCACAGGATGAGAATCCAGATACGCGAGAATTCAGAAACATCTTTCGTGCCGGGCCTACCATCAATTACGCTATTTCGCGTTCGTTCAGAATGAATGCGCGTGCTAATTATGTGGAGGTAGATAACTCTGATGAGACTGCCACAGATAGTGAGCGCGTTAACGCATCGCTGGGCTTCAGTAACCAAGTAAATAGCTTGATGACGTGGAAAATCGATAGCTTTTACGAGGATGAAATCGATACTGATTCAACAGAAGAAATCACTAATTCGCGTATCAGCGGTGGATTTAAGAGAGCGTTCACGGATGGCTTTTTTGATTTTAATTACGGTATACAAGCGCTTCGTTCAAATATTACCGATACAGAGCGCGGAAATTATTTCGATATCAGCATTCAGCGAGAGCGGGTTTATTGGCATACACTCAGCTTAAGTTATGAAGAGTCTGTATCAGACACAGGGATTGGGTTTGAAAGCGACGAGTCAAGCTCCGAAGTTAATGCAGATCAACTAAATCCAACTCAGGCGACGTCAACCACCGATATCGAAAAGCGCAAACGAACGGTTCTTCGAATAAACCGCGACTTAAGCTCTTTCTTATATGATATTTCTGCAATTTATGAGGAAGGTGAATTTAAGTTGGCAGAGAATACAGAGCGTTACCGCTCTCTGATTCTTGGATATCAACCAAAATTTTTTACACGATTTACACCGCGTTTTGAATATCAGTTTATTAGGGAAAGCTTTGGCTTGAACCGAACTGAAGGTGTCGATAATCGTCATCAGTTGAGGATCTCCGGCGTCTATGAGTTGTTGCAAAACCTTTATTTGAATGGTTTTGCTAAGTATCTACAGCGTAATAATAAAGAGACTGCTAATCGAGAGTTTGATGAAACTACACTGGGTTTAGGTATTCGTTGGGAGTTTTTGTAGTGGTCACCTCATATGTTGGCGCAAACGCGCTAACAATCGATGTTGAAGATTATTTTCACGTAGCGGCATTAAAGTCACAAATACCCGTTACAAGCTGGAGCTCTCGGGACTGTCGAGTGGAGCAAAATACTGATTTATTGTTGCAGATATTTGAAGATAAACATGTCACAGCCACTTTTTTTGTATTAGGTTGGGTGGCAGAGCATTATCCGCAAGTGGTCGAAGCCATTGCTAAGCAAGGGCATGAGGTCGCGAGTCATGGGTATAGCCATCAGCTCGTATACAATCAGACGCCGGAAGTATTTCGCGAAGAAACATTAAAGTCTAAAAAGATTTTAGAAGACATTTCCCAGCAACCGGTTCGAGGTTATCGCGCGGCTAGTTACTCTATCACCAATAAATCCCTATGGGCGATAGATGCCCTTGTAGAGGCTGGTTTTGAATATGATTCCAGTATATTCCCGGTGCGTCATGATTTATACGGCATTCCAGATTTTCCGAAAAAACCGCATATCTACAAAGGCTCATGTAAAGGTGAAATTGTAGAATTTCCAATCAGCTCTCTGCGCATTGGCAATTACCAATTACCTATTGCTGGTGGAGGTTATTTTCGATTGTTCCCGTATTGGTTCAGCCGTTTTGGTTTAAATCGAATCAATCAGCAGGGCGACGCATTTATGTTTTATTTGCACCCCTGGGAGGTTGATCCAGGTCAGCCAAGAGTCAAAGGCGTGGGCTGGAAGTCCAGATTCAGACACTACAACAACTTAGATAAATGCCAAATAAGACTAGAAAAGTTGATTGAGGCTTTTAATTTCACCTCCATGGAAAACGTATTGGTTGATCAAGGCTTACTTCCAAGAAAGCAAAAGGAACTAGCGTAATGGAAGTATTATTTTGGTTTTGCACTTTTTTAGTTGTGTATGCCTACATAGGGTACCCTATGTGTCTGAAATTGTTGAGTAAAGTGCCGAACAAAATACTCAAGAATGACCAGCATTTACCTAGCGTCTCTATTTTAATTGCGGCTTATAACGAAGAGAAGGATATCGCTAATACGTTGCAGAACAAGATAGAACTCGATTACCCCAAAGATAAATTAGAAATTCTTGTTGTTTCGGATGAGTCAGAAGATAGAACGGATGAGATCGTTAAACAGTTTGCGGAAAAGACACCAATTAATGTAAGGCTCATAAGACAGAGTCCTCGAGCGGGTAAAACTTCAGGACTAAATTTATTAGTGCCGGAAGCTATTGGCGAGATTCTAGTTTTTTCTGACGCCAATTCAATTTACGAAGAGCGCGCTTTAAAAAGTTTGGTTCGTAATTTTAATGACCCTGCTGTTGGCTATGTGACGGGGAAAATGGTGTATGCCCATAAGGATGGTTCTCTAGTGGGTGATGGTTGTAGTAGCTATATGAAATATGAAAACTGGCTGCGAGAACGCGAAACACGCATTGGATCAATTGTCGGCGTTGATGGCGGTATTGACGCGATGCGCAAGGATTTATATGAGCCGCTTCGTGCAGACCAATTGCCGGACTTTGTGCAACCGCTAAAAGTAGTGGAAAAAGGCCGTCGCGTTGTTTACGAATCTAATGCCCTGCTCAGGGAAGTAGCTTTGGAAGAGCCAGGAAGAGAATATACTATGCGCGTTCGTGTCTCATTACGTGCATTATGGGCAATGCATGATATGCGGACATTATTGAATCCTTTCAAATTTGGGAAATTCTCAATACAGCTTATATCGCATAAGTTATTGAGGTATTTGGCCTTTATTCCTTTGTTATTGTGCCTCGTAACAAATTTAGCTTTGTTACCTGAATCTCCGGTTTATCTACTAACTATTCTTGCGCAAGTTGTTTTCTATAGCTTTGCTTGGTTAGGAATGCTTAATCAAGGAAGAGAGGATTCGCCTGTTTATTTTACATTGCCATATTATTTTAGCCTTCTAAATATTGCGTGCGCACACGCGACATTCCGCTACCTAAAAGGTGAGAAGCAAGTGATCTGGAAGCCGAGGGCTGGGTAAGTGTCTGATCTTTCCTGTTCAGATGAAAAGCCAATAAAAATACTGCATCTTATTGATAGCGGTGGTCTTTATGGGGCAGAAAAAATGCTTCTGTCATTATGTAAAGAGCAAATCAAAAAAGGATTAGATGTGGCTATCCTCAGTTGCGGGAAGCCTGGCGAAGCGCTAAAGGTAATAGAAACTGAGGCTGAAAAATCTAGCATACCCCTTATCGCTTGGCGAATGGCGCCAGGCTTCAATTTCGAGGGGATGAAAGATATTTGGTTGAGAATAGAACAAGGTGGCTTCACTGTTCTGCATTCTCACGGGTACAAGTTTAATGTTTTGCTAGCATTAACGAGAAAAGGTCATCCTCCTCGAATTGTGAGCACTGTTCATGGTTATACAGAATCTAAATTTTTGTCTAAGGGATGGGCTTATCAAATTATAGACAGGCTCCTGCTGTCTAGACTTGATTCGATTACGTTTGTGAACACCAGCCAGGCTTTGCCTTGGTATTTATGGCTACTTTATCGACGAAAGATCGGTTTCATTGCAAATGGTATCGATTTAAGCACCCCATGCCCAGAAAGGATTCATGCAAAATCTTTAAGAAAATTTCTTATTGTTGGTCGTCTGTCTCCAGAGAAGGGACATATTTATGCGTTTGAGGCCCTTAAACTTTTGCTGAGAAAATCGACTGATTGCTCACTAACCGTTGCGGGTGAGGGACCTCTGAAAGCAGAACTGTTATCTGCGGTTAAAAGAGAGGGATTGCAGGCAAACGTCGAGTTTTTAGGTTTTGTTAAAGATATGGGCGGCCTTTATAGAAAGCATGATGCTGTTTTAATGCCCTCTTTGACAGAAGGTTTACCTATTACCTTGCTTGAATCTATAAGATGTGAAATTCCAGTGTTTGCAACGGCGGTTGGAGCAATACCTACTCTATTAACGACACCTTTTTTAGTTGAGAAAAAAGGTAGTGGCGAGAGTTTGTATGAGGCGCTTTTGAAATGGGAGATGCTCGATACCAATCTTCAGCAGCAAGCAATAGCTACAGTAAGTAAAAGGTTGAGGGAGCAGTGCAGTCTTGAACGTATGACAGAGTGCTATCTCAAGGTATACAAAAGAAAGGCCGCTTAATGACATTTAACAAAAAAGCTATATGGATAACTTGGGAATTCCAAGTTAGGAATCGATCCTTGAGCAGAGAGTTAGGTGTTCCTCTTTATGAAATCGTGGTAGAGAACAAGACGACCATGGGGCGTTACATCGAGTCTATAGGAAAGACGATTTCGTTGCTTCGCACTCAGCGCCCCACTATTGTTTTTCATCAGAATCCGTCAATAGTACTATCTTTCCTTTTAATGTGCCTTAAGCCTATATTTGGCTTTGAGCGTATTGTTGATACGCATAATGCCGGAATTTATCCTGCTGAAGGGAAATACAAAGCTTTAAATTACCTTGGCAAGCTAACTAGTTGTCGGGCAGACCTGATGATTGTTCATAATAAAATCATTGCTAAGTATGTTAAGAGTTGGGGTGTTCAGTCTATTGTCCTTTCAGATCCCTTGCCTAAGTTTGATTTGTTTGCCCCTGTAGACGTTGACCCCGATGTGGTGGTGTTTGTTTGTCGTTGGTCTGCAGATGAACCCTACCATGAGGTAATTGAAGCAGCTCGAGTGTTGGAGGTAACTGAGAGCGAAGTAGTTATCTATATAACGGGAAAGCCACCGCATACCTTTGATAAAAGCTTTCTCCCGTCTAACGTTATTTTAACAGGGTTTTTGAGTGACGAGGAATATGTTCACCTACTCAGGTCAGCTTCATTACTCTTAGTGCTTACAAATCGAGAAAATTCGCTGAATTGCGGCGCGTATGAAGCGCTGTCTTTAGCTAAGCCATGTGTTCTATTTGATACAAAAGTATTGAGAGAGTTTTTTGGGGAGGCCTTTATCTACTCAAGCTTAGATTCGGAAGATTTAGCTGGTGTTATGCTGGATGGTTTGGCGCACAAAAGTTTTTTTGAGAAAGAGTTGGTAAAAAGTAAAGAACGTTATGTTGATAGCTACCGATTAGAATTATCAAAAATGGTAGCTAGTATACCTAACTTAAGTTAGTTGACAGAAAAGTTGGGTGGATGGTTAGCTGCGCTTCTTGGTATTTTGAAACCATCGATATTGCTGATGCCGCTTTTGTCAAACAAATATAGATATTTGTCGCCTTCTTCATTCATGCTACCCATGCGAAATTCGGCTACCACCTTGTCATTGTTCCAAGATTCGGGGATTTGAATCTCCCACTGTGTGCATGCATTCCATATTGGCTGATCGCACAAAATTACCCTGTGCCAAGTGTCATCAACATATAGCTGATCATAGTAAACGATTGAACCTTTTTGGGCTCCGTTGGATACTTGGCTTTGGTATAACTGATTATAGTTGGTTGGTTTTTCAGTTGTAACCGTTCTGGCATCGTCTTCGACTGAGTTTACTTTGTCTATTGAGAACTCGAAATGTCCATTATAGGAATCAACATCTGAAGCTCGATATGAGAATTGTTGTGTTTGCCACTCGCCCGCTAATTGGTAGAGTTTGTTTGTCATGCCGCTCGACCAAAAAGTTTTGTCGGTATGCTCGTGGTTGAAATTATAGTATGAGCCATGTATGCCCTGCGCTACAGGATAACTATTGTTTGCCTCTCCCCATAATCTAAATGTTTTATAATTAAAAGATTTAAACGAGTTCTCCGAACTTTCAAGGGATGCACTTCTATTGGAGGTGATTTTCTCTCCCTTTATAAATTCAGATGGGTTGTCGGATTTGTGCTCAAAAAAGATGTCGTAACGATTTGCACTGCTTATGTAGTTCAATGCCGATACCGTATGCTTGGCTCCAGAGGTGCTTCCCGTCAGCTCGTCTCCAACTTTTAGTTCGCCAACTAAATTAATACCTCGAACTCTATGGGCAACATTCTTAGTCACGTCAAAATCCTCATACAGTTTTCTGAACATAAATAGTGTTTTACTTTCGAAGTCTATTCTTCCCAAAGCGGCTCCGCCTGATGAACCATGATCAAAAGACAGCGAATTGGAGGAGTTTGGGTAAACAACGTCTTGTGTTAGACTACCTTTGACATCGCCACTCCAGGCGGTTCTGGATACTGGCGACGGTGACAAGCCTTCGTCTGCCTGCCACCATAATAGAGGAGTGGGGTTAACTTTATTAGTGAAAGCTTTGCCGGTAATGATAACCTTATTATCTTTTAGGGTGACACTTTCGATATTTGGATTTGCATAAGCTGAAGCAGTAAAAGCAATAGCCGTTGCGTTGAAGCAAAGTTGAGTCAGCTTCAAATAATTTCTATTTCTAGCCACAGAGTGCCTCCTAGGTATCAAATTCATGCTAAGGTTTATTATAACGTAGCTTAGCTATTTAAGTTTGCTTGATAAGATATCATGAAATATTTAAGTCTGTGTATTGGTAGACAGTTTTGTTGAGACCTTCTGTCAGTATTATTATCCCTGCATATAACCGCGCTTTATATATTAACCAAACGGTTAATTCGGTTTTAGAACAAACTTACCAGCATTTAGAGCTGATAGTTGTAGACGATGGCTCCGCAGACGGTACGTATGAAAAGCTAAAGGAATATGGTTCCCGCATTACACTGCTTACCCATGATGGACGGTCAAATAAGGGGCAGGCTGCGTCTATAAATCTAGGTTTGCGAGACGCGGTCGGTAAATACATCGCGGTGCTCGATAGTGATGATTTTTGGGAGCCAAACAAACTGGAAATTCAAGTTCCTTTTTTGGAGTTAAATCCTGAGATAGGTCTTGTATATTGCAACGGTTACGGAGTTGATGCCAACGGAGAGCGCTATTATGATTTTTACGAAGCCGATCCGAACGAGCAAAGTGACCCAAATCGCGTGTTGCTGGATTGCTATATTTTGCTGCCCCAGAATTCTTTGGTTCGGAAGTCAGTTTATGATCAGGTCGGTTTCTTTAACGAAGAATATCGTTCCGCGCAAGATCACGACATGTTGATACGTATAGCTGAAGTAACCAAGTTTGCTTATTTGCCTGATTTTGTTTTTAACTATCGTCGGCATGAAGATACGATCAGTGCAACAAAGCAGGACGTGCGCTGGTTGACTGGGTTTAAAATATTAGATGCTGCGGTAAAACGTTATCCCTACAGAAAGAGTACGGTTCGAAAGAGAAGGGCTGTACTTCACTTCCGTTTGGGGCAAGTCTACATGAAACAAAAAAAGTATGTAAAAGCCTTGGGCAGGTTTTCTATGGCCGGTATGCTCGACCCGATGCGCAGTTTGCGCGTGATGTTTCGTAGGGAAACGGTAAGTTAAATGCGATGTCTGCTTCAGCGCCACTAAAGATACTATATATTATTGACAACTTCGCTTCTCCATTTGCTGGTACAGAAGGGCAACTTTATAAGTTAATTAAGGGACTAGACAGAACAAAATACACTCCGTACTTGTTACTCTTCAGACCATCCCCTTACATAGAAAACAACGGCTTTCCGTGTGTTCATACCGTTTTGGATTGCTCAAAAATGTTATCACCACTCACCTGGCTGAAACTGTTTCAATCTTTGAGGAGGTTTAAGAAGAATGAGTATAAGTTGGCGCATATTTTCTTTAACGACCCTTCAATCGTTGCGCCGCCCATACTTAAGTTGCTGGGTATGACGAGTATTATTTCGAGACGCGATATGGGGTATTGGTATACGCCAGCTTACCTCGCATTTTTACGTTTTAATTCCCGGCTGGTTGATCATGTGCTCGTTAATAGTGAAGCGGTGAAGCAGATTACTTGTGAAAAAGAGTATTACTCTAGATCTAAGGTGTCTGTCATTTATAATGGCTATGAAGATGCTCTCCAAGAAAACACGCAAACGGTATCGTTAAAGCAAGATGGTGCTGAGGTGGTAATAGGTATTGTTGCTAATATTCGGCCCATCAAACGCATGCAAGACGCTGTTGAGGCTCTAGCTATATTAAACAGTTCGGGGAATAAATGTCGCTTGGTCATTGTTGGAGAAGGCGATTCTTCCTCTCTCGAAGCACAAGCCTCTCGAGCGGGTGTTATGGATTACCTTCATTGTGTGGGTGCTCAAAGTGAGCCTGGCGCCTACATCAAAGGCTTTGATATTTGTTTGTTATGCTCGGAGTCAGAAGGTTTTTCTAATGCAATAATTGAATATATGCAGCATGAGAAACCCGTCGTTTGTTCTGCTGTTGGCGGTAATCCCGAGATTATTATTCATGGCGAAAATGGTTACATCTATCCTGCTGGCGATGTAGCTTCCTTGGTTGATCTTTTGATAGATCTGCTGAATGAGCCTCAAAAAAGGTTAGAGTTCGGTTGCAGAGCTCGAGAGACGGTGCTTAAAAATTACGGAATGGCGGCTATGTTGTCTGCACATGAAGTCAAGTATGAGGGGTTGTTAGTGAGAGATATCGATTTATGATCTCAAAGTCACGGCTTATCAAAACGCTTGGCCCACTCGGAGGGTATGCACTTATTCGCTGGTTAATGCGAAAGCAGCCTCGCATACTAATGTACCATCGATTTTCAGCTAAACCGAAAGCAAATTGTGTTTCGGCGGATGTATTTGAGCAGCAGCTTATTTATTTAAAGAAACACTTCAATGTTATTTCTTTATCTACGCTTCGTGAATGTCGAGAGCACGGTAAGCAAACACCGCGTAACAGTGTTGTATTGACAGTCGATGACGGGTATCGAGACTTTTATACAGTGGCATTTCCATTGCTTAAAAAGCACGAGGTGCCCGCTACTTTATTCGTAACCAGTGGTTTTATTGATCAGGAATTATGGCTTTGGCCGGATAAAATTACATGGTTGTTAGCTAATGCTGAATATATCCCGGAAGGTATAGCGCTTGATGAGAGAGCATTAGGCGTTTGTGAGGTTGATAGTGTGAGCAGACCTCTCTTATGGAATAAAATAGTCGGCTACCTGTTGTCTATTTCGGATAATGGTAAGCATGTTTGGATAGAAAAATTCTCCGAAATATTAAAGTTAAAGCTTCCACTTCTCCCGCCCAATGATTTCCAGGCTTGTTCTTGGCAAGAATTGGACAAAATGCAAAGGCATGGTACGGAGATAGGAGGCCATACCCATACACACCCTTCCTTAGGTAAAGTCCCATCGAAACAGCTGCACTACGAGATACAGCATTGTAAAGCGCTGATAGATAAAAATTTAGGGGAAAAAGGAAGGGATTTTTGTTTCCCAAACGGACAACCAAATGATTATACCGAAAAAACTAAAGCTAAGGTAAGAGAAGTCGGTTTCCGCTCATCGGTTACGGCTTTTTATGACAAGTTTGCACTTGAAGATCTCTATGAGATGCGCAGGCATGTGGGCGCAGAAGAGAATTTCCAATTCTGGAAGTCGGTAAATGGCGTTGAGGCGATGATGGCTAAGTTAACCGGCGCGAACAACGTATCGACGAAAAATTATTAGTTATGAAGTCGGCCAACAAATCAAGGTTTGTTGTTATCGATGGTTTTCGGGGTTTGGCAGCTTTAGCTGTTGTCTTTTATCACTTGCATCTTAACTTGGAACAGCCACTTAGTATGGTTCTCCCTAGTTTCGTAAGCCAGATTTTTTCTTACGGATATCTAGGGGTGCCTGTATTTTTTGTTATAAGTGGTTTTGTTATATCTTATGCGATTGGTTCTGTCGATATCTCTAAAGAGTACTTTTTAAACTTCGTTCTGCGCCGAAGTATCCGGTTAGATTTAACGTATTGGGTAAGTATGTTTATGGCGATTATTTTACTGGTCGTCAGGCAGGCATTCATTGATGTGGATACAGTTATACCGTCGTTTAGTTGTATATTTTTACACATGTTCTATTTACAAGATTTAGCTCAAGTAGACCCGGTCATATCAGGTGTGTACTGGACCCTGTGCCTGGAAGTACAGTTCTATTTGTTTTTCATTCTTAGTTTTTGGTGGGTACAGATAGTTGCCCCTAAGCATATTGCTCAGGGAGCGCATTTAGCAGTTTGTTTTTTTATCGCCCTATATTCCTTGGCGATGGATATAGGCTTGGTTGAAGAGTTGTATCGTGGTTTGTTTATAGCTAAGTGGCACTACTTTTTTATTGGATATTTGACATCTAGCTTGGTACGAAAGGTCGCGAGATCCCAATTTTATTATATCTTATGGTTGGTTGTGGGTTGTGTCGCAATAGCTCACAATCCAAAACCCTATCTTATTGCGGCAGTTTCGTTTTCGGTTATGTTAGTTTTTATAATTTATACAGGTGTTTTTAACTCATTATTCAGTACAAAGATTTTGCTATATCTTGGTAGTATTTCGTACCCTTTGTATTTAGTGCATCCTGATGTCGGTTGGAAAGCAATTTCACTTTCCAAGTCAGTTTTGGGAGGTGAATTTCAAGATTGGGTATCTTTGCCGATTATGTTAGTTGGGGTGGTGGTTAGCCTGTTTGTCGCACATATATTTCATTTGCTTTTTGAGAAGCCATGTATACTTGTGGCCGAGAATATGAAGGCGCTTCCCTTAAAAGATTCCGTGCGCAAAGTTCTCGGTAGATACCGTTGGGGCAGGGCTTCTTAGTGGGAAGGCAATATTCTAGTAGTGTCAACTGTGTGTCAGTGTTTACCTTTGCGCTGTTTATTTACTTTAATGTTGATTTCTTTCTACACTTGAGTCAACGAATCCCTGGCTATGGAATCGTAAGGCCTACGCTTGTTTTAGTGCTTTGGTTAAGCTTGTTGTTATTTTTGCAACGAGACAAATTTAGGGATGTGTATACGCTAGAACCTTTTAAGAAAATAAAGGCTTTAATAGTCTATCTAGCTCTTACTTTTTTAATTGTCCGATGGCCGGGTAGTGTAATCGGGAATTTGCCCTTATTTGTTAAGGCTGTCTGTTTTTTCTTCTTCACTGCATTGATTATCGACTCGGAGAAACGATTAAAAATATTTCTTTCGGTTTTCGTTGTTTGCCAGCTTATCAGAGTGTACGAGCCTCTTTTCCTGAATTTAACGCAAGGATACTGGGGAGGTAAAACCCATTTGGGTAGCGGTGAGTTTGCACAGCGTTTAGCTGGCGCGCCTTCGGATATTATTAACCCTAATGAATTGGGTTTTGTTATCGCAACAATTATCCCATTTATATATTATCTATTGTGGAATAGTGCGTTTAAGAGTAAAGCGCTCTTCCTTATTCTGCTTCCTCCCCTTTTATATGCTTTGATTTTGACCATGTCTCGCGGCGCCTTACTTGCGTTGTTAGTGGTAGGATGGATGGTATTTAAATCCTCAAAGTATAAGGTTTTTCTGGTTCTCGCAGCGTTAGGGGTTGCGGTTGCTGGCTGGTCGGTGATGGATGATTATCAAAAAGATAGGTATCTTTCTTTAGTTTCCTCTGATGCCTCTTCCTCTGCGACGGTTGATGGGCGTTTGTCTGGAATGGTAAACGAGTTAGTGTTGGGTTTAACCACACGACCTATTTTTGGTAACGGTCTAGGGACAACTCAGGAAGCCAAATATCATAAATGGGGGAAAAGTAAGGCATCTCATAATCTTTACGCTGAACTATTGATAGAGATTGGTGTTATCGGTATGTTTTTATTTATATCCTATTTAGCCTCTCTTTGGCGCATGTTAAAGGTTCTGCTCGGCACTTTGAAGGCTATTGACGATGTCGGATTTTGGTCAAATTTATCGATGGCGATGCTGGCTATATTCTGGATGTATGCGGTTTATAGTATCAATTACTACGGCCTGTCTATTTACTATTGGTACATGTTTGGTGGGTTAGTGATAGCGGTAAATCGTGTTGTTGTGGAAGGTAAGAAGCATAGTGGAAGCTAAAAGAATACTTGTGGTAGCTCGATGGCCTGTTGGTGGAATTCGCACTTATTTCAGATATACCTACGGCCAAGACTGTTTTAAGCAGTACCAAATTACTTTTTTGATGCCTAACCTAGGCAATATCAAAGATTATTTGACCATGATATGTGCCTCGCCTAATACTGAATTTGTAGAAGTTGGTGATTCGGGTAAAAACTTGTTCTTCGGGGTTAGAAACCACTTAAGCGAAGAAACTTATGATTTGATTCATAGTCACGGGTATTCCGCCGGTGTGCTTACAAGCTTAGCTTGCCAGTTCGCCAAGGTGAAGGAGCACTTGATGACGGCTCATGATGTTTTTTTAAACACGCAGTTTAACGGGCTTACAGGTGTGCTAAAGCGGTTTTCAATGCGCCTAGCTTTCGGAAAAATACCATATATTCATGCTGTGAGTTTTGATTGTCGGGACAATTTTATCGAGTTTTTTCCTAATGTATCGAAAAGAACAATAACTGTTATAGAGCATGGAATTGATGCACAAAGATTTTATGAATCTGATATGCGTAATTATGGTACAGAGTTAGATGTCGAGAACAAATTTCTTGTTGGTTTTTTCGGGCGTTTTATGGCTCAAAAGGGATTTAAATATTTAGTAGATTCGGTTGAACAGCTAGTAACTAAAGACCCTTCTTTGAAATCTCGTCTCCGAGTTTTGACTTTCGGTTGGGGAGGATTTGTGAGAGAGGAGTTTGAAGCGATATCCGAGAGAGGTTTGTCAGAGGTTTTTATTCAAATGCCTCACACTGACGATATGCCATCTGCAATAAAGGGACTCGATGTCGTTGTTATGCCTTCACTATGGGAAGCCTGTGGTCTGCTTGGTATGGAAGTTTTGGTTGCGGGAGTACCAATCATCGGCACTTCCTGTATTGGATTAAGGGAGGTGCTAAGTGGCTCTCCTGCATATGTTGCGGAACCAAGAAATTCAGGAGATATAGCCAGTTTTCTACTGCAAGAGATGAAGCACTCACGTAAAGATTTATTTTTGGATTATTCGCATACGGCTCTAGCTAGATTCTCGAATAAGAGATCTGCCCAAGAGCTATACAAGCTTTATGCTCAGTTGATCGGTTAGTTCCTAAATATCGAAAGTTTTTCTAGACCAGTCTAGAAAAGAAGCTAAATAACCTCTCAATCCGTCACGAGATCTAAGATTTGATATGCCGCCAGCAAAACTCCATGATTTTGTTTTCGGAGCATTGTTTTTTGGGCTTAGCCAATTTTCCGCAAGCGGAAATTGAGTAATGTCTCTTGTTAAAAACTCTTCGGTTTTGTTCTTCTCAAAAATCGAATAGGGATAGAAACCGCATCCACCTAGCCGTTCTATTAACTGAAGAGGAATATTTCTCTCTTTGCCTCGATGTGAGATGGGATAGGGAAGCCACATCATGAATGGATAGGCGCTAAACCCCATTTTTATACTATTTTCGCGAGCAAAGGCGTTATTAATGTACTCGCCCTGTCTTAAGTCGCCGAATAGTTTGAAAAAACGTTCAACGTGAAACAGACCGACAGCAGAAAATCCACTAAAACCTTCAAACGAGTCACCCCTAATGTAGGCCGTGCTATTCCTATTTAGGCGTGTGTGCAAACTATCTTTTGCATAAAAAAAACGTTTCATGAAACAGGTATGGAGCTCTGCGCTGTTTGGCGTAGCATTAAAATATTGGTCGGCAAGATAAATGTCCTCGGGGCGAATAGTCCGAACTAGTTGCATGTCATCTTGAAGAAAAAGAGCATATCTGATGTTTTTATCTTTTGTGTAAGACAGCGCAAATCGCATATTTGCATATAGCCCGCCCGTTTTAAACTCAGACGAATCTTGGCAAGGATCTAGCTGTTCGAAGGTACTAAAGTGGCGTTCAATAACACGTTTAGTATAGGCATCGTCGCTATTGTCGTCGATTAGGAATACCTTATAGTTTGTTGCGCATTTTTTCACCGATTCCAAGCAGTTCTCTAAGAACTCACCTCTATTGAAAGAGAACACAAAAATATAAAGTTGAGAGTCTGACAATGTACTACACCATTATTCGCTGCTTGTTTGGGCAAGCTTTTTAAATTCTTCGGATGACTGAAGAAGCTCGTCATATGTGCCTGTTGCTTCTCTCTTGCCATCCTTAATTAAAATTATTTGATCGCAATTTTCAATTGTTGAAATGCGGTGAGCGATCATAATGATCGTTTTATCGCTCGATAGTTTACTGATCGAACGCATAATTGCTCTTTCTGTATAGTTGTCTAAAGCACTTGTCGCCTCGTCGAGCACGAGTATCGATGGATTATGATACAAAGCTCTCGCTATTCCTACACGTTGTTTTTGCCCGCCTGATAGTTTAGCTCCTCGCTCACCAACATGAGTTTGATAGCCTTCAGATAGAGAGCTGATGATAAAATCGTGAAGCTCAGCCAATTTGGCGGCGCTTTTTACTTTGACAAAGTCGATTTCATGTTTCGGCACACCGAAGGCAATATTTGCAGCCAACGTATCATCCGCGATGAATATGGCCTGGGGTACATAGCCAATTGCACCCGCCCACTGTTGGCGATCTATTTCGTTGAGAGGCTTGTTGTCTATAACGAGGCGGCCATTTTTAAGAGGGATGAGGCCTAAAAGTATGTCTACTAATGTGGTTTTCCCTGAGCCAGAAGGACCGACGATTCCGATTGAAGAGTTTTTTTCTAGGGTGATGTTTAAGTTCTTTAAGGCGAAACTAGCGCTATTTGGATAGCTGAAAGAAGCATTTTCGAAAGCTATGTTTTTATGAAACTGAAAAACCTTATCCAACTTTTTAGATGTAGTTGAAGCGAGGCGCATCCCAGACTTAAAGTCTTTCAGAAGTGTATCGAGTGCGGCCTCAGAGGAGCGTACTGATGTAATATTTCTGAAGATTTGCTGCAGAGACGGCATCAGTTTGTAACCAGCATAGGCAAAAGCACCAAAAGTGGGTAAGGCGGCAGCCATTCCACCATTGCCATTGGAGAGAATAAGCAGTACCGCGATTGCGCCGCAACTCACCACTCCTTGCATTATGATACCGGGAGCTTGTTTCATTACGTCTATCGCGGCTTCATTCTTTACCGTTTCGAGAGAGGGAGGAATAAAAAGGTTGACCATATTTTGTTCGATTCTCTTGATCTTAATGTCTTTTATGCCACCAAATATTTCATAAATAATACGGTATCTTCGTGCATTTGAGTCGACGCGAGCAGCGCCTTTTATGCTCAATGGTTTTCTCAGTAACAGATATACGATTGCATATATAGATATAAGAAATGCTAGTGTTGAAAACGCAAGTGCTGGAGATAGAACGATAAGGAAAACAAATATCAAAATTGCGACGGTTGAATGCGCAAATATTTGCAGCAACGGAAATATGGTTTGAGAAACAGTTTGATTGACTTCGTTGAGAATTTTGGATGACAGCTTGGCGGTATTTTGTTCTCCATACCACAGGTAGTCCTTTCCGAGATATAACTCGAGCATTCTCTGTCCAATAGAGTGTACACGCATTTTTGTGAACTTTATTTGCAGATACTGAGCGTAAGCCTTAATCGTTGAAGTGAGAAGAATAATTGAAATAAATATTCCACCTAATATTTGAACGAAAATGTTCGGTTCAGGCTCGTTCATATATCTATATAGAAATGCAGTAAACGCGTTTGATTCTATTGCTTCGATGCCTGAGAGTGAACTAATGAGAGGAACCAATGAAGCAACGCCAAACAGCTCTAATAACGCGACAAGTGTAATAACGCTTAACACCCACATAGCCTGCTTTTTCTCTTTCGACTCTAATAGGTGGTTTACTTTAATTAAGGGAAGTCTCATGTTTTTTTCTATGTTATTTTATTAGATATAGTAAGCTCGGTTTCTCGATTTTATACGTGAGTAGTTTGGCCAAGTTATTGAAACAAGAGAGTTAAACAAACGGGCGACAAACGGGCTAAAATCTTCTATTCAGCTGGCTTCAAGTATAGCGAATCCTGTATCCCAGTGCAGTAAATAAAGATTTCAAATGACAACGCCATCACCAAGGATAAGTTGTAAGCCGCAGTGGCTAAATATTAGTAGATCTCCAAAGTAAAAAGACTATTTCTATAGAGAGCAGATCAAAAACTGTTATGGAATAATAAGGCCGCTTAATCAATGACACCATGAAGGCTTTCAAACTTGTCATTACTGTTGCAGGTGGTCGACGGATCAAGTGAAAATAGCTGATTCATTTTTTATTAGTCTTAGTATGCGAGAGCTTTATTTTGTTAATTATACATCGTAGTAATACTCTGTAATTACGTCTCGAAAGAGCATTATTTTGAAAAGCTTTAATCAAGTACTTTTTTTCTTCATCCCAATTACCTTCATGAGAAAAGTGTCTTGTTGCCCTAGTATAGAAAAAGTTCAAAGCATCTTTTCGTTCTTCAGGATTAAGTAGGTTCGGATTAGAATCAAAAAAACTTAGTAATGTTTTTTCGTTAGAGGCAAAACGTTTGGATTTGTTAGAGGAAAGCTGTTTATTCATTATTCTATATTCAGCAAGTAACTCTGGGATGTATAAGAATCTAGATTCTACAGAAAGACGAAGCCAAAGATCATAGTCGTCGGCAACTTCTATATTTTCATTAAATCCAGATATGGCTTTTAACTTTGTTGTTCTAGTCATTGTCGTGTTCATCGAAACGAAATTATCTTTGAGAAGCGGTTTTGTAATATTTCCCGAGTAGCGAGACATATTATTATGCGAGATTTCATTCCCTTGCTCGTCGATGAATATATAATCGCCATACACTATGTCGACGTCAGGGTTGACTAGAAACGCATTTAGTTGTTTTCTTAGTTTATTTGGGAGCCATCTATCATCCGAATCTAGGAAGCATACAAATTCTCCTTTGGCTTCTTTAAGCCCTTTGTTTCTGGCAATACTTTGTCCGCTATTTTTCTGATAGAAGTAGCGGATTTTGCCCTTATCCAAATATGCGTTTACTAAGTTTCTGGTAGTGTCGCTTGATCCGTCATCGATGATTATATGTTCTAAATTTCGATAGTTCTGACTAAGGACGCTTTCGATCGTTTCTGGCAAATAGCTGGCGCGGTTGTATGTTGGGGTGATTACGCTAATTAATGGGTCGTTATTCATGATTGTTAATATATTGACTAAACCTATTGCATTCCTTTGTGGGTAAAAGCCCTAACAAGAGATTTCCAGGAACCCAGGCAGATGAAGTCATAACGTATTGATTTTAATGCCTCGGACACTGCTTTCAGTTGTTCTCTTTTAAATGTATGGTATCGAGACTTTCTAGAGTGGAAGAGGCTAAACCCTTTGTTCCAATCTCGTTTCGATACAGCTTCGGGGAAGTCATGTTTGAAGCGCAGTAGAGTGCCTAAATTGTTCTCGAATCTGGCTTCTTTGTCAGAAGAAATTTGGTCCTCCATCACTCTATATTCAGCTAAAAACTCCGGAATAAAGAAAAAATTACCTAATGTCGAAGTTCGTAGCCATAAGTCATAGTCTGGCGCTCTTCTCATTTTGCCATTAAAGCCGTCGATTTGCTTAAACGCTTCAGCTTTGACCAGTGCCGTATTAAATGACACGAAATTGTCACAGAGAAGTTTGGCTGTAATATTTCCTGAATGACGCGGCATGTTTTGTCTAGATGTTTCTGTTCCGTTCATGTCAATCTCGATTATATTAGCGTAAGCGACAATGGTATTCGGCTTTTTTCTAAAAGCTTCAAGGCCTAACTCAAGCCTTTTAGGTAGCCAGCGATTGTCTGAGTCGACAAAGGCAATATACTCGCCTATCGCATAGGTTGATGCATGGTTCAGTGCCGAAGCTTGCCCGGCGTTTTCCTGATAGTAGTAATGAATTTTTTCGTTGTATATGAAGTTGGAGATTAATTGCCTTGTATTGTCTGTTGACCCATCATCAACAATTATTAGCTCCCAATTTTGGTAGGTTTGATTGATCACACTCTCAATCGCTTCAATAATAAAGTCCTCTCGCTGATAGGTTGCAAGTAACACTGATATTAATGGCTTTGTGTGCAGACGGATGCTCATGGGGCTATCTCGATAATTTAAGAAGTTTTTTGTGTGGCTTTTTGTCGTAAATCTTATACAAAATAATTAGCCACTTTGTTCGTAAATATTGCCTAGTTATGATTTGTTGGTGCCGGCCTCCAAATCTTGCTTTGTAATATTCCGTTTTTCCGTAACCGGCTAGAAGGTCAAACGCTTTAAAACTTTTTGTTTCAATTATGCCTAGTATGTTCTGGCATAGCTGCATTAGACCGAGCGAATAGGAAGGGTAGCGTTTCTGATCAAAACCTAGCTGAATGTTGTACACTTTGTCGATGTGAACCAAGTTATATGAAAGTCCAACAATAGTTTTATCTACTTTCATAGTGCAAACATTTAGACGGTTGGTTGCGCCGAAAAGCCGAATCAATTTCTCGTGGAACTCTCTATTAATACCCTCAAAACAAGATTTTCCCCAGCGCGGTATATGCAGAGCGTTGAGTTCATCAATTAAATTAAAGTCGTAATCATTTGGGTTTGAGTAGTTTGTTACTGTGCAGCTAGTCTCGCTTTGAAATTGTTTGTATTTGTGAATCGTGACGCGCCTAAAGTTAGCGCTTAATTTCTGTATATAAAGCTTTCTATCTAGGTTACATGGCACCTGTACGCTCTGATCTCCGTGAACAGTTCGTGCGTAAGAATAGGACCTGTAACTCTCTTCTATCAGCCGTGTTGTCATGCTTTCGTGGGGAATATCGCCCAGCACTAATTCATCCCATTTTAGCTTATTGTACATATAGTCTAACAGTGCGTTGCTGGCAGTACGTTGGTGTTGCATATCCGTTATAAAATCTAAGTATTCTGACCGGAATGTATTAGGACCGGACCACGAACAGCCAATTAGTTGTAGCTGTTTGACTGGCAGCCAGTAAAGACGATAACTTCGTTCATATAGTGGGGCAAGGCCAATTAACTGCTCATTCATAAAGCACGCGATTAGTCTGAATTTGAACTTATTCTTCTCCGCGAAAGTTAGCCACCAGGTATTGATCCAATCCCAAGATAAAAACAGACTGTTAACTTTTGATTTGCTCAGTAAACTCTCCCATTCTTGTCTCATGTTGAGAAAGTGTTCATAACTTATTTCTGTACAGTGGGTATGCGCAAGTTGAGCCTTGTCCTGGATGCGGGCACTTTCGACTGAGCTTCTAAGAATATCGCCATCGCAGTCTCCTTTCATTAGAAAAAAGTCTTGCGTAATTTCGTTAGCATGTTGATTGTTTTCGGCATAAATAAAGCAATTACTTGGCTTTTCATTCCGTTGAAACTCGTTTATTTCAAGAGCTATTTTCCAAGGCATGCTCGATGTACCGCATTGAATCAGCCTATTGTTGCGTTTGAGATAGTTAATAACGTCTATCTTGTCTTCTTGATACTGGCTCGGTCCCAAGTAGTCGATGATACTAACTTTACTATCCGAAACATGTAGTATAGTGATGCTAATTAGACTGTTGTCTTTTACGTATTTTAGGTAGCGATAACGAGCGATAGGTGATTTTTCATAGCGCCAATTCAGATAGCTATGGTCACGGCGCACGATGGCATTGTATGAGCTGGCGCATGATTTCCATAAGGTGTTGACCATATGAGGGGCTGGCAAAGCGTCGGAAATGGATATTGACGCTGTCGATGATTGAGCATCTAGAGAATTTGCTTGGTTTCTATAGGTGTAATCATAAAACTCTTTATAGCGATGCCATCCTGATTGTTCTAAAACTTTCGCCGCCGTCTCGCTAGTACCTAACGCAAAAGTGATTGGGCTTTGTTTTTTGAGTTCGCGTTTGATTTCTTTACCTACACCAAGTCCACGACATTGTCTGCTCACAAAAAAATCGCAACTCCAGGCAGCGTCTAGATCGCCAGATGAGTGAGTATATAGTTTGATTGGCATCAATCCATTGAAGCCGAGTAGATTGCCCCAATTGTCTTCCGCGACAATCGGTTTTGCATCTGAAGAAAAGTATCGATTATCGAATTGCCAGCGCCAAATATCGGTTTTAATCGAGGGAGCGTTTAGAAGAGTAATCAAGCGATCTTGGTCTTCTGGCACATATTCTCTAATCGTTATGTGCTTTTTTTTGAGAATGCTTTTATCCGCCACATTTAAACCTTTAACGTGTTTTCCGCTTGCCAGCTTTGGAACATAAGAAGGCTCCATAAATGAAGAGAGTAATCGCTATTACCATCTAAATGCATTGCAACAATAGGCTGGATAGCTTTGTAGTTAAAGAGCCCTTGTTTCTTAATTTGTTGTTCGTTCAATAAATCCAGCATCCATTCCTTGAGTGGCCCTTTTAGCCATTCACCAATTGGAATAGCGAAACCTTGTTTAGGGCGTTCAAACAGCTCTCTTGGGACATGTCGAGACAGTATTTCGTGTAAGGGCCATTTAGCGATACTGTCTCTAATTTTTATCTCGTCAGGTAAACTTGCGGCAAACTCTACTATCCTATGATTTAGCATAGGGACGCGAGTTTCTAGGCTGACTGCCATTGCCGCTCTATCTACTTTCGTTAATATGTCGTCAGGGAGATACATCTGCATATCTAACAGTTGTAACTTACCAAGGTCGCTTACTGCGGAGAGTTGTTGTGGAATGCTGTTTAAACAGTAGTTAGGGTCTTCGGTTTCAAGTAATAAGTTTGAATAAGGGTGCCAAAATTCAATGTTGCGACAATAAAAATCCTGCAAAGAGTCACTTTGTTGCTTCCATGCGAGTGCGTTTAAACGAGTGCTTGCGTGTTTGTTGTACTTCCCAGCAGCATAAAGTAATTGGCCGATTACCGAGTCGATTAAAGAGGGAGGGAGCTGAGTGGCAAGTTTGAGAAGCATTTTGCGCACAGGAGGCGAGCTTTTCAGCTTTTTCCACTTCTCAAGTGTTTGCGCGTATCGCGTATAGCCAGCAAACAGCTCGTCTCCACCGTCTCCTGAGAGTGCAACGGTAACATGCTCTCTCGCCAGTTTTGATACGAGATATGTTGGTATTTGTGATGAGTCGGCAAATGGTTCGCAATATATGTTACTTAGATTCGGAATGACGTCTTTAGTATCTTGCTCTGAGACGTAGAACTCTGTGTGATGTGTGCCTAGGTGCTTGGCAATTGCTTTGGCATGCTCTGCTTCATTAAATTCTTGGTAGCTAAAACCAATGCTATAGGTGTTGATGGGTTGTGAGTTGTTGGCTTGCATGATTGCAGTAACTACAGACGAGTCTATGCCGCCGGATAAAAAGGCACCTAAGGGCACATCTGCAAGCATTTGGTCATTGATCGACTCGTTCAGCAATTGTTCTAAATGATCCGCAGCTTCCAAAGGGCCTCCGTGAAACGGTTTACGCGCCCCATTTTCAAACGTTTGTGATGCCGACCAATAGCACCTTGTTTCGTAGTTAAGTGTACGCGTATCAAGCTGAAGATAATGCCCAGGTTGTAATTTAAAAGTGTTTTCATAAATGCTGTATGGGGCGGGAATACAATTATGTTTGAAGTAAAGAGATAAGGCTTTCTGACAAATTTTATTCTCTGAATTTGGATGTTGCCGAAGCGCTTTTAGCTCCGAACCAAAGAGAAACCCCTTTCTATTTTTACTAAAATACAAGGGCTTTTCGCCCATGCGATCACGGGCAAGATAGGCGATTTTTTTGTGTTGATCGTAAGCGCAAAAAGCAAACATCCCCTCGATTTTTTTCAGTGTCTTTTCTATCCCCCATAGTTCCAATGCAGCCAGTAAAACTTCTGTATCTGAATGACCTTTAAAAATAAATTGATGCGCGTTTTCTATTTCTTTTTTAAGTGTCCGGAAGTTGTAAATTTCACCATTAAAAATAAGAATAAATCGTCGACCTTGCATCGGCTGATAGCCGAGTGAAGATGTATCGACGATAGCGAGGCGTTGATGAGCAAGCCCAATGTTTTTGTCATGGCTAAACCAAGTACCATTACTGTCTGGTCCGCGATGCAACAGTGCATTGCTCATTTTTCCGAGAGTATGCTCTGGAGAAGTAGGTATAGAAGAGTTTTGGAAGAAGCCTGTGATACCACACATGTTGGTTTATCTCTTTTGCGCTAGTAGGTTCAGAGCTTCTTTTTGAACGTCATTCAAAATACAGTCTCCATTACTTGGTTGAAAAATCATAATGTTTGCGGTGAATATATTTTTTTGGCTTATAATAGCGATTGGTTCTAATAATTTAGCAATCTTATAGCTGAATGTTTCGATCCCACCCACCGTATAACGAAAAGCAAGGCAAGATTTGGAACTGGTCAGTTTGTGGGTTAGTAACGTTAACGCGTAACTGCCATGAGGCGTATGGTGCTGCCCCTCATTGTAATAATCCCAAAGTTCTGTGTTATAAACTTTCGGCCAGTATGGTACCAGACGCTCTCTAGTAGATTCCTGCCAATTGGTGACAAAATAAAGCGTCGATTCATTAGCCAGGTTTCTTCGACTTAGACTATTCACATTCTGTGGCAGTATCGGATGTTGCGGGCGACGTTCTAGCTTTTGGTAACCGACTAAGTTCGATTTATGCTCAGGCGATTTCAAGCTGCCGCTCGAGTATACAGCATGCAAAATAGGGCCTAGCAATAACGCGGCCAGTATCAATAAAGTGTTAGTGGAGACTAAAGTAAAGCCGACGTTTTCAACTATTTTTAGTGGTTCAAAACCCTTTACAAAGAAGTAAATAGGTGATAATAGAACCATGAAGACTATCCAACCAAAAGTTTCATGGTCTGCAATTAATTCGCTACCCATATTAGTTTTATGGGCAATCAAGGTAATGAAGAATATACGAATCCAATTCGCCGTAAGCGACAATATAATCGTAATTACCAATAACTTTGCAGACCGAAGCAGGTCTCTCTTTGAGTCTAAAATAATAAAAGTTGTAATGGCTAAGGCCACAACAAAATAACGTAAGCCTGAACACCCATCTGCAATGATCAATGTGCCATATGGTAAATGGATTGTGTTGTCTTGTATGTATGCAGGTATGCCTGTTTGTTGTATCGCCCACGTAACCGTCGTGCTGCTTAAATTAACTAATATATCGTTTGAGTAGTCCCAGATTGGAATGGCGAAATATAAAAAAAGACAGCTGGGCAAAATACTTAGGCTCTGTTTGAACCCAAGCAAACACCAAAAAAATGTATAGGTGATTAACGGTAAGAGGAGTTGACTGATAATTACTAAATTGCTTGCAGTGGCGATAAACCACAATAACGAAAGGCTCGCTAAGTTAAGCAGGGCAAAAACCCTAAAATTGACCGCACTATGGTTCGATGATAGCCGCTTGTTTATAAGGTATATGCTCATTGCTATGATCAATATGCCATGAGCGAGCGACTCATCAAATTTGATCCAGCGATGAATAAGTGTGAGCGTTGTTTGATGATACGCGAGGCCGATGAGCCCAAATATGGCCAACACTTGTAGTAGCTTTACTTGCAATTTTTTGCGCCTTTCTTGGCAATTTTTTCTTAGTGTAAATAAGCATAGAGTATATGCAACCAACTGCATTACTCTCTTTGCTCTGTTTTGCGATAAAAGTTAGTAAATATGCTCAAGAAATGACTAAAAAGGAGTGGAGAATCAATTGATTTTCAACAAAATAACGATTAGCGGCATTTCTAATCTTACGCTGAATAAATAGTTTTCGTATAATCAGCGCGCAATTTGCCCATCTAGTTAATTTAAGGACGTAATAATGAAGGTATCAATCTTTGGCACAGGCTATGTTGGGCTGGTGACGGGCGCGTGTTTAGCCGACGTTGGGCACGACGTTGTCTGTGTCGATGTCGATCAAGCAAAAGTTGATAAGCTAAATGCGGGTATCATCCCAATTTATGAACCGGGCCTGGAGAGCATTGTAAAAGCAAACTTCACGGCAGGTAATTTACGGTTTACAACGGACGCACAGGAAGCAATTGCGCATGCTGCGATTCAATTTATTGCCGTCGGTACGCCCCCCGACGAGGACGGATCGGCTGATTTACAATACGTGTTGCAAGTTGCTGAAACCATTGCGATGCATATGCAAGATGAGAAGATTATCATCGACAAATCGACTGTGCCGGTCGGAACTGCCGACAAAGTTAGTGCCAAAGTGGCTGAAGTGCTGTGCGCCCGAGGCCAAGAGATTAGTTACGATGTAGTCTCCAATCCTGAATTTCTTAAGGAAGGCGCAGCGGTATCTGATTTTATGCGACCGGATAGAATTGTTGTCGGCGTTTCGAAAGAGTCATCCAAGGTTCCGATGCGTGAATTATATGCGCCGTTTAATCGTAACCATGACAAAGTGTTGTTTATGGACGTTAGATCTGCGGAGCTTACAAAGTATGCAGCGAACGCGATGTTAGCGACCAAAATTAGTTTTATGAATGAAATGGCGAACCTAGCAGAGCGCTTGGGTGCAGACATTGAAGCAGTTCGTTTAGGTATTGGGTCTGATCCGCGAATTGGCTACCATTTTATTTACCCTGGTGCCGGTTATGGTGGTTCATGCTTCCCGAAAGATGTTCAGGCCTTAAGTCGTATCGCCAATGATGTAGGTTATACCGCCGAATTGGTGGAAGCCGTTGAAGCGGTAAATAATCGTCAGAAGCACTGTTTATTTGAAAAGGTGAGCGATTACTTCAAGGGCGAATTAGCCGGAAAAACGATCGCCTTATGGGGCTTGGCCTTTAAACCTGAAACGGATGATATGCGAGAGGCGCCTTCGCGCGTTTTGATGGAGTCGCTCTGGGCGGCGGGCGTAACAGTTAGAGCATTCGATCCTGAGGCGCAAG
>Ga0209495_1000679_pt1 | contig 25582 bp, 19 predicted proteins | sample EN1Hudsemesocosm_FD_184629 | JGI IMG/M metagenome (GOLD analysis project Ga0209495, IMG submission 184629) | Methane-oxidizing microbial communities from mesocosms in the Hudson Canyon - EN1E Hudson Canyon (SPAdes) (version 2) | ecosystem: Environmental > Aquatic > Marine > Cold seeps | place... | reverse complement strand
TTACGCGATTGTATTTTTTTAAACTGATAAATTTAACATCCTTATAGCTGTCTTTTTCCATTAAACGTGTTAAGTGATCTTGAATTTGATCTCTGTAGAATAGACTATCAGCAAGTCCAAGTTTAACTGCATCACTAGGAGTTCTAATCTCAAAGTTATTAACGATGTTGTTTAATTTATTTTTAGAAACATTTCTGTCTGCAGAAACATTAACTAAGAATTGCTCCCAAAGAGATCCCATAAAAGTTTCTACTTGTTCGCGGTTAGCATCACTCATTTCTGTGAGCATAAAAGGTTCTACTGCTGACTTAAATTTCCCATGACGAATGATTTGTGGCTCTACACCAATTTTCTTCAGTGCATCGGTATAGAATGTAATGGTACTGTTTAAACCTTTAAGCTCCATTGCACCTTCAGGATAAATACAGATGTTATTGGCAACTGATGCTAAGTAATAGGCTCTTTGAGTATATACTTCAGAATACGTAGTTATAAACTTTCCAGACCCTTTAAAATCGATTAATGCATTTCTAATCTCCTCGATTGTTGCATATCCAGCACTCAGATAACCCATTTCGATGTAAATACCCTTGATGTTCTCGTCTTCTTTGGCTTTTTTGATATTCGCTAAAAGCTCATTCAAACCGATCGTGCTTATCTCATTGCCAAAGATTTCACCATAGACATCAAAAGGTGATTTTTCCACTCGATCTTGAATAGCACCGTTGAGGTCTAGTTTTAGAATATGTGGTTTTTTGAGCTTTATTACATTCGGCTCACTACTTCCCGCAGCAATTACACCAAAAATAAAAATAAGTAAAAAAAACCCGAGTACCAACCCCGTAGCTGAAGCTAGGGTGAATTTTAAAAATTGTTTCATCGTAAGTATTTATTTAGATATACAATAATACGGAAAATCGCTTAGACGTGAAGGCTTATTAAGGAATTGTAAATAGGGAGTAGGGAGTAGTTTTTTAAGGATGAGAATTGTGTGGTTTTGCCTGATTTGTTATGAATCGTATCACTTAAGTACAAAGTACAAAGTATCAAGTACAAGGTGTTGTTTGTAATGCTGTTATATAGATATAGCTACTAGGTGTTAAACTTCTTGATCACATCTCGTAATCTTGCAGCTTCAATGAAATTAAGATCTTTTGCAGCTTTCTCCATAGCTCTGCGTAATTCGTTTATTTTCTTACGTTTATTTTCTTCAGTAAGGTATTTAATCTCCTCTTCAGAAACTTCTAAACTAGGGTCAGGTTCTGCAGCTTGATTATAGCTTTTCCCTATGATAGAGCTTTGTTCTAAAATACTCGCTTTAGATTTTTTATGTGCATAAGGAGTGATGTTATGTTCCTCATTATATTTCATTTGGATAGTACGCTTACGCTCATTGTCATCCATGGTCAATTGCATCGAATTGGTGATTTTATCAGCATAAAAAATTGCACGACCATTAATGTGTCTTGCAGCTCTACCCACAGTTTGTGTCAACGAGCGTTGTGAACGCAGGAATCCTTCTTTATCAGCATCTAAAATAGCAACTAAAGACACTTCTGGTAAGTCTAATCCTTCACGTAAAAGATTCACACCAATTAAGACATCGAACATTCCCAAACGTAAATCGCGCATAATTTCTACTCGCTCTAAGGTGTCTACATCAGAGTGGATATATCGACAACGAACTGCATACTTGGTTAAGTATATAGTCAACTCCTCAGCCATTCTTTTGGTGAGGGTCGTCACCAAAATACGCTCGTCTTCTTCAACTCTTTTTGTAATCTCCTCCAATAAATCATCAATCTGATTTTGCGAAGGACGGATTTCAATAATTGGGTCAAGTAATCCAGTAGGACGTATAATTTGCTCAACTATAACGCCTTCTGATCGCTCTAGTTCGTAATCGGCTGGTGTAGCACTTACAAATACAGCTTGAGGTACGACGTTCTCAAATTCATCGAATTTTAGAGGTCGATTATCCATGGCCGAAGGCAAGCGAAAACCATATTCTACCAAGTTTTCTTTTCGCGCTCTATCGCCACCATACATAGCTTTTACTTGTGATAAGGTAACGTGACTTTCATCCACAAATAACATAAAGTCATCTGGGAAGTAATCTATCAAACAGAAGGGTCTTGAGCCTTCATTTCGTCCATCTAAATAACGTGAGTAATTCTCTATACCTGAGCAATATCCCAATTCTTGTATCATCTCTAAGTCAAAGTTCACCCGTTCTTCTAATCGCTTTGCTTCTAGATGTTTTCCGATTTCTTTAAAATAGTCGACTTGCTTAATAAGGTCGGTTCGGATATTGTGCTTAGCAACATCTAAGCGCTCTTTTGAGGTAACAAAGATATTGGCAGGATAAATACTTAAATCATAAAATTTGTCAATTCGCTGTCCGCTAATTGGGTCAAAAGATTCAAGCGATTCAATTTCGTCATCCCAAAATAAAATCCTTAATCCAAAGTCGGAATACCCTGGGAATATATCAACACAGTCACCTTTTACCCTAAACTGTCCGCGTTCTAATTGAGTTTCAGTTCTAGAGTACAAAGAGCCGACTAGGGATAAAAGTAGTTCCTGACGATTGATGTTTTGCCCTTGATGTAACTCAACAACATTTTTACTGAATTCCTCAGGATTTCCGATACCATAAATGCAAGAAACGGAGGAGATTACAATCACATCTCTACGTCCTGAAAGTAGGGCAGAAGAAGTACTCAGTCTAAGTTTCTCTATCTCTTCGTTTACCGATAAATCTTTTTCGATATACAAACCCGTACCTGGCATATAAGCCTCGGGTTGGTAATAGTCATAGTACGAAACAAAATACTCAACCGAATTGTTGGGGAAAAACTGCTTGAATTCTCCATAAAGCTGCGCCGCTAAAGTTTTATTATGACATAAAACTAATGTTGGGCGATTGACCTCTTTTATCACATTCGCCATGGTAAAGGTCTTTCCTGAACCCGTTACACCCTGTAGAGTTTGGTAGGGAAGTCCTTGTTCTAAGCCCTCTACAATTTTACGAATTGCTTGAGGTTGATCTCCTGTAGGTTGAAATTCTGAAACAAGTTCGAAATCCATAGTTTTTGAAAAGATAAAAGGCATCCCATTTGGAATGCCTTTTAGAGGTTATAAACTTCTTAGATAAGCCATTCGAGATTTTATTTCCTCAAATTTCTCTTTTTGTCTTTCGATATTTTTTCGTACTTCTTTTAGAAGTGGATTGTCATCTTTCGCATTTTTAAAGAAGCTGATGTTGTTTTCAAGGAGTAATAATTCCTCTTTACACTTCTTAGAGTTTTGTTGCAATTTGTATAGTTCTTCACTCAATTTGGCATCATCCTCCTCAGCAACAATGGCTTCGATACGCGTTTTAAATTGGATGTCTCTCTTTTCAGCTTTATCCATATCTAACTGCTCGAAGTACGAGTCAATTAATCCTCGGAAAGTACTTTCAACAGCTTTTACACTCTTGCGAGGTACTCTTCCCATTTCTTTCCAAGCATTGATGAATCCCTTGATGGTTTCAACATCTTGTTTAGAGTCACCGGAGTTTTTGAAAGCTTTAACTTCTTTAAGGTAGTTTTGTTTTACCTCAAGATTAGCTTCAAATTCTTTGTCTTGAACTTCGTGTTGTTTCTTTAAATGATCAAAGAAGGTATTGCAAGCCGTTCTCAATCTTTTCCAAAGTGCGTCAGCCTCTTTTTTAGGAGCCATACCCGATTTTTTCCAATCGCTTTGAAGTTTTTTAAGAATATTTGCAGTCTCTTGCCAGTCAGTACTGTCGGATAATGCTTCAGCTTTATCTACTATTGCTTGTTTTATAGCTAAGTTATCTTTCTGCCCTTTTTTAAGATTCTTATAGAAATCGTTTTTCTTGGCATTAAAAGTTTTAATTGCAGTCATAAATCGCGTCCAGGATTCGTCGTTTTGTTCACGACTAATAGGACCTATAGTTTTCCAATCTTCTCTTAATTTGTTGATTAAATCAGACTGTTTTTGCCATTTATTGTGATGGCTAAGCTCTGCGTAATCAATGGTTTCAACTTGCTCACAAATAGCCAGTTTAGCTTTGAAGTTGTCTTCGTAAGACTCTTTGCGTTTTTCGTAATAGTCATTACGTTTTTTGTGGATGATTTTAGTAGCAGTTTGGAAACGTTCCCAAACAGCTTCTCTATGATCTCTTCCAACAGGTCCTACTTCTTTCCAGCCTTCGTGAAGTTCTTGTAAAGTGGCGAATGCTTTGTCTAAATTTTCTTCAGAATCTATGGCTTCTGCTTTTTCACAAAGTATTGTCTTTTGATCTAAATTTCTTTTGAACTCTATATCTCTTAAATCATTATTGATTCTCAAGTAGTCAAAGAAGTTTTCCACATGGTGGTGGTACGTTTGCCATAAGTTGTTTAACTCAGCTTTTGGTACTTGTCCAGCCGACTTCCAACGTTCTTGAATATCTTTAAAATGCTCGAAGGTTTCTTTCATCTTCTCTTCTGCATTCAACAAGCCTTTTAACTCTTCAATTAAGTCTAGCTTAATTTTAAGGTTGTTTGCCATCTGCTTTTCTTGATCTCCATAAAACGAATCTCTACGAGTTTTGTAAGTCTTTAAAACAGCTTTAAAAGCATTTGTATGTGGGTAGTTGTAGTCGAATTCTTCTTGCTCTTCACCTTCAACTTCACCTTTTTCGGCTTTGAATTTCTCTAAGGCTTCTTTGTAAGCGACGTTACTTCTGTCGTAGAAAATTTTCTTAGCCTCATCAATCTGAGCTTTAATTGTTTGAATAGGAGCCGTATTTACTAATGATTCTACAGCTGCTATTAAGTCCTCCGTATCAAGTGATGCATAAGTTGTCATGTCAATTACAACAACCGTTTCAGTTGTTTCTTCTGGTGTACTTGTTTCGATAATTTCTTTATCGTCCGCTTGATTCGTTACGTTCGTTTCTTCCATCGTAGTTTACTAATGTGATTTTTTGGAGTAGCAAATATAAGAATTTAAGGCATTCTATTGTTAAGGGTTAAGCGTGAACCGAAAACAGGGATCAATTTATTGTTAATAGGGTTCTTATTTCTAATGAATTATTCTCCAAATTATTTTGTTCTTTTGTTCTTCTATAATAGTTAAAAGCCAAATTAATGAAGTGTTTTTTTTCAGTATTAAGTATTCTTTTACTTTCATCATGTTCTAGTGTTTTTAAGAGAAATGAGAATCAGGCCATGGTTGTTACGGCACATAAATTGGCTTCAGACATAGGGCTTCAAGTTTTAAAGGATGGAGGGAATGCTTTTGATGCTGCAATAGCTGTAAATTATGCTTTAGCTGTTTCTTACCCTCGTGCTGGAAATATTGCAGGTGGTGGATTTATGGTATACAGAACCGCCGATGGTGAGGTTGGCTCATTAGATTATCGAGAGAAATCTCCAATGAGATCTAATCGAGATATGTTTTTAGATGAGGCTAAGAACATAGTTAATGATTTAAGCACTTTAGGAGCACTAGCAGTTGCCGTTCCAGGAACGGTAGCGGGAATGGATGCTGTTCACCAAAAGTTTGGAACGAAATCGATGTTAGATTTGCTCACTCCTAGCATCAATTTAGCTAAAAAAGGTTTTGCTATTAATGAAGCTCAGGCAGGTAAGTGGGATCAGTCTCGAGAGTTGTTTATAGCCGTAAATGAAGATTCTATCCCTTTTGTGAAAAGTGATTTATGGGAAAGAGGTGATACTTTAAAATTAACAGAATTAGCCCAGACTCTTAAGTTGATCGCTTTACTTGGAACGAATGAATTTTATGAAGGTGAAACTGCTGATTTGATAATTGAAGCTATTAATGATAAAGGTATCTTGTCTTTAGAGGATTTAAGATCTTATACAGTTGTTTGGAGAGAAGCCTTGTCATTTGATTATAAAGATTACACCATACATTCTATGGCACCTCCTTCTAGTGGTGGCATAGCATTAGCTCAGCTTTTTAAAGGAATTGAAAAATATGATTTAGATTCTATTGGTTTGAATACTTCAGAATATATTCATTTGTTAACAGAGATAGAAAGGAGAGTTTATGCGGATAGAGCAACACATTTAGGTGATCCAGATTATTATGATGTCCCGATGGAGTTACTTTTAGATGACTCCTATATTCAATCTAGAATGAAGAATATAAAAAAGGATTATAAAACTGATTCTGAAGATGTAAAACCGGGAACAGTAGAGCTCATTGAAAGTCACGAAACAACACATTTTTCTATTGTAGATTCTCAAGGTAACGCAGTGTCTATAACGACTACTTTAAATGGGAATTTTGGTTCGAAACTATACGTTCAAGGAGCTGGTTTTTTATTGAATAATGAGATGGATGATTTTAGTGCAAAGCCAGGAATTGCAAATCAGTTTGGTTTAGTAGGGGCTGAAGCAAATGCAATAGAACCTGAAAAAAGAATGTTGAGTAGTATGAGTCCTACAATAATAGAGAAAAATGGGGATTTGTTTATGGTTTTAGGAACTCCTGGAGGATCTACAATTATCACCTCTGTTTTTCAAACGGCTATAAATGTGATCGAATTTGATTTACCAATTAATGAGGCTGTAAATATGCCTAAAACACATTCACAGTGGTTGCCAGATAAGATTTATTACGAGAAAGGAATGGACTCAACGATGATTTATAATCTTCAAGAAAAAGGACACGTACTTCACCAGTGGAATCAAATCGGGAAGATGGCTGTCATACATAGAAATGAAGAAGGTGAATTAAAAGGCTCTGCAGATGAAAATAGATCCTTCGGAACTGTAGCTGTATATTAAAGCATTTTGTAGCTTTGCAGCACTAAAAGATATTCTATGTCTGTGATTGACGAACTGAGAAGAGAGGGAGATGTAATCCAAGCCTATGAGATGGCTAAAGAAAGGTTGAAAGCAAAGCCAGATCAAGATCTTGTGAAGAGAGATTTGGGGAGAGTTTTAACCGATTTACTTCAAAAGAATTGTTATTTGGTTCAAGCCGACCAATTCTTTGAATACTTATATGAGTTTTATGCTCTTGAAGTTCCTAAACGCGACTCTGTAGTTCATGAGAATATCATGTGGCAAGTGGGTAAATTCATTAAAGAATTAACTCGTGCCGAGGCCCCATCCGAAGTTTTCGATAAACTATACCATATCATAGCTGATGTGGAACTTCCAAGTGGTACAAGTCTCTTTACTTTTATTGCGAGTTCTGTGTTAGAGACCAAAGATTTTAACGAATCTTATGTACGTGTTTTGTTAAACCTGGGTGTTCATCATTTACCAGCCAATCATTTTGAGGCAATCAATGAGGACGGAGAGAAGAAGCCTTCTCTTGGTGAATTGATGTTGTTGACCATCGCTAAGCACTTTACAAATCAAGAAAACCCGAGTAAAGCTGATATTCAGATATTACTTAAAGAGCTTGACTTTGTAGGCGAACATTATACAAACATTCCTTATATAGAATATTATAAAGCTAAAGCTTATAACTCTATCGATGATAAATTGATGGCTGAAAAAGCGATTTTAACTTATCTTAGAAAGAGGAGTAAGGAATATTTAGCTTGGGAATTACTTTCGGATATCAGCGAAACTAAAGAGCGTAAGATTCAGGCTTTGTGTAAGACGGTTACCTGTCATACACGTCCTGGTCAATTAGTGCGATCGCAAACAAAGTTATTCTATATCTTTCTAAAAGAAAAAGAATTTGACATTGCGAAGTCTTTGTACAAAGTAATTACTGACACGCGTAGAGAGTTAGGAAAAGCACTTACAGACGATTGGCGCTCTATGTGTGATGAACCTTGGTTTAAAGGAGTTAAAAGAGATGTTGACTTTGAAAACTACTGTTACAATAGATCTAAAGAAATTGTAGCCTATGTTTTTGCTGATTGGAAGCCTCAAAATGGAATTATATATGGTCTAAATTTAGCTAAAGATTTAGCTGAATTTGTTGTGGCAGATGATGTTCATGGTGCATTTAAGTACTTTGGTGATAAGAGTTTGAAGGTAGGTGATTTTGTGAGTTTAAAACTTCAAAGAGTTGCGAATCATCAAGGGGTGAAATATAAAGCGCTTTATGTAGAGAAATCTGATAAGCGACCTAAACGTACCGTTTATAAGGTTGTAGAAGATGAAATAAGAGCTGAAGGTGAACGCCATTACGTGGGTTCAGTACCTATAAATTATAGTTATGCCGAATCTAAAGGTTTGAAAGAAGGTGATGTAGTAAGAGTGAAAGCTGTGAAACTACCTTCATCCAGATTTAAGGAAGATGTGAAATGGAAAGTGTTATCACTATTTGGAAAAGAGGCTAATTAGCCTCTTTTTTTTGTTGTAAATATTGCTGGGTTCTATTGGCTGCATTTTCTCTAATATTAAACCAATACAGATTGTAATCAGCCACATGATAATTGGTCATTTTCTTTAGGAAAGCAAAGGGTACCTTAGGTTGTTTGATCCAAACAATGTTTTTCTTTTTATTGATTTTAGCTTTTACTGATTTTTTGTGAACCGTTTTGAAATTGTACATCAAGATTCCCTTATGATCATCAAAATTTGAATAATCATCTTCAGTAGTCCAGGTGATGGGGTTTACAACAAAAGCAGTTTTACGGAATTTATCAAAGTGGTCACTAGGCATAAACCCATCAGAATAAGTTTGCCAACTTACAAAACAACCCGTCTCATCAGCATTTTCACAAGGAGGTATGTTTGCAAAGATGTTCTTGTCAACCGACATTCCTACTAGGTATGCTGCAACAAGCTTATCTTTTAAATCTGTATTGTCTATATAATCGCGAATGATAAAGCTCGCATGTGTTGTTCCTTGACTATGCGAGGCAATTATAAAAGGTCTTCCATTATTATAATTTTTCAAGTAGTATTCAAAAGCTTTTTTCATATCTTCATACGCAAATAAGATAGCTTCTCTCCCTCCTTTTTCGAGGTGATAATAAGACTTTATGTGCGCTTGTCTGTAACGAGGAGCGAAAATTCTACCAACATTATTAAACGCAGTCGCCTGATGTCGTACCGCCCAATAGTCTGTGTAGTAGTTGATTAATGAATCTGAAATACTAGCATTCCATTCTGGGCTCTTTTCATCTAAGAGCGTAGTGGGATGAATAAAGAATACATCAATTTCACTCTGTTCTTGTAAATCTTGAAGATCTTCATTAGGTACATCGTCAGCATAATCTTTTGTAAATGGTAGAGCCGACCAATTAGAGTGGTCGCTGTAATCTGGTGCACTGTGTTTTGGGATGTCCTTAAATGAATGAAGCACATTGTAGCTCGAGCTACAGGAGGAAATGCAAATAATAAAGAGTAGGAAACTATATTTTTTCATGGACTTTAAATATAGCTATAAATAGAATTCTAAGCCAAGCTAAAAAGCAAAAAAAAAGTCCTACCGTATCGGGGAGGACTTTGAGCGAGAGACGAGACTCGAACTCGCAACCCTCAGCTTGGAAGGCTGACGCTCTACCAATTGAGCTACTCTCGCTTATACTGTGGTGGGAGAAGGATTCGAACCTTCGAAGGCTAAGCCAGCAGATTTACAGTCTGCCCTCGTTGACCGCTTGAGTATCCCACCAAGCACCATAAAATGTGAATTCAATAAAGTAAAAGAGCCGATGGAGGGACTCGAACCCACGACCTGCTGATTACAAATCAGCTGCTCTAGCCAGCTGAGCTACATCGGCAATAGAGCGAGAGACGAGACTCGAACTCGCAACCCTCAGCTTGGAAGGCTGACGCTCTACCAATTGAGCTACTCTCGCTTATACTGTGGTGGGAGAAGGATTCGAACCTTCGAAGGCTAAGCCAGCAGATTTACAGTCTGCCCTCGTTGACCGCTTGAGTATCCCACCGGATACTCTTAAATTCTATGAATTCACTATTTTAAAGAACTTTGAGCCGATAGAGGGACTCGAACCCACGACCTGCTGATTACAAATCAGCTGCTCTAGCCAGCTGAGCTACATCGGCTTTTTGTTGTTTGCGGCTGCGAATATATTAAAGATTTTACTTCTATGGCTTCGTTTGTTCTCTTTTTTATGTGCTTATTTCTATCTTGTTGAATCTCTGTTTTTTAGTGGAAATCAATATACTCATAAGTGACATCACTCAATATTTAAGTGGGGTTACATATATAGGAACTTCAATTAATGTGTATATTTGTAGTACAATAATCCTGGGGGGGATTTAGAGTTTAGAATTGAAAAGACATCTGTAGATATGCGGGTGTCTTTTTTTTGTAATAACATTGAGAAATATAGGTGGTTCTATTTAATACTAGAAGTCTTTTTTCTATCTTTATGGTAAATGATTACAATCTAGAAACAAATTGATATGAATATAATTAGAGTTTTAATTGCTGATGATCACCCCATCTTTTTATTTGGTTTAAAGTCCATTATCGATACTGTAGATCATATGCAGGTTGATTTTGTAGTGTCTGATGGAGAGAATGCACTGGAGATGATTAAAGTAAATAAGCCTGATGTTGCTATTCTTGATATAGATATGCCTGGTTTAAATGGGATTGAGGTTTGTAGAAAAGTGAAAGAATTGGGTTTAACCTCTAAGGTTATTATTCTAACCATGCATAAGAATGAGGCGATATTTAATGTGGCTTTAGATTATGGGGCGCAGGGTTATGTGTTAAAGGATAACGCAGCTACCGATATAGTAAGCAGTATTGAGACTGTCACGGCAGGAAGTCAGTTTATATCACCACATATAATGGGTTTTTATAATAACAGGAAAGAGGGGCGCTATAATAATATTGTCAAATGTATAAATGGTTTAACAAGTTCCGAGAAGAATGTGTTAAGGCTTATTGCTGAGAATAAGAGTTCAAATGAGATAGCCGATCAGTTATGTATTTCCAGTAAAACAGTACAGAACCACCGATTTAATATTTGTAAGAAAATGGATCTTGAAGGAGTGAATTCACTCTTGAGTTTTTCTCTACAAAACAAACATATTATTAATTTATTTCTTACCGCTTAATTGAAAATGTAGTTGTGTAGCTACGAGGTGATCTTATGGAAGTTGAAAAAGATTATAAATTCTTAGATGAAATATTAAGTAATATTAACCAAGTTCTGTTTGTGAGGGATGCCTTAGATAAAGATTTGAAGGTTTTATATGTAAAATGATGCTTACACCTAAAGTTGGGGCTTTTGGTGAAAAGTCTACCGGTTTAGGCTTGTCCATAACGAAACGATTAGTGGGTTTGCATAAAGGTAAATTGAGTATGGAAAGTGTTGAAGGAAAAGGGACGACTATGAGGATGACCTTTCGTATTTAATTTTCTTGTGTTTCTAGGTGAAACTACTTATCTTAGAGCATTGTGAAAATTTTAAATATTTTATTATATGTCTGGAGATATAGAATACAAGCTATTAGATGAATTATTGAGTAATATCAACCAAGTATTGTTTGTTAGAGATGCCTTCACCGAAAATCATGATGTTATTTATGTGAATGACGCTTACGAGCGCCTATGGGGGAGAACCAAACAGAGTTTAAAATATAACCCCGCTTCGTATATAGAAGCTGTTCATCCTGATGATCGCGAAATGGTTATTGGCTTATACATGAAATTTCTTGAAGGCAATATTGAGTATGAAAAGGATTTTAGGATTATCAGAGCTGACGGAGTAGTTCGTTGGATGTTTGCTAAAACCTTTGCCATTTTCAATGAACAAGGTGAGGTTTATCGTATTGCGGGTATTGCAGAAGATATTACTGATAGGAAGGAAACCGAGTTAAGTATTTCTAGATTAAATGATGTCCAGTCGGGTGTCTTAAAGATGTTGGCCCATGATTTAAGAACGCCAATTGCAGGAATAAAATTAACAGCCAGTTTATTAAATAGAGCTTCCTCTGAAGCAGTTGAAAATTGTTCTGACAAAATCAAAGAAAGCTGTGATACTACACTTTTGATGATGGATGATTTATTATCACATATACAAATGCACAGTGAGGGGGTGACGATTAATAAATCAAAATTCATCATTGAGGATCAGATAAAACTCATTTGTAGTGATTTCGAAGAGAGAATGAATCAAAAAGGTATTAGTTTAAAACTTCCAGAGTCGGTAAATTCAGTATATCTTGATGGTTTAAAGTTTAGACAGATTTTATCTAATTTATTGACGAATGCTATAAAATTTAGTAAGCTCAACGATAGTGTGTCAATATCTTTATGTCAAAGTAATGGTGATGTACAATTGTCTATAAAGGATACGGGTATTGGAGTCCCACAAGAGATGCACAAAGAAGTATTTCAAATTTTCACTAAGGCTCGTAGAGAGGGTACTAATGGCGAGAAATCTACAGGTTTAGGTTTGTCGATTACTAAAAGATTAGTTGAGCTCCATAATGGAACTATACAGATGAATAGCGTTGAAGGTGAGGGTACTGAGGTAGTCGTTTCGTTTCCCAATTAAGTATTTATTTTACTTAGATTCTTGTCCCCACTCGTAAAAGAGTTTGGACTTTGTTATTCTGACAAATAAATAAATAAATAGGGTTTATGTTTACTAGTGATAAAATTAAGCAATTAGATACCATTTTGAAGGGTGTAAATTTGGTGTTTTCGGTCAGAGATGCTCTTGCTGAAGATAAAAAAGTTGTTTATATTAATGATACTTATGAGCAAGTATGGGGCATTTCTAGACAAGAAGTGTTAAATGACCCAACCGCATCCATCAAATTAGTTCATCCAGAAGATAAAGAGAAAGTCATTCTAGCCTATCAAAAGTTTATTTCAGGTCAATTCGAATATGAGAATGAATTTCGAATTATTCGTCCCGATGGGAAACTGATATGGCTTCGAGCTAAGTCTTATAGTATAAAAGATCAAAGCGGCCAAGTAATTCGTATCATAGGGATTATTAGAGATGTTACTGAGCAGAAGACTTTTGAACGCAAAATCAGTAATTTAAACATGGTTCAAAATAATATTATAAAAATGCTTGCTCATGATTTAAAATCACCCATATCTGGGATGAAATTCATTGCTAAATTAATTGAGGGTGATATAAAGCAGAGTAGACTCGACGATGTGATACTCCATAATGAACAAATAATTAATTCTTGTGATGATACCATAAAATTAATGGATGATTTGTTGTCGCACGTAAAGATAAGTAGTGAAGGAGTTTCTTTGTCTAAAGTAACGCTCTTAGTAGAGGACGAAATCGAAAATATTAGTAAGCGATTTGAAGATAGAATTCGACAAAAAGAAATCAACTTAGTTTTACCAAACACAATTACATTTTTGAAGTTGGATCAATTGAGATTTCATCAAATTATATCTAACTTATTCTCTAACGCCATAAAGTTTAGTCATCAAAAAGGGCAAATTGAAATAGATATACGTTCGACTACTAACCAAATTGAAATATCTATTATTGATTATGGTATTGGAGTGCCAGAGGAGATGAAAGCTTCCATATTTGATCTGTTTACAAAATCAGCTCGTACAGGAACATTAGGCGAAAAATCTACGGGAATGGGAATGTCTATCACTAAAGATTTGGTTCAACTCCATAATGGAACTATTAATGTAATTGACACTGTACCTCAGGGTACTACATTTGTAATAAAGCTCCCAAAGTAGCATGTTAAAAGGTGAATTAAATATAGAAGTTTTAGATACATTATTTTCTCATATAGATCAAGTGATTTTTATTAGAGATGTTAGGGTTTCTGGGTTTCCTATTATTTATGTTAATGATGCCTATACACATATATGGGCGTACTCTAAAGAAGAGTTATACTCAAATCCCGAAGCATTTATAAAAACAATACATCCTGACGATCTTGCTGGTGTTTTGAAAGAGGCGGAAGAGTTTCTAAATGGTCATGTAGAGATGGAGACGAAGTATAGAATTATTGACGCTAATGATAAGGTCGTTCAGATTAAGGCAAGAACATTTCTTACTAAAGATGATTCTGATGTACCTCAATTTATTGTAGGCTATGCTAGAAATATTACAGATGTAGAAAATCATCATTCTACGCTTATGAATCTAAATTCAACACAGGAATTAATTATACAGTTGTTGACCCAGGATTTAACCTTACCTATTTCTGGTGTGAAATATCTCTCTCGTTCAGCCAATCATCAAATTAGGACTAAAGGTGAAATTAAAAATACTGATTATATAATTGAAGTAATTCATCAGTTAAATGGGGTGATGAAAATGCTTGAGGATCTATTAGTATATTTAGAAATTCAAGCGAATAGAGTCCGGTTTACATACAGTATAGTAGATGTTGCTAACGAACTTAGCTCTGTGGTAGGAGTATATAAGGATTTGGCAAGGAGAAAGAGTGTGACAATAAATGTGACAACAGAGTCTTTTTTACTCAAAATGGATATCATACATTTCCATCAAGTTATCGGTAATATACTATCCAATGCGATTAAGTTTACTCCTTCGAATGGATTTATTGATATCTCAATTAATCAAGATTCAGAATTTCTATACTTATCTATTACAGACTCTGGTGTGGGGATTCCAAGTAAATTACTTGAGGTTGTAACAGCGCCATTTAAAGGCGGTCGTATTGGTTTAGAAGGAGAGAAATCATTTTCTATTGGTTTGTATATATCCAAGAAAATCATGGAATTAATGGGTGGAGGACTCTGTATTACTAGCGAGGTGTCAAAAGGAACTAAAGTTATATTGAACTTTCCACTCTAAAATTTGATTTGTTTATAATTGATACTTATCGTAAATTGTAGATATGTTATCTTTATTCGAACATATATACCCATTATCTTCCTCAGTTGAAGTTTTATTGAAAAAAGAATTTAAGCATACGATTGTGCGTTATAGAAAAGATGGAATTATACATGTAACTTATAAATCGGATAGTACAATTACTGTAGATGACTGCTACGCAATGGCAAAATTTATTTATCAAATCGGGGTAGCTGAAAAATATTTATTTATTACGGAGCCTGAACATGGTTCTAATATTGATGAGCAAGCAAGAGTCTTATTAGCAAGTGAAACAGGAAATAGATATACCCTGAAGAATGCTATATTGTGTAGTTCGATAATCCACGAAATGATTGGAAATTTCTTTATCCGCATGGATAACCCTACAGTGCCTACAAAATTATTTAAAGATAGGGCTAAGGCAATTGAGTGGCTTAAATATGAAGGTTCTAAAAAAATGATCAGTTAAATAGTGGCATTTTTAACATATCTACATTGGTCTTTTACACATCTAATTTCAACTTCAAATAAATAAGTTCGTATTATAGTCGGTCAATCATTTATTCTGCGTAATCTTGCAGTCTTAAAAAATGACCATGAAATCGATACGTAACATTGCCATCATTGCACACGTTGACCACGGTAAAACTACCTTAGTCGACAAAATCATTCACGAATGTCAAATTATGGATCCTAGAAAAGATACTGGGGAACTTATTCTTGATAACAATGATTTAGAGAGAGAACGTGGAATTACCATTCTTTCGAAGAATGTTGCCGCGAATTATAAAGATGTTAAAATTAATATTTTGGATACTCCTGGTCACGCCGATTTTGGTGGTGAGGTTGAGCGCGTATTGAAAATGGCCGATGGTGTTTTACTTCTTGTCGATGCTTTTGAAGGTGCGATGCCTCAAACTCGTTTCGTATTAAATAAAGCTATTGCTTTGGGTTTGAAGCCTATTGTAGTAGTGAATAAAGTTGATAAAGAAAACTGTACTCCTGATATCGTTCAGGAACAAGTATTCGACTTAATGTTTAACTTAGACGCAACGGAAGATCAACTAGACTTCGTTACTATCTATGGTTCTTCTAAGCAAGGTTGGATGAGTACTGATTGGGCTAAACCAACTACAGACATCATTCCTTTATTAGATGCAGTTTTAGAAACTATTCCTGAAGCTCCTTACAGAGAGGGTTCTCCACAAATGCAAATTACTTCATTAGACTTTTCTAGCTTTAAAGGTAGAATTGCTATTGGACGTGTATACCGTGGTGATTTAGAGAAAGGAAAAGATTATATGCTATGTAAAGATGGCGTAAATAAGAAGGTTCGTATTAAGGAACTTTACGTATTTGAAGGTCTTGGTAGAACTGAGGTTGATAAAGTACGTTCTGGTGACCTTTGTGCAATTATTGGTTTAGATGACTTCGAAATTGGTGATACTTTAGCTGATTTAGAAAATCCTGAGGCTATGCCTAGGATTTCTGTTGATGAGCCTACTATGAGTATGTTATTTACGATTAACAATTCACCTTTCTTCGGTAAAGAAGGTAAGTTTGTTACCTCTCGTCACTTAAGAGATCGTTTATACAAAGAAACTGAGAAGAACCTTGCATTACGTGTAGATTCTACAGATTCTGAAGATAAATTCAACGTATTTGGTCGTGGTATTCTCCACTTATCTGTATTGATTGAAACTATGCGTCGTGAAGGTTACGAATTACAAGTTGGGAAACCACAAGTAATCGAAAAAATCATTGACGGTAAGAAATGTGAGCCATACGAAACATTAGTAATTGATGTTCCTGAGGAATTTTCTGGTAAAGCAATTGAATTGGTAACTCAGCGTAAAGGTGATTTATTAATTATGGAGCCTAAAGGAGATTTACAACACTTAGAGTTTGATATCCCATCTAGAGGTTTGATTGGATTGAGAAATAATATGCTTACGGCTACTTCTGGTCAAGCAATTATGACACACCGTTTCAGAGAGTTTTTACCTAATAAGGGTGAAATTGTTTCTAAATTTAAAGGTGCTCTTATTTCTATGGAACAAGGTGCTGCTACAGGATTTGCCATTAACAGATTACAAGATAGAGGCCGTTTCTTTATTGCTCCTACCGATGTAATTTACAAAGGTCAAGTTGTAGGTGAACACTCTAGAGATAACGATTTAGAAGTAAACCTTGTAAAAGGTAAGCAGCTAACTAACATGCGTAAGTCTGGTTCTGATGATGCAATGAAAATTGCTCCGAAAATTGTTTTCTCTCTTGAGGAAGCGATGGAATACATCAGCGAGGATGAGTACTTAGAAGTTACTCCTGAAAGTTTAAGAATGAGAAAGATTAAATCTTAGTCATTTCATCATATTTTTTAAAACGACCACTTCGGTGGTCGTTTTTTGTTTAGAAACATTATTTTAGAGCTATGAAAGTTGCTATAATAGGAGGGGGCGCCGCTGGTTTTTTTGCTGCATTTTCAGTTAAAGAACACTATCCACAAGCCAAAGTGATAATTTTTGAAAAGTCGGATAAGCTTTTGTCAAAAGTGAAAATTTCTGGTGGTGGTCGTTGTAATGTGACCAATGCCTGTTTTCATCCAAGTCAGCTTTCAAAATTTTATCCACGTGGCGAAAAACAACTCAAAAAAGCCTTTTCAGTTTTTCAGCCAAAGGACACTGTAGACTGGTTTGCCAATAGAGGCGTAGAATTAAAAGCAGAGGCTGACAAAAGGATGTTTCCAGTTTCTGATGATTCTCAAACAATCATAGACTGTTTTTTGCGCGAGGCTCAGTTGAAAAATATTCAGATTGTAAAACAGTCTCCTGTAGTTGAGCTTATCCCTAAAGAAAAGGGCTTTACCTTAGTTTTTAAAACCTCTAAGCAAGATTTCGATAAAGTTATTGTTGCCAGTGGTGGAAGCCCTAAAGCGCTAGGTTTTGACTGGTTGAAAAATTTAGGGCATTCTATTGTTGATCCATTACCTTCCTTATTTACTTTTAATATGCCTAATGAGCCTGTAAAAGAGTTGATGGGCTTAGTTGTAGAAAATGCTACGGCCAGAATTCAAGGAACTAAATTATACTATACAGGCCCTGTTTTAATTACCCACTGGGGAATGAGTGGTCCTTCCATATTAAAATTATCTGCTTGGGGTGCCCGTTTGCTTTACGGTAAAAACTACCAGTTTAATGTTCAAGTAAATTGGTTGTCGATAAAAAATGAGTCTGAAGTAAATAAACTTTTAGAAACTACCCTTCCTACCATTCGAAAGAAGAAAATTGCGAATGCCAATCCTTTTGGATTAGCCAATAGAATGTGGTTGTTCTTACTCGATAAAGTAGGGATTAATCCAGACTCCCTTTGGTTAGAGCTTTCTAAAAAGAATCGGAATAAGTTGATCAACGTTTTGTTGAATGATATTTATGCAGTTTCGGGTAAAACGACTTTTAAAGAAGAATTCGTGACTTGCGGTGGTATAAGTCTATCTGATATAGATATGAAGACCATGCAAAGTAGAGTCTGTAAAGATCTGTATTTCGCTGGAGAGGTAATGGACGTTGATGGCATTACTGGAGGTTTTAATTTTCAGGCGGCTTGGACAACAGGTTTTATTGCTGGGAAATTGATGCAGTAGATGGAGGTCAGTTTTGAGTGATGAGTTTCAAGTTTTGAATTGAAAATTGGTGCTGCAAATATCAGTTTTTCCCTATAGTTATCTGGATTACCGAGGACTTTGTCAATTGGCAAATTCGAATTTACGTTACTATTTCCAGTTTACCTCATACCATTTCTTTTAATTATTACACAGAGATACTCAGAGAAGACACGGAGATTCACAGAGTCCTGATCGATAATATAATTTTCATTTTCAAATTCTCAAATTTTCAAATCAAGAACACCCGTATGCCCCTCAAAGGGATAATTGATTATATATATTTCCATTTCACCATTTACCACTCACTTTTTACGTTTTCCCTCTTACGTTTTCCGTTCATATTCCAAAATACGTTTATCTTTGTCAAAATTTTAAATGGTTAAAGGGTATGCCAAAGAAGAAAGCTGATAACAGCAGCAATTTCGAAATGATTGCCAAGACGTATCACGGATTGGAAGATGTACTAGCAAAAGAATTACTTCAGCTAGGCGCACAAGATATCAAAACACTTCGTAGAGCAGTAAAGTTTAAAGGAGACATCGGTTTTATGTACAAAGCCAATCTTTCTTTACGCACCGCTGTAAGAATTATTAAGCCGATAAAAAGCTTCAAAGTTAAAAACGAAGAAGAGTTTTATAATTCACTACGTAGCATCGATTGGGAAGAGCATATGTCTATCGACGATAAATTTGCTGTCGATGCATTCGTTAACTCGTCTTATTTCAACCACTCATTATACATCGCTCTAAAAACCAAAGATGCTATTGTAGATCAGTTTAGAGATAAATGCGGAATGCGTCCGGATGTAGATTTAGATAATCCGAATCTTAGAATTAACATACACATAAGCGAAGACACTTGTACCGTTTCTCTTGATAGTTCTGGGAAATCTCTTCACAAAAGAGGTTACCGTTTAGAAACGAACGAAGCACCAATTTCTGAAGCTTTAGCTGCAGGATTGATTTTGTTAAGTGGATGGGATAAAAAATCTCATTTTGTTGATGGAATGTGTGGATCAGGAACTTTCCTTATCGAGGCGGCAATGATTGCTTCAAATATCCCTGCAAATATCAATAGAGAATATTTTGCTTTTCAAGAGTGGCCAGATTACGATGCTGAGCTTTGGGAGCTTATTCACAACAGTCAACTAAAAAGAGCTAGTGACTGCTATGGTAGAATTATTGGTTACGATGTAGATCCATCTGTAGTAGCATCTGCAAAGATCAATATTGCCAGTGCTGGTTTAGAAGAATACATTGAGGTGCACTGTGAAAACTTCTTCGATACGACTAAACCTGAAGGTCCTACACACTTAGTGTTTAATCCTCCTTATGGTGTTCGTATTCAAGGCGATATCCCTGAGTTGTACAAGAGTATAGGTGATGTTTTAAAGACGAATTATACAGGCTCCGAGGCTTGGTTCTTAACTTCGCATTTAGAAGGATTGAAGCATGTTGGTTTAAGAGCATCTCGTAAAATTGAAATTTTCCAAGCTAAATTGGAATGTAGATTTGTGAAATACGAAATGTACCGCGGTACTAAAAAGGTGAAAAACCAAGAAGATTGATTTTTGGGGAAGCGACATATATTGATGTAATTCTTCCTTTACCCATAAAGCAAAAATTCACGTATCAAGTTGGCGATGAGCATTTAGAAAAATTCCAAGTAGGTTGCAGAATTGCTGTGCCTTTTGGACGTTCTAAAATTTATGCGGGCATTGTGGATGCTATTCATCATACTAAACCAGACTACGATGTGAAATTCGCGCTGGATGTACTAGATGAGTCGCCGATAGTTTCTGAGAAGCATGTACAATTGTGGCAATGGATTTCCGATTACTATATGTGCTCTCTTGGAGAAGTGATGAATGCTGCTTTGCCTTCTTCCTTTAAGTTGGCAAGTGAAACAACTATAGTACTACATCCCGATTGGGATGAGGATACCTCTAAATTGAAGGATTCTGAATATCTGATTATTGAAGCGCTTCAGATTCAGAAGCGTTTGAAAATTCAAGAAATAGCTCAAATTCTACAACGTAAAACCATTTTACCTTTCATCAAGAAGATGCAAGAGTTGAAGTTGGTAGAGATAGAAGAGGAGATTTTCGAACGCTTTAGACCTAAGATTAGAAGGATTATGCGTTTACGAGCTGGCATTAATTCAACAGATGCTAAATCTATTTTAGGTTCTCATAGACGCTCGCCTAAGCAAGAGGAGTTTTTAGAGCAATTTCTATTAGAAGAAGATTCAGAAATCCCTTTTCATCCCTTTTGTAAGGCTTTTGGTTTTAAAACCTCTTATGTAAAAGGTTTAGTCGAAAAAGAGATTATTGAGCTTTACGATGTAGAAGTTAATCGTTTAGAACAAGAGAAACTGGAGGGCGCACCTTTGGCTGACTTAAACAAAGAACAGATAGATGTTCTTAAAGCTTTAAGGAATGCCGATAAGCAAGTAAATCTTTTGCACGGTGTTACCTCAAGTGGGAAAACTGAAGTTTATATTCATCTTATTAAAGAGGTGATAGATTCGGGGAAACAAGTATTATTCTTAGTTCCCGAAATTGCTTTAACCACACAATTAGTTGCGCGTTTAAAACATGCTTTTGGCGATTTGGTGGGTGTTTATCACTCTCGTTTCGGAATGAATGAAAGAGCTGAGTTGTGGCGCGATGTGAAAAATAACTTACGATTTCCAATCATTATTGGGGCGCGATCATCTGTTTTTTTACCCTTCGAAGATTTAGGCTTAATCATAGTTGATGAAGAACACGAAAGTTCTTTTAAACAACAAGATCCTTCTCCTCGATATCAAGCTCGAGATGTAGCCGTTTATTTGGGGTATCACTATAAAACTCAAGTATTATTGGGTACTGCTACACCTTCTTTAGAAACTGCCTACAACGTAAACAAAGGAAAGTATGGTATCTATTCTTTACGCAAGCGTTATGGAGGCTTTAGTTTTCCAAAAATACATACGGTAGATATTGCCCATGCTTATAAGCGTAGACGAATGAATGGTCATTTTTCTGAGGCTTTACTAATGGCAATTCAAGAAACTTTAGAGCGTGGTGAGCAAGTTTTATTATTCCAAAATAGACGTGGTTTTGCTCCACAGCAGGAGTGTCAGTCATGTGGTCATGTACCTCAATGTAAGCACTGCGATGTAAGTTTAACCTATCATAAAAGCTCGCACAGTTTACGATGTCACTACTGTGGCTATTCCGAAAAAACATCTAGTTCATGTAAATCGTGTAGAAAGCAAGATGTAAAACTTAAAGGTTTTGGTACGGAGAAAATTGAAGATGAATTGCAAACGCTGTTCCCTGATAGAGTTATCCGTAGAATGGATTTAGATACTACTCGTAAAAAAGATTCGTATGAAAATCTATTGAATGCTTTTGAAGATCAAGAGGTGGATATTCTCGTGGGAACACAGATGATTTCTAAAGGATTGGACTTTTCTCATGTTGGTTTGGTGGGTGTATTAAGTGCCGATCAGATGTTAAACTTTCCAGACTTTAGAGCTTTCGAACGCGCTTTTCAGATGCTTTGTCAGGTGTCGGGAAGAGCAGGACGTAAGCAATCGGATAGTGAAGTTATTATCCAAACCTTTCAGCCCAAGCACGAAGTATTAAAATTAGTAGAGAATCACAATTATAAAGACCTTCTCAAAGGTCAGCTTATCGAGCGCCAAGCCTTTAGATATCCTCCTTATTATAGATTGATGCACATTATGGTTCGCCATAGAAATAGGCGAGTTGTGGAACAAGCATCTTCACTATTGGCAAAATCTATGCGAACCGTTTTTGAGCAAAGAGTTTTGGGGCCTGAATATCCTGCATTCGAACGCTTAAAAGGTTATTACCAAAAGCAAATTCTATTAAAAATAGAACGCAGCTTGTCTTATCCAGATGCAAAAGATAAACTCAACCAGTTTGTCAACGGAATTTTATCTCACGAAAGTTTTAGAGGCGTGAAGATTAGAGTAGACATAGACCCGTTTTGATTTGGTCGGTGGTCTGTTGACGATAGACTGTAGTAAATAGTTGAAAATAAATAAAGCTATTTGAGCGGAGAAAAGTCTTGTCCGAAGTGTAAAGAGTGGAATGAAGATCTAGGTGTTCCCTGTATTTCTTGTAGAGAAGAATTGTTCATAAAGGAAAGGCTCGTTAAGGAAAATCTAGATGCTTTTACCAGATCCCTTTAAAATACCATTCATAAAAATCAATTTAGGAGATGGATATTTGATGATTTTTGGAAAAAGAATTATTCAGTTTATTCAAATCGTCTTTTTTGGAATCTTATCACTACTTATATGGATCGCAAGCGTATTACCAGGTTAATCCTCTTACAACCTATATTTCTTAGTTCTCTACTCGTTTTTTTGTTAAATCAGTTGGATTTTGGCTTTGTTAAACCCAAAGTAGCACACTTTTATCTAAATGACCTTCTTGCACCAATTATCATTTTATGCTTTACCACATTATTTCTGTCCTTATATTTAGATAGAATATATCGACTTTCAAATGGGCAGCTGCTTTTCTTTTTTCTGTATCTTTCATTCGCTTTTGAAGTTTTACTACCCAATATTTCGGTAAAGTATACTTCAGATGTTTATGACTTATTGGTTTATGCCATTGGGATAATTATTTTTTACAATTGGATGAATAAGAAATTAGATGGATTTGAAAGAGATCATACCATTCAGGAGAAATGTTAAACCCCAATTTTTTACGGGTGAGGAAATAGAGGGCCAAGATGTAAAGGAAATCCTAGAGTCTGCGAATTGGGCACCAACACATGGTTATACCGAGCCTTGGCGTTTTATAGTGTTTTCGGGTGAGTCAATATCTAATTTAGCTACGTTTCAATCTAATCTATACAAGTCTAAAACAAATGCTGAATCTTTTCAGCAGCTAAAGTTTGATAAACTTCTGAGTACTCCAAGTTTAGCGTCACACATTATTGCTGTAGTAGTTCATAAGAGTGTAAATACAACGATTCCGTTATTAGAAGAAATTGTAGCCACATCTTGTGCAGTCCAAAATGTTTTATTGACTGCAGCCACTAAAGATATTGCGACACATTGGACTAGTGGGGGCATGACTTATACAGATGAGATGAAAAGTTATTTAGGTTTTGAAGAAAAAGATAGAGTGCTAGGTTTTCTGTATTTAGGGAAATCTGATAATAGAATTAATAAAGTAGGAAGAAGGCTCTCAACAATAGAGAGTAAAACGATTTGGAAATAAGAATATGAAAATATTAATTACAGGTGCTACAGGATTTGCAGGTAGTCATATACTTCGTTATTTATCTAACCTCTATGGAGTAGAAAATGTTCACGGTACTGGGAGGGATAAATATAAAGCAAAAGAACTAATTGCTGAAGGTTACAATATTCATATTGGTGACTTGATTAATGAGGATTTTGTAAACACTCAATTAATAGGCTATGATATTGTTGTGCATTGTGCTGCAAAATCGTCTATGTGGGGTTCTTATAATTCTTTCTTTCAGGCAAACGTAGTTGCTACTCAAAATTTATTGAAAATTGTAAGTTCCCATCACCAACTAATTTATATTTCTACGGCTAATATGTATTTCGATTATAGCAATCGCTATAATGTTTCAGAATTCGATGTTCATCCTGATTCTTTTACTAACCATTACTCTGCGACAAAGTTTATGGCAGAAGAATTAGTTATGAGTATTTCAGATAAATCCTATGTAACTATTTTAAGACCTCGAGCCATTATTGGAGTAGGAGATACTGTTGTTTTTCCTAGATTGATAAGGGCTTATAATGAAGGTAGGTTGCGAGTTGTTGGTACAGGTAATAATTCCGTTGATTTCACATCTGTCAATAATTTATGTCATGCTATTTACTTATGTGTAGAAAAAAAGGACGCTGCAAAAGGTAAAGTTTACAATATCACAAATGACGATATTATAGTATTGTGGGATGAGATAAAAAATATACTATCTGGTTTGGGCTTGGATACGAACTTAAAATCTATTCCCTATAATTTAGCTTATATGTTTGCCCGTTATCAAGAGATAACCACTAGTGAAAATGATAATGAACCAGTGATGACTTGTTATGGGGTAGCTGTGTTAAATTATTCTGTAAGTTTAAGTATAGATAAAATAAAAAATGAGCTTGCTTATGAACCTAAAGAAAGTTCAAAGCAAACACTTCGTGATTTTATTAGTTGGTATAAACAGGCTTCTATGAAAGCTTAAGTATATCTGTAGGTGTATTGCATACCACTGCTTTATTGTGATACATAGCAATAGGCGCTTTTAGTAAACTTGGATGGTTGGATAACAAATCAAACCACTCGGCTACACTAAAATCTTTACCTCTTATATTTGCTTGGTAATATGGATCCGCTTTATTGATTAACCTTTTAGGATCTTCATTTAGCTTGTCTACAAAAACCTGAAACAAAGTGCTTGAAACCTTAACAGATCCTAATTCTTGTTTGTTGATTTTATCTGTTATCGTATAAGCATAAGAAAGGGTTTTCTTATCTCTTTCATTACCCTCGTTGTAAAGGAGTGTCAGTTCATTAGAATTTAGATGCATAGATTTAAATTATATATTCTCCCTTAAGATAACTAAAATCAATGAGATAATCAATATTTAATCTACACAAGCATTCCAAAGTGTGTTTTTTGGTGGGGGTGCAATAATTTTTATTGGTTCCTTTTTTACAGGATGGACAAAGTTTATTTCTCTAGCATGTAAACAAATTGAAGCATCTTTGTTTGATCTTTTAGCTCCATATTTTAGATCGCCTTTAATAATCGAACCAATTGTAGATAATTGCACTCTAATTTGATGATGGCGACCAGTTATAGGGTAAACTTCAAGTAGGGTATATCGATCTAAATTTTTAAGTGTTTTATAGTCGAGTACAGATTTTAATGCCCCTTCATAAGGTTTTAAAAAGGCTCGAGATTTATTTTTTTGCTGATTTTTTATAAGATAGTGTTCTAATTTAGCTTCACTCTTTTGCGGAGTATTTTCTACAATAGCCCAGTAGGTTTTTTGAATCGTCTTTTCTCTGAAAAGTTCATTCATCCTCGAGAGTGCTTTTCCCGTTTTAGCAAAAAGAACGAGTCCACTAACGGGTCTGTCTAAGCGATGAA
>Ga0209495_1000673_pt1 | contig 25721 bp, 14 predicted proteins | sample EN1Hudsemesocosm_FD_184629 | JGI IMG/M metagenome (GOLD analysis project Ga0209495, IMG submission 184629) | Methane-oxidizing microbial communities from mesocosms in the Hudson Canyon - EN1E Hudson Canyon (SPAdes) (version 2) | ecosystem: Environmental > Aquatic > Marine > Cold seeps | place... | reverse complement strand
TTCTAGCTGTATTTACTGGCAATCTGGGGCAAAGCTTTTTTATCGGCTTGTTTCAAACCAATATTAGTGAGCAGCTCAATTTATCAGCCGGTGAATTTGGCAGCCTGTATTCTGCGATTACCATCACCGGTGGTTTTTTGGTGATGTATTTTGGGCCTAAAATAGACTGGGTCTCCCCTAAACGTTATGCCCTAACACTACTCATCATATTAACAATCGGCCTATTAATTCTGACCCTATCACCATGGTGGGCTCTAGGTATTTTAGGTCTGGGGCTACTGCGATTATGCGGTCAGGGTTTAATGACTCATCTGGGTAGCACTTTGGCAGGTCGGGAGTTTAGTGTTAATCGTGGTCGTGCGCTTGGCTTTGTGGGGCTCGCAATGCCATCCGGCGAGATCATTCTGCCGCCCGTGACGGCTCTGTTACTGGTCTGGCTAACGTGGCAACAAGTATGGTGGTGTGTACTCACTATCATTATCATCTTATGGTTATGCCTATTTTTATTTGTTGACTGGCCTGATGCCCCACACGCACATAAAGCTGCTGCTGACAAAAGTCTTCAAGGCCCTAACCCAATGCGGGAAAGCCGGTTCTGGTTATTAATGCCCATGCTATTAGCCTTGCCATTCACACTCACCGGCATTTTTATATATCAGGCTCAAATGACTGAGAACCTTGGCGCTTCCACCACGACATATGCACTTGCCCTCACCAGCATGGGCCTGATTCGCTTTCCTATGGCACTACTGGGTGGACGCTGGATAGATGAGCTGGGGGTTAGCCTTATCGCTCGTTTTTATCTATTGCCCTTTGCAATGGCATTAACAGGTGCAGCCTTATTCGGAGGCAATATCGGCGTTTGGATATTAATGATCGGTGCAGGTTTATCCATGAGCATGTCATCTGCAGTGGCTGACAGTCTGCTGGTTAAACTGTGGGGTAAGGAACACCTTGGTCGAGTACGCTCTCTCAGGTCAGCTTTTCTAGTATTTTCCACCGGAATTTGCCCTGCTCTATTGGGTTTTTTACTTGATGCCAATGTCCATTTCCAGACTATCCTGTTCGGCATGCTAGTGTTTGTCATCATTGCATGGTTAATGGCTCAAATACCGATTAGGCAAGCGGCTCAACAATCCGAAGTTTGATACTTTGATCTAATCAAAAATAATGTATTACATTCATGAGCACCTTTAAATAAGGTATTACTGTCCTAATTTTCATCAATTAAAATGTAATCGTTACTATTTTGTAGCGATAAAAGTCATGCCGCAAATATGTTACGATAGACTTTCAATTTATAAGGTTATGCAAGAATGATTTATGATGCCTTTCATTCTCCATATTTTTTATGTTTCACCAATAATGTATAAAAATGATACCCACCATCCCTTCAATTAAAATTAATGACCCAACATTTCGTTATGAAGTGATCAAATATCTATACAACAGTACGGTTTCCTCGCTAATTACTGGAAGTACATTAGCGATACTACTCGTTTCGATCATGTGGGATTCTAGATCTGCAGCGCTTATGATTGGCTGGCTGGCTCTTATTGAATTAGTTTATGTATTCAGGCTTATTCTCAACAAATCTTATGAACGCTCTGACTCACAAAATGACGTCGCATGGCTCAACAAGTTCCGTATCAGTTTATTTTTAAGCGGACTAGCCTGGGGGGCAGGTGTTTTTGTTCTATTTTCCTCAAACGATGTAATCAGTCAATCTTCTATTGTTTTAACATTTAGTGGCCTAGCTGCAGGAGGCGCAATTATCTACGCGATCGACGCGATCGCCCTAGTCGCTTTTGTCTTTCCATTATTATTACCTCTCATTATTCGCTTATTTTCTGAGGCTCATACTGACTCCATGATAATGGGTGTCATGGTGCTATTATTTCTGACTTATATTTCTGTCAGCTTGCGGCGTAGATATTCAACTGTACACGACAATATTACCTTACGCATTGAGGCATTAGAAAATGAACGGACTATCTCTGAACAAAAGGAGTTCCTAAACTCTATTCTCGATAATGACCCCGAATCCGTGATGGTGTTAAAACAGGATGGCTGTATTATTCAAGTCAATAGAGCAGGTCTGTCGATGTTGGAAATCGACAATTTTAATCCCGAACAAAATATTACATTAGAGCAGTTTGTTTTACCTCAGTTTCAACAGCCTTATACCAAGCTAATCGCTGACGTAAAAGCAGGTCAATCTGGGCAGCTAGAAATTCAGATCCAAGGGCATAATCAACTAGAAAGCTGGCTGGAGTTGTATTCAACACCACTTTATGACGCTGATGGACATGTTTCTAATTTGCTCGTTATTGCCAGAGATATCACCAAGAACAAACAAGCAGAGTTACGTGATAATACTCGCAATAGAACCTTAGAACTTATTGCCTCAAACGCACCTCTAGATCAAGTATTGTTGACTATCATTCAAGGAATTGAACAACACAATACGGAAATAGTATGCAGTATCTTACTGCTAGATGATGAAGGTAAACACCTCATTCATGCAATAGCACCAAGTCTACCGTCTTTTTATACTGCCGCTATCGATGGGGTGACTATTGGTAATGGTATTGGTTCATGTGGAACAGCAGCTTTCACTAAGGAACCTTGTATTGTTGGTAATATTCAATCACACCCCAATTGGACTTTATTTAAAGATCTCGCTGCCAAAGCAAATTTAGCTGCATGCTGGTCGCTTCCCATATTGTCGAGCAATAACGATGTGCTTGGTACCTTTGCCATCTATCATCACTTCATTCACACTCCAAGTCAGAATGAAGTTCTTGAGATCGAAAAAGTGGTTTCCTTAGCCAGTATTGCCATTGAACAAAGCTTATCTAACACAGAGTTAAAAATAGCGGCTACTGCGTTTGAATCTCAAGAAGGGATCATGATTACCGATGCGCGTAATACCCTTTTACGAGTGAATAAGGCATTTACAACCATCACCGGCTATCAAGCCAGTGAAGTTATCGGGAAAAACCCAAGAATATTAAGCTCAGGCCGCCAAGACAGACATTTTTATACTGCAATGTGGGATAGCATTAACACAACAGGCAGCTGGAAAGGTCAAATATGGAACAAGCGTAAGGATGGTGCAATATACCCTGAACGACTCGCCGTTAATGCCGTAAAAGATGACAGTGGCAATGTCATTAACTATGTGGCCACCCTGACAGATATCACTCAAAGTCTAGCCGCATCAGAAGAAATAAAAAACCTTGCCTTTTATGATTCTCTGACGGGATTGCCTAATCGACGTCTATTGATTGATAGACTTAAACAGGCGCTCGTGGCAGCTAAGCGCACAGGCATGCATGGGGCAATACTATTTCTTGATCTTGATCACTTCAAAACTCTGAATGACACTCTTGGACATGATATGGGAGACGTACTACTTAAACAGGTATCGGAACGTATAACGGTCTGTATACGCGAAGTAGACACTGCGGCACGCCTAGGTGGTGATGAGTTTGTCGTTATGTTAGAAGATTTAGCCACATCATCAAATTCTGCAGCGGCAAAAGCAGAAACGATTGGCGAGAAAATAATGGAGCACCTTAATCAACCATATCAACTAGATGGACACGCTCACCATAGTACACCGAGTATTGGTGTGAGCTTATTTAGTGACGTGGATTCAAGCGTAGATGACTTATTAAAACAGGCTGATATAGCGATGTATCAAGCTAAGACATCGGGTCGTAATGCCTTGCGGTTTTTCAATCCTATTATGCAAGAGACCATCAATGAACGTGTCATGCTGGAAAAACAGTTACGCATTGCAATAGAGGAACAACAATTCCAATTATTTTATCAAACACAGGTTAATAGCTCAGGTCAGGCTGTTGGGGCCGAGGCATTAATTCGCTGGATTCACCCTGAACAAGGAATGATTTCACCCATAAAATTTATTCCATTATCTGAAGAAACAGGATTAATCTTACCTATTGGTGAATGGGTTCTGGATACAGCCTGTGCTCAACTAAAAATTTGGCAACGATCTGAACACACTAAACATCTAACACTCTCTGTAAACGTTAGTTATCAACAATTTTCCCAAGAAACATTCGAACAACAAGTGAAGACTATTATTCAACATCACAATATTGATCCTACAGGTCTTAAGCTTGAACTTTCTGAAAGCTTATTAGCTGACAATATTGAACACCTTATTTCAATCATGTCGAATCTCGGTGAATTAGGTATTCAGTTCTCCTTAGATGATTTCGGCACAGGTTATTCATCTCTGCAATACCTCAAGGTCTTGCCTTTGCACCAACTAAAAATTGATCAATCTTTTGTCCGTGATATTACTATTGATGACAATGATAAAGCCATTGTTTGCACTATTATTGCTATGGCTAAAAACCTCGAACTAGAAGTGATTGCTGAAGGTGTAGAAACCGAAGAACAAAAACAGTTTCTGTTAGATAATGATTGTAAAATCTATCAAGGTTATCTGTTCAGCAAGCCTGTACCAATTGATAATATCAACCTACAACTGACTCAAATACCTGGAGTTAAAGGTATCGATTAGCCGTATAGAATCAAACTGGTATTCTGCTAACAGGATAAAAGCACTAAAGAGGCCGAGGCCAGTGAGATGGAGATTTCAGCTTGTTTAATGTTTTATAAGTACTTTAGAACATTTAACCAGAAAAATAAATGGGAACTTCCTTAGTGAATATCATCTCTCAAGCACAGCGACTAAAAATTTCTTTCGCAGGCGATATAAGAACGCTGAGTACAATATGCTAAAGTTGATGATAATGGTTCAGAATAAGCAGTTAGAAAATCCCACACATAGTGAAGTATAGAAGTATGGCTCCGTTGCATAGATTAATAAATATGCTAGGCTCATATTTGCCCAACATTTAATAGGAAAAACAATGAAACGAATAATGTTATTTATAATGACTAATATAGCCATTATGGTAGTGCTGAGCATTACATTAAGGCTGTTGGGTGTTGACAGTATATTGGCTGAAAATGGCTCTGATCTTAATATTCAGGCATTGGTCATTCTTTCAGGTGTGATAGGTTTTGGTGGCTCACTCATTTCATTACTTATTTCGAAATGGATGGCAAAACGCATGACCGGTGCAGTTGTCATTACCAATCCAACAAGCAATATGGAGAAATGGTTAATAAGTACGGTTGAAAAGCAGGCAAAGATTGTCGGCATCAAGATGCCAGAAGTTGCCATTTTCCCATCGCAAGCCATGAATGCTTTTGCTACTGGGGCTAGCAAAAACAATGCTCTGATGGCCGTGTCTCAAGGTTTATTGAATGAAATGTCTCAAGGAGAAATTGAAGCGGTAGTAGGCCATGAAATGAGCCATATCGCTAATGGTGACATGGTCACTCTGGCCTTAATTCAAGGTGTTGTTAATACATTTGTGGTCTTTTTATCACGGGTTGTCGGGCATATTGTAGACCGTGTAATCTTAAAAAATAATCAAGGTCACGGTATCGGCTACTTTGTCACGGTAATGGTCGCTCAGGTTGTTTTATCCATACTTGCCTCAACCATTGTGATGTATTTTTCGCGAAAACGTGAATTCATTGCAGATACAGGCGGAGCAGACTTGGCTGGGCATCAAAATATGATCAATGCACTTAAACGTCTTGGACAAGTAGAGCCCGAAGCATTACCTGAGCAAATGGCTGCATTTGGTATTAATGACAAAGGGGGAATTATGGCACTGTTCTCATCACACCCCCCCATTGAAGCGAGAATAGAAGCTTTAGAAAAAAGAGCGATGGGTATTTCATAGAGCAGGGCCTCACATGTCTATTCAAAAAAGAAAAAGCCCAATACTTTAAGGCATTGAGGTACTATCTTAGATACCCAAATCACCTGAAGATGCAGCAGTTTCACTTCCCGTCACTCCCGCATGCTTAAAGCGGGAGTCTCCTGCTTTAAGCAGATCCCAGCTAGAAGCATACTGGGATGACGAGTAAAAAACCTGCATCCTGAATGATTACGGGTACACACGAAACCTCAGTACTTCGCGGTATTGGAACAAATTAAGAGGTAAGATTCAGAAGAACAATGAAAATACCAAAACAAATCCAACCTCTTTATGATGACGGCTTAGTCGATGAAGTTCTCAGCCGATTAATGAGCGGTAAAGAAGCCGATGTCTATGTTGTAAGATGTGGCACCGAAATACGCTGCGCCAAAGTTTATAAAGATGCAGTCAAACGTAGTTTCAAAAAAGCCGTGCAATACCAAGAAGGGCGAAAGGTTCGTAATAGCCGTCGCGGTAGAGCCATGGAAAAAGGCTCTAAATTTGGCCGTAAGCAACAAGAAGAAACATGGCAAAATGCCGAAGTCGATGCGCTATACCTTCTCGCTGGTGCAGGGGTCCGAGTTCCTCAACCTTATGATTGCCTTAATGGTGTGTTATTGATGGAATTGATCACCGATGAGGACGGCCAAGTAGCACCTCGGCTCAATGATATATCGATGACTGCTGAGCAAGCATTGGAAGACCATGCCATCGTGATGGATTCGGTGAAGAAAATGCTTTGTGCAGGGATCGTGCATGGTGACTTGTCAGAGTTTAATGTTCTAGTCGATGAAAATGGCCCGGTCATTATTGACTTGCCTCAAGCTGTGAATGCCGCCGCGAATAACAATGCTCAATCAATGCTAGAACGAGATGTGCAGAATATGACGCGTTACTATGCTCAATACGCTCCGGAGTTAATCAACAGTCGATATGATAAAGAAATATGGGCACTGTTTGAGAATGGTAAATTGCTACCAGATACTGAACTCACTGGCGATTTTGCAGAAAATACACAAGCAGCTGATGTCGACGGCGTCATGCTTGAAATTAAATCAATCTTAGCCGAAGAACAAGAACGGCAACAACGTTTGCTTGAAGAAGATGATGATTGATAGGCCTCGCCTTCGATTCAGCTCCTAGGTACAAAAAATATGAAAGCCTCAGTAGTTTATTCTGCTGGGGCTTTTTTATTGGGTGATAGTTTTGGTTAAAATGCCAAAGGGGTTTATTCATATCAAGAACCAGTTCTGTGTTTCATTTTGATGTATCACCTCAGAATACATATTTTTTGTAGTCATGTTCAAAGTACGAAGCCCTCGACCTGAGATACTTGAAATTCCTTTTTGCCCATTTATCTGTATATAATCACAATCATACTTAAGGAGAAGTTGGTATGAAGTCATTCCTACGCGAAAATCCCACCATTGCTTTTGGCTTGGGTTTACCACTGTTACTCGTTGTGTCATTCCTGCTGATTTCGGGGATCCCCAACCTTCTGGTCACTTCTCCACAACACGATGTGGTTTACGCGACTGAATATTCCAATTACCAGAATGGTGTGCAGATATCAGTCATAGGTAAGAAGGTTCAAATCCATTACCAAGATAGCTTGCAGGGTAGGCAGAAACCACGTCTTTGGCGTTACAGCCCCCAAACTGGCGCAGTAAAAGAGATCGCCATCATATTGCCTCCCAGCAGAAATAACGCTGGAAAAACACCCGCTACTTCCGGTGAAGTTCCGACAACGATCCTGATAGATATTCCAGATCTTGATGGCGTGACTATTGATTCGTCTAGCATTGCACCCGATGGTTATGAATTTAGCGTAGGAAGAAATCGTTATTCCAATAATGTATTCGGAGGTCTTTTTTATTCCTCACGCTATCGCCATGAAGCGGTACTAACTAAAAATGGACGCAGCATCAGGCTGCCTAATGCTGCTGGACGATACTACAGCCAGAACACTCACTTTATCGGCTGGGTAGTGTCGCCATGATTTCACTGTTAATCCTCATCGTCATTCTATTGTTGATTGGCGGAGGTGTTTGGGCTTGGCCTCTGGTGGCTGGTGTTCTTGGCATATCAAGCGTAAGCGATAAGTCCAGCGCATTGAACAACATAACGCAACTCATGAATACTTACGACATCACGCCTATTGAAGTCGAAACATCCTTCAATACGTTGACCACAAGTGGTTCTGCTCCCAGCCAACGCAGCAAAGGCGATGTCGCCAAGACACTGCTTACTTATCTCGGTGCGATTTTCATTCTCGCAGGCATCAGCACTTATATTGGTACGTTCTGGGATAGCATGGGCAGCGCAATGCGAATTATCATCACGCTGGGTGTTGCTTACGTTCTTCTTATTGTATTGCTTGCCGCCCTTCATGAGAAAAAATACCCAAGGCTAATACCGCCACTTACACTTGCCTGTGTATTCATGATGACCAGTGGCTGGTTCGTACTTATTCACGAGATGTTCCCGCGAAGCAATGACTGGCATGCTGCCGTACTGTTTGTATTTGGCATAATGGGTCTACAGCTGCTTGTACTCTTTGGTAAATATCGACACACGGTGTTGGCATTCTTGTCACTATTTTTTGTGTTTGGATTTATGCATGTCGGCCTCGATATGCTTGGCGTCACGATAACTTATATCGCTATTGTTCTTGGCAGCTCATTGTTTCTAGTGGGTGCGGCACTTGAGAAAACCTCTCACCGTGTACTGATAGAACCTGCTTTGTTGATTAGTGTCTGTTGGCTAAACAGTGGTTTATTTGATCTGGTCGCAGACTTCACCGCTTACAACTGGGCAAGCCTGATCATTGGTGTGAGTGTGATGTTAACTGCTTACGGCATTCAAATGTCAGTGCGGCATCCTCATCTCTCCGGCCTCGGTTATTTCATTGGTTCTGTCATGGCCTATAGTGGTTTATTCGACCTCGTGCAGAACACGTCTGTTGAACTCCTCTATCTTGCAGTAACAGCATCCATTCTTTATGCCTGTGTGGTATTGCATAGCAGGGCTCTGTTGATAACCACGGTCATTGCGATGCTCGGCTTTATCGGGTATTACTCCGCCGAGCATTTCTCAAATTCTTTGGGCTGGCCGGTCACTCTTATCCTAATGGGTACTGCTTTCCTAGCCGTTGGTACACTCGCCATCAAGGTAAAACAACGCATCTAACTTGAGTAAATAGTAAAAATAAGTAGACTCTAGGCTCTCAAGCAAAAACTGGAAGGCCATTTTCAGTTGTACCAACCTCGAGCCAGCCTTACCCGGCCAATAAATACTAAATATCGAGTCTATTAGATTTCAGTTATGAGGATCCACCGTATGAATAATTTTAATTTTTATAATCCAACTCGAATTTTATTCGGTCAAAATACGATTGCAGAGATGGCTGACTTCATTCCTCATAATGCACGTGTACTAATCCTTTCTGGAGGAGAAAGCGCTCGCAAACACGGAACTATAGACGAAGTAATAACTTCACTAGGTAATCGATACATAGAACAGTTTAGTGGCATTGAGGCCAATCCTAGTTACAGCACCCTAATGAAAGCAGTACAACAAATCAAAACTAATCAGCTTGATTATTTGCTTGCTGTTGGCGGTGGCTCAGTCATCGATGGGACGAAATTTGTTGCTTTAGCCGTGTCGAGTGATGGAGATGCTTGGCAAGATATATTGGTCAATAAAGCTCAAAATATCAGTACCGCACTACCCTTTTCTTGCGTTCTCACTTTGCCTGCTACAGGGTCAGAAATGAATAAGAACTCTGTTATCACTCGCTATGAAACACATGAGAAAATGGCCTTTAGTAGCCCGCTTGTTTATCCTCAGTTCTCGGTACTTGATCCTACTAAAGCAGCCACATTACCCCCTCGCCAATTGGCTAACGGTGTTGTCGATGCGTTCACTCATATTATGGAGCAATACCTTACTTATCCCGTTAACGCCCGAGTACAAGATCGTTTTGCAGAAGGCCTGTTAACAACATTAATTGAAATTGGGCCAGCATTACTACAAGATCCCAATGATTATGAGTTACAAGCTAACTTCATGTGGACAGCCTCTTTAGCTTTAAACGGTTTAATTGGTGCAGGCGTCCCTCAAGATTGGGCCACCCATATGATCGGCCATGAGTTAACCGCATTGCACGGGCTTGATCACGCTCAAACATTAGCTATCATTTTACCCAGTGTAATGAATGAGCAACGTGCTCAAAAACATGACAAGTTAATTCAATATGCTGAGCGCATTTGGCATATTACTGAAGGTGATGATGATAGCCGAATCGATCTTGCTATCGCTAATACACGTGACTTCTTTGAACAAATGGGTGTTCGGACACGCTTAAAAGACTATCAAATTAACCTTACTGATATCCCTGCAATGATTAAACAACTTGGGGAGCATGGGCTTGATCAATTAGGTGAACATGGTGATATCGATCTCAATAAAAGTAAAAAAATACTCGAGGCAAGTCTTTGAATATTCTAGTTCTAACTGCCATATATGAAAGCCTCAGTAGTTTATTCTACTGGGGCTTTTATATTGGGTGTCATTTATTTGGATTGTAATCGGCCAGGTAAACGTATGTTAAGGGAAAACATAACTCATAACAATAAAGATATATTGCATTATAAGCAAATACTAATAACCTTGCTACTTGTACTATTATTCTATATTTTAGATAGGCTTATTGCTTCGCTTACCAGAATATAGGAAACAGTTACAATGGAAGGCCAGACTCAAGATGCCATGAGTACTGAATTAAAGGTGCTTTTCTGTGAAGATTCAGAGCTATCAAGAGCTAAAATTACTGCTTGTCTTAGACATCAGTTAAGCAATGTATTTGTAGCCAATGACGGCAAGGCTGGTCTTGAACTTTTTAAGCAACACCGACCACAACTTATTATCTCTGATATTGGCATGCCTGAAATGGATGGCTTATCAATGTGCCGTGCGATTAAAGAGATCGATCCCAATGTAGTCATAATCATTATTTCTATCGATGATAGTATTGATAATCTTCATAAAGCTATCGAACTAGGTGTTTCAAAATATTTAGTAAAACCTGTAAATCTTAATAAGCTGACGGAGTATATTAACGATATTGTAACGAATCTTGAGAAGCAGGCTTTCCTAGAATCCACGAAAATTGTTAGCAGTGTAAACTCAAAAGATGAGAACTATTTCGAAAGGAATAAAGTTCACGATTATGCCAACCGCTACATGCAAAATGAACATGATATTGATGACATGAGGGATATAAATATTCCCTTAAGAGAGGTAAGTGGTGATTTCTCTGTTGTCGTAAAACATCATGATTCATTATATATTCTGATGGCAGATGGGTGTGGCCATGGGCTAGCAGCTATTATTCCTGCCTTACAAATCCCGAAAGCTTTCAAAGCTATGGCAAAAAAAGGCTTTTCAATACTGGCCATTGCTGATGAGATTAATCATATTTTGTGTGAGCAAGATATTATTGAACACTTTGTTGCTTCGACCTTAATTCAGATTGATCCTGTTGCAGGGTTTATTGAAGTACTCAATTGTGGGAATCCAACAGCATTACTTATAAATGATGAAGGTTCCGTTATTCATGAGTTTAAATCTAGTTCTCTTGCCTTAGGTACGGTGTGTTGTGATCAACTTGATCTGAATGTAGAGCATTATAAATATAGTGAACCGAGCCACCTTTATTCATTCACAGACGGTTTGGGAGACTCACTTGATAACTCAGATACTAATGTTGGATTTTCCGAATTTAAAAAGATGCTTTTGGAAGAATATTCTCCCGATATATTCAAGAGTTTAGATAGTTATATCAGAGATGCTGTAGTAGATAGCCAAGTTGATGATATAACGTTTCTTGAAATCCCCTTTATAAAACATGCCTCATCAAATATGGAGGTAATAGGTTCAGACAAAAGTGAACCAATAAAAATAGCCCATATTGCTGATGCTAGTGAAGTATTGAAACAGGCAATCATTCTTTATATTGATGATGAAACCAGCCAAAATACCTTTAAGCAGAATCTCAATCGCAAGGTGGACAGAATCTACTCCACAGCAAATGAGTCTCAAGCGCTAAACCTTTTTTTAGAGAAAAGACCATCACTAGTTATTGTAAACATTGATCTCCCTGGTCTAAATGGATTCGACGCAGTTGAAAAGATCAAGCTCATGGAACCAAGTATTCCTGTGATCATAGTCAGCAATTCAGGCATCGTATCATCAGCGGAGAAAGTGTTTGATCTTGGTGTGAAAAAATACTTAACAAAACCATTGAATACCGAAAAACTACTCAATGCTATTAATTCTTGCTGTGAGGAGAAAAATCAAGAACAGCATTTACAGCTATCTTCTGCTGTTTTCTTTACCTCATCGTTAGCAATGACAATTACAGATAAAAATAAAATAATTGTTTTTGCTAATCCCTCTTTTTGCAGAATTACCGGTTATAGCCTTGAAGAAGTGATTGGGCGGAATCCAAAGCTACTTAGCTCAGGCAAACATGATGCTAAGTTTTATCAGTCGATGTGGGCCGGAATTAATGAAGATCATGAATGGAGTGGAGAAATTTGGAACCGTCGTAAAAATGGTGACTTGTTTTTAGAATGGATAACCATTAATGCCATTGCCGACTCTCAAGGCGAGGTCACTCATTATTTTTCTGTATTCTCAGATATTACAGAACGTAGGGCTGCTGAAGAGGCTATCCGTAAATTAACCTATCATGATCCGCTCACTACTTTGCCGAACCGTCGTTTATTTCTAGATCGACTTGAACAAGACATAAAAAAAGCGGAGCGATGCCAACAAAGGGTTGCTGTTTTATTTGTTGATCTTGATAATTTTAAGGATGTGAACGATACACTTGGTCACGAGATGGGAGACTTAGTGTTACAGCAGACAGCTGCCCGCTTAAGTGACTGTATAAGAGGTTCTGACACAGTTGCTCGCTTTGGTGGTGATGAGTTTACAATATGTTTAACAGAGCTTGACTCGGCAGACAAGGTTGATGTGGTTGCTCAAAAGATTCTCAAAGAAATGGGTAAACCTTTCAACATTCAAAATGAACAAATCTTTCTGTCTGTCAGTATTGGCGTTACGTTATACCCTGACGATACATTATGTATTCCTGATTTACTGAAGCAAGCTGACCAAGCGATGTTTTCAGCTAAGGATGATGGTCGAAACTGTGTTCATTACTTCAAGCCTTTGATGCAAGAAAAAGCCATCTTAAAACAAGAAACGATTAAAGACTTACGCATTGCCATCGCCAATAATCAATTTTGTCTTCATTACCAACCGATTATTGATATGGCTACAGGAAAAACACATAAGGCTGAAGCTTTAATTAGGTGGTCGCACCCAAGTCGAGGTTTAGTGAGTCCAGCAGAGTTTATACCTATTGCAGAAGATACAGGAATGATTGTAGATATTGGCAACTGGGTTTTCCAGCAAGCAGTGCAGCAAGTTAAACAGTGGCAAGAAGAACTCGATAATGATATCCAAATTAGTATTAATAAGTCTCCTAAGCAGTTTCAAAGTGAACGTAATGGACATAGTGATTGGTTCAAGTATCTAAAAGAAGTTGAGTTGCCATCAAACCTTATTGTCGTTGAAATTACGGAAGGGCTACTGATGGATAATAACTCATCAAATACTGAGCAGTTACTTACATTTAGAGACGCAGGAATTCAAGTTGCACTCGATGACTTTGGCACGGGTTATTCATCATTATCATATCTCAGAAAATTTGATATCGACTACATCAAAATTGATCAATCCTTTGTTGCTAATTTAGAGGATAGCTTAGATGATCAGGCTCTGTGTGAAGCCATTATTGTGATGGCTCATAAATTAGGTATTAAGGTTATTGCTGAAGGCATTGAGACCGAACAACAAAGGCAGTTATTATTAGAGGCGGGGTGTGATTTTGGCCAAGGCTACTTGTTCGCAAGACCTATGCCTGCTGATGAGTTTAAGGCTTACATAACTAATTCTGTAATGGTTTAATGATTCAGAAGGCTAAGTCCAAAACTAACTTTTACAAGTGACTATCAACGTGAAGGTGTCGAACGTGTAATCAAGCACAGCTATCAAATCACTATTTATCGCTATATATAGAACGATGGGGAGGTATCGCCCAATCAAAAAAACGAACATCCTCGATATTGCTAGGTCTACGATCAAATTCAAGAACCGCACGTAACCCATCTGTAAAATACGGATCACCTGTTAAATTATGGTTCGGCTGGTGATGTGAGCTCAATCCAACGCCCTCAACAAAACCCAACATTTCTAACCCTTGTGAAAATAACATGTCTTCAATAAAGGCGGTACGTGTTTCATCAATGTCAGCATCTATCTTATGTGTTGTAAAAGTAGGCGTATGAAGTGTAAATCGTACCCCTATATCACGACTAATCTGACCAATCCAAACATCTTTATCTTGATAACGGAACGGTGTAAGCCATAGACGAAGGTGATTACGTTGATGAATGGTTCCCCTAGCCTTTTGTAAGGCAATATCTTGTTTTCTACCGTTATAATAGAGCGAACTTACCGGTGAATATCGGTAATGTTTCCCGAATAAAAATGAGTTAATCGTTTTCCATATAGAGCCCAAGTAATTGTCCTCTGCAGAGTGCCAGCCACGCCTCACAAATGGCGGAAATAAATGACTAGCGTTACCAATAATGACAATATTTAGAGGATCTCCATTAGTCTGGCCATCTTGACTTGTAGTACAGCACGGTAATTTACTTAATTCTGTACGTAGCTCATCTTTGCTTAAGTTAATCCGTTGCTCGTCAGAATATCGACTCTCAATTTCGGCCATGGTGTGGATTCTGAGGCCAGGTATGCGTATGTAAAAATCAAAGAATTTTGTTTCTTGCTTACTGATTAGATCAATATCCAGTTCTTTTTCATCTTCATCTAAATTGACAAAAATGAATCCTGAATGTGTGGAGTGAGCGGTTATTGGATTCTGAAAACTAAGCTCACTAAAATGCTCGTCAATTTTATTATTATATTTTCGCTGTAGAAAATGATGACTACTATAAGCCACTTCTTGAGGAGAAAAGTACTCTGGATCTAATGCAGATGAAACTAGCCAGTACGGGTGTTTATCGTTATTTTCAATTTCAACCCACACCGCTTGAATAAATCGTAATGCGAGGTTCACACCAAAAATAGCTTTACTTTCTTCATTGGTGAGTACAGAAACAGAAACTCGAATATTATTTTCTTGCTGAGTCTTTGCTCGCTCAATAAAGTTAACCTCGTCCACAGGAGTTGGATTAAATGAGGCGCAACCACTTATAGCAAGTACGAACACTAATATTATGTATATTTTTGATAAAGACATATACTGAATATATCTTAATAATAATAAAAGATAAAATCGAATTACAATATATTTATAATGGTTTAAACCGTCTAGATGAAAATAATAATCAGAACAATTTTTACATTGATGCTTTTTGTCGTAGGTTCACTCCTAACCGCATTATTTTTTCTTGAACAAGAAGATTATTCTGAAGGTTTAGTTTGGGCTATAGAGCAATTTAGTGATTATCAAATAATAGCTATCGACATTACTTTAATAGATATTGCTAGCACCTCTACAATCATAGCAAAAGATCTTAAAGTCACAACACGTTCTGGTGATCAAAAAATAAAAGCTGATCTTGTTGAAATTCAGTTTGCATTAATAAGCCTATTTACAGAGCGCTTAGATATTGAAAAGTTAATTATTCGAGATGCGGGAATAACCATCACCGATCAAGTGGATGAGCGCAGTTTAGATAGCGGTAACCTATTCATCCCAACTATAGAGCATGCTGAGTTTCTTAACGTACTTATTTCTTGTCAATGTACAAATAATAAACAGTTAGAGTTAAAAATAGAAGATATTAGTATCTTTGACAATGGTATTGGCGAAATTAACATTTCTGGTGAAGGTGAGTTTGAACAAACCCCGTTTCAACTTACTGGAAGCTTCGGTTCATTGCAGCTCAATCGAAAAAATCTACCCTTCCCAATCAATATGGCTCTTCAATTCTCAAATTCTTCATTTTTAATTCATGGATATATAGAAGACGCGCTTGAACTTGAAGGCTTTGATTTGAAGTTTTTAGGGAGCACGGGCGAGTTATCCGACATTGCCCAGCACTTTATTACCGATATACCAGAACTGGGGCGTGGAAACCTCACTTTTACAATGGTCGGTTCATGGGATGACATACAAATTAAAGATCTGAGAGCTACTTTAAAAAATAATTCTGAGATTGATATCACAGCTGAAGGATCGATTAATGATCTTCTTAATAATTTTAGGGCGGGATTACATATAAGTGGCAATATTAGTGAGCCAGAACTCATGACTTATATTGGGAGCGACTTGTCTCCTGCAGAGTTGACCCATATTAAATTTGATAACTTGGTTGATATTAATGAAGATTTTGTTGCTATTGATGAGCTAGATATTAAAGTGTTACTTAACAATGATATTGACATAAATCTCAGCGGTTCAACTCAGTTTATTATTAAAAAAAGTCATATAACAGCACCTAAATTAGACTTAGCTATTACCGCAGTATCTGATTCCACCATCGCTATCACATCAATTCTTGGGCAGCAATTGCCAGAGTTAGGTAGCGTTACTGCCAAGGCAAGATTAGAGCTAATAGATAATATTGTTACATTAAACGATATAAATATTGCTATCGGTAATGAAGATGAGCTGAAAATAACGATGCTGGGAGAGTTAGAAAAATTTACTTTTGGCAGTAACCTCTATCAAACAGCACTTGATATAAATATTGAAGCATCAGGTCAGAATATCGAGCATATAGCCCTTCTCAAAGACAAGGTAAAGAACATTGCAGGAATAGATCGACTAACCGCCAAATTAAACCTATCAGGCCCAATAAATAACTCGGAACTAGATGTTGAAAGCATCGTGATCCACCACGTTGATGGCATCACGCTACAGGCTCATGGGGATGTTCAGCTTGGTGACTTTAGACAAGCACAGTCGATTAAAAATCTATCATTACAACTTGATAGCCACGCTGTCCAAATGAATGCTTTATCACCTTGGTTCGGAACTCAATTACCTTTGTTAGGTGAAGTAACCGCTAGTACTAAACTGGTGGGGCAAGGTCAAAATTTTTCATTAAGAGATCTGCAAGTTCGTGTAGGGAATAAAAAATCAATTTGGATGAAAGCAGAGGGTAATGTAGCAAAAGTTTACCTTGGCGATGACGTTATGTGGTCAGGACTGGCAATAGATGCCATGTTTCAAGCGACGGAACTAAGCCCCATTGCCACCTATTTTGAGCTCTCACTGCCGAATATTAAACAAGCTGATGGCGCTTTCAAGTTGAAAGGCGACTCAGACTCACTTGCCATTACAAGTTTAAACTTCTCTAGTAAAAATGAGACTGGCATTACCTTAATTGGCAATGGCTCAATTAAAAATACCGGCTTGTTAAAAAATAATAAGTTAGCAGGTATCGATATTGATTTAACTGCTGATGCAAAAAGTAATACCAGCCTAACCTCCATAATTGAACAGGATCTCCCTGATTTTGGTCGCTTACATGTCACGGCTAGATTAAGAAATAATGAACAAGAACTAGGGTTAGAAAATATTATTCTGACCGTTGGCAACTCAGAAAATCATACTCTCCATGCAACAGGCCAAATCCATAATATTCTAAATAACCACAGATTAAGCCTAAGTGCTCGGGTGGAAACAGAAGCTTCGATCATACTGACACATATTCTCAATAAAGACATACCTGATGTAGGAATAATCACAGCAAATATTTCAATCTCAAATCATGATGGTAGCTTAGGAATCGAGAGCTTAGAGATATCTAGTGCAAATACAGCGTTGTATCAATTGACAGCACAAGGTGTTTTTGATGATTTTCAGATAGGTGATGAGCTTAAGTTTGATACAGATTTTTCAATTCCTAATCCTAAATTACTAGCTGATAAATTAGGTTATCAGTTGGCTGAATTTGAAGCGATACGATTTATCGGTCACATGGAAGGGAATAATGAAGAGTCCGTATTTAAGGGGGATATTAGTATTGGCAAAACTCATTTCGAAAGTGACATTATCGCTAGCTATATAGATAAGCATCCAATCTTGAAAGGAACAATTTATACCCCGCAGTTAAACCTAAAAGATATTGCTATACATCATGAAAAATATACTTCTAATATCACTGATAAAAAAAACAATGCATTATTTCCACCTGAGTTCTTACCATTTGATTTACTTAAAAATATAGATCTAGAACTTCATATTTCAGCTGATGAAATTAAAGGCACCAAATTTGATATTGATACAGCCGATGCCAACATTCAGATTCATAACAATGTCTTAACCATTACACCATTCAGCCTAGTCTTTGATGATGGATTTATTCATATGACGACATCTATCTCTATTGATGCAGAACACCCACAGATTAAGATGGAAGTTCAAGCTGATGATATTGATATAGGTCAAGTCACATCTCAATTTATTGAAAATCATTCTATCGAAGGTGATTTGACCATGCATATGAACTTTGCTGGTACAGGTTACTCTTTGGCAGATATTGCTTCTTCTTTAGATGGCGATGTTGCTATAGCTCTAGATAATGGTGTATTGCATGAGGATGACCTAGCATTATTGAGTATAGATTTTCTAGGCTGGTTTTTTGATCATTTAATCCAAAACAATCGATCAGATCTTCATTGTGCCATGAGCCATTATCAAATCAAAAGTGGGCTGGCAGAGCTAAAAATGTTGATCATAACCTCGCCTGATTTAGAGGCGACTGGTGACGGGAATATAAACCTTAAAAATGAAACTATTGATTTAACCATTCATACAGATAATAAAAGTATTTTCAAACCTAAAATACCAATAAGAATTAAAGGTGACTTAAGAGAGCCAACAGTCACTATTCTACCCAATATAAACACATTAACATCAGTAATATTTTCCGTAATTCCTGACCTTATATTGGCCGATGTTGTGTTGTCAAAATTCTGGAGCTTACTCAGAGAGGGGGACACAGATAGTAAGTGTGAAGAATTTTTTCCCTAAAATTTAATACAAAACATCAACTTCAATTTACTGATTTTGTGATAATCAACATCTTGTACTTAAAACCCTTCGGCTTCACGACATGCCGGTTTGATTTCGGCCCTAAGCGCCAACGATGAAAGTCTGTGTAATTTATTCTGCTAAGCGAAGGATTGGCTTTTTGGAACTTTACGTGGATAATCCTCTGCAAGACTTTTCATTCACGAATATTATCGTATTTATCCACCACTCCTTATAAGCAGGCATGCAATATTGCAACTCCTAAAGCAAGCCAACACAGTAACCGCTAATGCAACAACAATCTAAGGGCTTAATTTTAGCTATTGTAGCCTACAGTCTCTGGGGATTCTTTCCTCTTTATTTCAGCTATCTAAATTCAGTGTCTTCTGTTGAGGTGCTAGCTCAACGCATTATCTGGTCTCTAGTGGCCACGTTATCCATTGGCTTATTACTAGGTTACGGCAAGCGATTGCTTATCGCCTTCAAAGATACAAAGCTTATCGCTTGCTTAGGTTTGTCTGCATTGCTAATTAGTATCAATTGGTTAGTTTATATTTGGGCTGTGGGTCACCATCGCGTGATTGAATCAAGCCTAGGTTACTTTATCTCTCCCGTTGTCAGTTTGATTCTTGCTAGGCTGTTTTTTAAAGAAAGCCTGCATCCTCTCCAGCTATGGGCAGGCATTATAGCTACTGTTGCGATTCTCTGGGAGTTTGTCAGCATTGGTCAATTACCGTGGGTCAGCCTTGTCTTAGCCTTTGCATTTTCTTTATACGGCGTTGTCAGAAAGCACTGTACTATCGATGGCATCACCGGCATGACGATTGAAACAATCTGGCTACTACCACCAGCACTCTTATGGATCAGTTGGCAATCTATAGAAGCCTCAACACCCTTAAGCTTTGGTTCATCTCAAAACATCACGCTTCTTTTGATTGGCGTGGGCTTTGTTTCAGCATTACCTTTAGTTTTATTTGCTATGGCGACACGTCGTATTGATCTATCGATTGTCGGCTTCATTATGTATATCAACCCAACCATGCAATTTTTAATCGGTGTATTTGTTCTTAAAGAAAGCTACCCAGCGGAAAGGTTGATCACCTTTATTTTAATTTGGTTTGCCTTAGTGCTTTTCACCATGGGATTATTTAAATCACGAAAAGCTAAGATAACTAGCGACTAATCACTAAATGTATCATTGAGGCAATGAATACTTTGAAAGCATTGAGGGTGAAGGGAGTATTTTTTAGTTTAAGTTGCCTCTAGTTAAGTAACTTTTGCATTAATGCCATCGCCGCTAGTTTGATTTCAGCCTCAAACGGTAAAAAATACAACGATCTAAAGCTCACTCGATCATGGATGAAAACCCTTATTATATAAAGGGCTTTACTTATAGATCTTGTCCTGACTCTCTGTTGAACATTGCATATAGATTAAGCCAACACTCATATAAAGCAATAAACTTAGGTATAATCTCGCTATAGTCAGCCCCAAAAGCCCGTGTTAAGCTATTTTTTCTACACCTAGAGATAATAACCATCGCCTTTATAAAAGTACTCTTTTTACCAGCTATTAGAATGATGAATACACTGAGCTTCCCTCGGAAATTTATTGTGCTTGGCGGGCTATCACTTGTTTCTCTCATGATTGTTTCAGTTGTGCATATGCTGCATATATCAGAAACAATTAATGTTGCTAATCAGCAATTAAAAGGTCTAAAGCAAGTTCAGGCCACCTCACAACTTATTCAATCATTACAGCAACATAGAGGGGCTTCTGCCGGTGTAATTGCAGGTGTTCGTGAAAATACGAATAAACAATTATCAGCAAATAAAGAAACACTTAAGCACTTTTCTCTCGTCAATGACTTGTTACCTACAGAACTAAAAGAATCTCAAGAATGGTCAACCATCAATGATCGATGGAAATATTTGAATGTAACAAACGTAACTATGGGGCTTAATGATAGTTTCCATTCTCATACAAAACTACTACAGCGACTATTTAGTTTTCAACGCCAATTAGCCGATTATTACCAACTTCCCCTTGTGAATGAACTTAACACTCACTATTTAACACATAGTTTTTTATCTCCATTACCCGTCACATTAGAGCTTTTGGGGCAAATTCGAGCAAAAGGAACAACTTATCTCGTACACAAAAGCAGTGTAGATAAAAAAAAGATAACGTCATTACTCTTCAGAGTTAGTATTCCGTTTCAAGACTTTAAAGAAAGTATTAAAAAACTTGAGTCCGTCATAATGCCAAACGGTAAAAGTGTGACTGAAGAAGCCCTGTCATTGGTTCAGAATATTGATCACCATCTATCTTACATTTCGAATGATGTTCTCTCTAATGACAGTGATATAAACCCTGATGAATATTATGATAAATCTACTCGGCTCATTAATGATGGTTTTTTATTTTTAGAAGCCACACTTTCGTCAACGCTAGAAGATTTACTTAGCCAACGCTTAGAGCAAGCTAACCATCAAGTAACCATTAGTCTAGGGCTTGCAGCAATTTTATTTTTACTCGTTTTATATTTCTTAATTGGTATTTATTTATCAACCAGAAATACCATTGAGACCCTGACCAATGCGACCCATGAATTTTACAAGGGCAATTTTGATCAACGTGTTGCTCTTTCAACTGATGACGAGTTGAAAGATATCGCCGCAGGCTTTAATGAAATGGCGGAGGGATTTCAAAAATTACTCCTAGAAAAACAAGGCATTAGCGATCAATTACGGGCTATCATTGATAACTCACCCATAGGAATCTGGTTTACAGGCTTAAATGGTCGTTATTATTTTATGAATAAAACATTTTGTGACTTAGTCGGAACAGAAGAAAAAGAATTCCTTAATACCAACTCTGAACAATTATCTGTACTGCTCGGCGAAGAAATGGCTCAACAATGTCTGGCTTCTGATAAAGCAGCATTAGAACAAGATACCCCTCATGTTTCTTATGAAACGATACTGGGTCAGGATGGTAAGACCTACCAACTTGAAGTGACCAAAGCGAAGTTAAAAAGCCCTCAAGGCGAAGTCTTAGGTTTAATCGGTATTAGTCAAGATATCACCGAGAAACAACAACAACAAGATGAATTAAAGCTTGCTGATATGGTGTATAAAAACAGCAGTGAAGCCATGATGATTACAGATAGTAATAATAAAATTATTGCTATCAATCCATCTTTATCAGACATTACAGGCTATGCTGAAAACGAACTGATTGGTCAAGATCCGAAAATACTACAGTCTGGCAACCAGTCCTCCGATTTCTATCAAAAAATGTGGGAAGAAATCACCTTAACCGGAAGCTGGCATGGTGAAATTTGGAACAGTAGAAAAAATGGTGACTCCTTTCCTGAATGGCTTTCAATCAATACCATTTACGATCCTCATGGTAAGGTTTACCGACGAATTGCATTGTTCTCAGATATCTCAGAAAAAAAACAAGCTGATGAGTTAATTCTAAAACAAGCTAATTACGACAGCCTGACTAACCTTCCTAACCGAAGAATGTTTAATGATCGTTTAAATCAAGAGATCAAAAAGTCTCATCGAGTGGAATTACCGCTGGCTTTGATTTTCCTTGATCTCGATAACTTCAAGATCATCAACGATACTCAAGGACATGATAATGGTGATGCATTATTAATTGAAGCAGGCAAACGAATTACTCACTGTGTTCGAGAGACAGATACCGTTGCCAGAATTGGTGGTGATGAATTTACGGTTATTTTATCTGAGCTAAAAGATTTACATCATGTTGAAACTATTTGCCAAAAGATACTTCAGGCTTTGAGTCAACCATTTTGGGTAGCTGATGTTCAAGTTTATATCTCTGCAAGCCTAGGGATCACACTTTATCCAACAGATGCATCCACTGTATTAGAATTACTTAAGAATGCCGATCAAGCAATGTATTTGGCTAAGAACCTTGGACGAAACCGCTTCTGCTACTTTACTCCTTCAATGCAAAAAGAGTCTCAAAATCGCCTAGATTTACTTAATGATCTGCGTCATGCGATAAGCTTAGATCAATTAGAAGTCTACTATCAGCCGATTATTGAGTTACAAACTGGTCATATTTTTAAGGCAGAAGCATTATTACGTTGGAAGCACCCAACTCGAGGGATGGTTAGCCCTGCTGAATTTATTCCACTCGCAGAAGACTTTGGTCTAATTGTAGAAATAGGTGATTGGGTCTTTAAACAAGCTGCCAAGCAAATAAAAACATGTAAAGAACTGCTTAACCTTAATATTCAAATTAGTATTAATAAGTCTCCAATACAATTTAGGGAAGCGGAGGATCATATTGATTGGTTAGCATATTTAGATGAGCTAGAGCTCTCAGGTAAAGATATCATTATTGAGATCACTGAAGGTCTCTTGATGAAAGATAATGACAAGATCTTAACGTTGCTCCATCAATTCAGAGATGCAGGCATTGAAGTGGCAATGGATGATTTTGGTACAGGCTATTCATCACTTTCTTATTTAAAGAAATTTGATATTGATTATTTAAAAATAGACCAGTCTTTTACGAAAAACTTAGCGCCTGATTCTGATGATATGACCTTATGCGAAGCCATTATAATCATGGCTCATAAGTTAGGTTTGAAAGTCATTGCAGAAGGAATCGAAACCCAAGACCAGAAAAATCTATTGCTCAATGCAGGGTGTGATTATGGTCAAGGCTATCATTTCTCAAGACCTGTTCCAGCAGATAAATTTATTACTCTCTTAGAAGAAAACCAGTAACATCATGCTTTAAAGATCCCCATTCAAACCAGCTTCTTCTAAGAAAACATAATGACCCCTATACTTTACTGTTCAGGGGCTTTTCATTAATGAGAGTTCTATTATTTATCGAACCATGCTTATATTATTATCGTCCTATTGATAAAGCTAATGGTCATTTTTAATAAGGAATTAATTATGAGATCTTTAATAACACTAAGTATCATATTATTAATAACTGCATGTAGTGGTGTTGAAACAAGAGTCCATTCCAATACCAACCAATCTGTTGAGTTTAATCAATATTCAAGCTTTGGTTTTTTTCAGCCCTTAGATACTGACTCTAATTATGAATCATTAATTAGTCAGTATTTGAAAGAAGCGACCACTAATGAAATGACAAAACGTGGCTTTGTATTAAACAATGACAAGCCTGATTTATTGATCAACTTTCATACGAATGTAGAAAACAAGCAATACGTTCACCATGTGCCAAGATCGAATCATGGTGGCTATTATTCCTATCGCGGACGAGTCTATTATGATGCATGGCTAGGCTATGAAACCTATGTTGATAACTACACCGAAGGCACGGTTAATATTGATATCGTTGATCGACAACAAAATAAAATGGTCTGGGAAGGCATAGCCATTGGTCATTTAACCGAGAAAAAACAGCAAAATATGCAATCGACATTACAGCAAACAATAACAGATATTTTCTCGCAATTTCCAATCACAATGAAACCGTGAATGTCCTTGATGAATCTGCGGTAATATAGGCAACACCTGATAACTGCTTTGCCTATGCAGCAGTGCTTCAGAAGACAATTTATAGTATAAGGTAACATGATGGCGAAGAAGTTTTACGTAGTGTGGCAAGGAAGAGAAACGGGTATTTTTACCGACTGGGATTCGTGTAAAAAACAAGTTGATCAGTTTGCAGGGGCAAAATATAAATCATTTAAAACTCAACAAGAAGCAGAAGCCGCTTTTCATGGCCAGTCAGCCTCGACTACAAAGTCAGCATCTCATTCCTCTCCAATAAAGAAAAAGTCATCCTCTAATACCGTCAAAACCTATACTGCTGATGAAATCTCGGCCATGCCCATAGAGGTTAAGATCTTTACTGATGGTGCTTGTGTACCCAACCCAGGTAAAGCCGGTACAGGTATTGCACTATATCGAAATAATCATATTAGTGAGCTTTGGTATGGTTTATATAATGCTAATGGCACTAATAATACTGCTGAATTGCATGGCTTAAACCAAGCTTTAATCATTGCTCAATCTGAACTGACTCAAGAAAAGTCCGTCGTCATCTTTTGTGACTCCAAATATTCCATTCAATGCATCACCCAATGGGCAGTGAACTGGGAGAAAAAAGGCTGGAAGAAAAATGGGGGGGAAATCAAAAATCTAGAGCTAATCAAAGAAATATTTAAACACTACCAGACACTGAAAAATAAACTCCATATTCTGCATGTCAATGGTCATGTCGGGGTTGAAGGCAATGAGCTAGCAGATCGCATGTCAATGGTTGCCGTAGAAAAACAAGAAATGGACTTTGCTCTCTATCGTGAAGAAATTGATATCCCAACTATTTTAGCCATGAGAAAGGGTTAACGTTAAGTTATTTAATATCAAATAGATAGACACTTAAAAGCCCACCATGCAATGCTTTTTATTGAGGCTTTAAAGGTCTAAAACACATGGCAGTTACATATCGATATACTTTAACGGCTGCTGGAGAAAACACATATAATAATTTAACTTTTCGAGTAACGTTCAAGCGGCTATAAAAATCAAACCTTCTAACATCCATCACAACACTTTGCATTGTTATAGATAATTTGATACAAAAGACTTATAAAGAAAACTTCTAACTAAGCGTCATATTTTATTCACCGTGATAAAGGACTCGCCACATGAAGACATCGGATTTATTTATTAAGGCGCTGGAAAATGAAGGGGTCGAATATATTTTCGGTATCCCTGGTGAAG
>Ga0209495_1000649_pt1 | contig 26282 bp, 21 predicted proteins | sample EN1Hudsemesocosm_FD_184629 | JGI IMG/M metagenome (GOLD analysis project Ga0209495, IMG submission 184629) | Methane-oxidizing microbial communities from mesocosms in the Hudson Canyon - EN1E Hudson Canyon (SPAdes) (version 2) | ecosystem: Environmental > Aquatic > Marine > Cold seeps | place... | reverse complement strand
TTTGTCGGTGTGGACATACCACCGGTTTGAAATTTTCATCAGCGCGCCAGAGTCATCTAGTCCGTTATTTGCTCGTTGACGGATAAACCAGTCGAACTGACGCTCAGTAAAGAGCGATTGGTAATCCGCTATAAACTGTTCTTTCGTCTTGTATTCATTTAATGGCATGTGCAGATCCTGTAGGTGAAATCTGGATTATCCATAGGTCGGGGGGGGGCAAAAAAGTGGGCAAATTAAATGCGTAACAAATTAGTACGAGGGCTTGATTTCCCTAGCCTGTGGAGCAAATTATTTTCATTAAATGCAGTTTTTGCACCCCCTAATTACATAAAGAAGGGATTAATTTATGGATAACGGGCTGTTTATGTCTAATGGGCTACTTGGTGAGTGGATTTAAAGGTTGAAATTTTTTAAGATTCTCAACAATGTGTTTGGCAGATGATGAGAGCGGCGTGAGGAGATTAGGTACCTAAATAAGGGAATCCAAGCTGACTTGCCACGCAGATGTCGGATGCATTACTCTTCTAAAACAGATTGAAACTGTGGGCGTTTCCCCCTCTCTATTGGCTGTCATTTATAAGAGAGCAGGACTTGGACTTATATTTGTTGTTTAAAAACAACAACCTATGCGGATCCGGTTTTTTCCCAGCGCTAAGCACCTGGTTCCCCGCGCCTAGAATCTAAGCGCTTTGTTCGGGGTTGTTGGGAGATAGGGGCTGGGTGTTAAAAAGTAATTTATAGAGGTTTTGTGCTAGATGTTATCGATTATAAATTATACTTTGTACCTTGTTTGTCGTCAGATCGTGCTAACTTAGCACGATTTATAGACGCACCTAATGTAGGCTTTATCCGGATGTACTGATATTTGTTCAGTGGTATCGGGTTCGGTGAGGTATCATAATTTTTTTAGTTGATAGTAATTTAAAGCTATAGATGATTTATTTTGATACAGCGTCTTCTTATCCTATTTTGCCTGAAGTAAAAAGGGCTTTATCTGAAGCGTCTAATGCTTTATACGCAAACTCTGCATCTAGTCATTTTCTAGGGGAAAAAGTTAAATTTGAAGTTGATAGTGTTCGAGAATTAATAGCTGATGAGATTGGTGCATATCCTAGTGAAATAATATTTACAAGTGGGGCAACAGAATCAAATAATATTTCTTTCAAGAGTATTTTATTAGGCGATGAAATTCATGTAGATAAAAGGCATATTATTACTTCTCAAATAGAGCATAAGTGTATATTTTCTATTTGTCTTTATCTAGAGTCCTTAGGTTATGAAATAACATATATCAAACCAAATAGAGAAGGAGTTATCAGTCCTGATGCTGTTGAAAATGCGATAACAACAGAGACTGCCCTTGTTTCTATTATGCATGTTAATAATGAACTTGGAACAATTAACCCAATTAGTGAAATTGGAGAGATATGTCGTAATAATGAGATTTTATTTCATACCGATGCAGCCCAAAGCTTCAAGAAAGTGGATGTTAATGTGGATGACTTAAACATAGATATTATGTCCATCTCAGCACATAAAATTGCTGGGCCTAAAGGAATTGGAGCTATATATATTCGTGATTTAAGAAATAAACAATTGATGCCTGTTATACATGGTGCAGGGCAGGAGGATGGGGTCCGAGGAGGAACGGTAGCCGCCCCTTTGATTGTGGGTTTTGGGTCTGCAATCGAGCATTTTGCTAGGTACTATAATAAATTTAAACAAATTAAAGCTAAAGAAATTTTACTTAGTGAGTTGAGAAAACATAGTATTGATTACCATGTTAACGGGGGGGAGGACTCCCTACCAAGTTGTTTGTCTTTAACTTTGCCATTAACAAATGTCGCATTATTGATTCGTGATAATGAGCCATACTTTTGCCTTGCCCAAGGTTCAGCATGCTCTTCTAAGGAAATAGCAGCCTCTCATGTTCTTACGGCCATAGGGCTCACTAGGGAACAGGCAGAGAAAACATTTCGGATAAGTTTTTCTCTCGATGTTTCAAAAGATAATATTTTAGATCTAGTAAAAACAATACAGAAATATTAGCTGTTAGCTATTTGTAGCAAGTAACGCAGGCTCCACCACCTTCCGCTTCATCGTAAATTTCATCTAAATCGTTAAATTCACAGAAACCATCTGAATTGTCTAGTAATGCATTTCTACGTTTTTTCTTTTTAAATCGTGCAACCTTTTTCTCATGATATTCAATAATACGTTGTTGTACAGCAGGATCTTCTAGTGTGCTTAAAGGCTGACCTTGGCCCATCCAATAAAACTTTTCTCCCACCACATTATTGCCATCACCCTTTTCAAATTTTTTTGCCTCTTCAAATAAATCAGGGTGTTTCTCCATTAGTTTGAGCCATTCTATTTTTTGTTGATAAAAACAAAATGTGCAGCCAGAACGAGAACGCCAATTATAATAAGCGGGTAATTCCAAACCATTACGCTGAAGAATATTCTCTATATCACTTTTTACAATACCATCTTCACGAAAGGGGAAAACGGATTCAATTGCTTTCCCTGCAGCCATAAACCCAATTCGGTTAGGCTCATCGGCACGAATCCCAACATAGTTCTTAATTGCATAACCATTATTGATAAAATTATCAGCCCAGCTTTCAAAGGGTTTTAGTTTCATCTGTACCGTGCACCAGCGGTCACGTTGCGATGGTAAGTAGTTGCCATGCTCTTTTAGCAAATGTGAAAAAGTTTTATCCCCTCGTCCTTCTATACCATTTAAAGAACGGTCATTGAGTCTGTGAATATAGCCTAATTTTTCTTCTAATTGGTCAACAAAGTCGTTTGTTTCAGGTAGCTCATGACCCGTATCAGTGAAGAAATACTCTATTTTTAGTTCGGGGCGAGTTTCTTTAACATATAGAGCTAAAGCGCTACTATCCTTCCCACCTGATATGCCTAACACATGCTTGATTTTTTTAGCCATTAGAGACGCTACTTGTTGTTGAATCCATTAAGTTAGAAAGTATATTTGTTAGGGTTGCTAACTGTTCTTCTTTTGATAAGTGTGCAATAGATGATTCTACACATTCAACTGCAGATATAACGGTTTTATCATTTTCTAAATTGAATTTAATAAAACCATCAAACTCCTTATAATTTCCAGCTTCATCGGTAGTAATCAGGGCTAATGGTTTGGAAGAGCCCTTGCTGCTAATGTGACTAAATGATTCGATACGTCTAAACTGAATACATAAGTTTTGTAGTTCATCTAAGCCATTCTTTAAGTGTTTATCTGTCCAGTTTCTTTCAGGGACAGTTGCGGCTAGATTCACGATAGATTCAAATTTAGCATCACCATTAATATAGTCAATTAATCGTGAGGCAAGTTCCTTAATATTTGGCCGTTGCGCAACGGAAGCAATTAATTTACAACGAACCTTTAAGTCATCATCAAATTTAGCAGCCAAATTAGTCATAATAATTTGTTTAAAGCCAGATAAAAGCATATCGTGTTGAGCAGATAAATCTTCAATAGCTGTTTTTAGGCTTTGTCCTAGTTTTTCATCGATATTTTTATCATTTTCATCTAAACCAAAGATTTCAGGTAAATCTTCAAGTATTAGTTTGTAGGGGTCGTTGGCAGCGATTACTTTATTTCTAAATGTTTTTGCTTCCTTAGTTAAAACTTGGGCTTTGTTGGATTCTGAAAAACTCTCTCCACTCGTTTTTTTAACCCATGGTGGTAATGCATGAACAATCTTCACAATATGCTTAGCAATTCCAAGGACTAAATCACCAGACTTGTTATCGCCGATGGTAGCCTTAGCAAGTGTATCTAGAAGGTGTGTTTGAATTTTTGAAATTTCAAAATATCTAACGCCAGCTTCTTTAGGGTGTTTGTATATCTTAGTGATTAATTCCTCATCTAATTCTGGGATGAAGATAAATTGTTGGGTTGAATCTAAATCGTAAAATGCAATTTGACCTTCTAAAGATTTTAGCAATGCAAGTCCATAGAGCCTGCATAATCCCGATGTTAAACCGAAAGGGGGTTGCATCCATCGATTATATAAATCATCTAGGGTTATCATTGTCTTGCTAGACGTAATAAAGGTAACGCCATCTTCCCATAAGGCATGCATACGAGGGTTAGCTTTTATTGAAAGGTCACTCCATTGGGCAGGAAACACATATCCCTCATCTGTTTTACAGTGCCACCCTTTACTTTTTAAACAGGATAAGTAGAGTCCTTTTTCTGGAGGAAATGATTCACTATCAAACCCTAGGTCTTCTTGGTCTCCATTTTGAAACATTGCATTCATTAATTTACGGATCGCACTATTAGCGCTCCCTGAAGGTTTAGATCTATTTACGAGTTCGTTAATAACTTTAGGGGATTTATCAAATAGCGCATCAGCTATTTGAGAGGCAATTACTGACAAAGGTTGCGAAGGGATGGTGTTGCCTTGGTGGGCCCAGTTTGCATTTATGAATGCCAAACTCAATTCCTTTTCAATATTCTTATTTGCCAATTGTATTCTATTCGCCAATTCATTCTTAGCGATTAAATCGTGATTTATCTTTTCTTCCTCTTTAGATATTCGAGTAAGCGCAATTAATTCAATAGCTACAGATTGTAAGCGTTCTAAAGATACTATCTGGCCAATGGCTGCATAAGGTAACTCTTCATCTGTGAGCTCTGTTGCAATGGTTGAATTTGCTGGGAGGATAAAGCTAAGGAATGATTCCCCTGTTAACGGAGGAGTCTTTAATGATTCAAGAAGTGCGCTATCTACCTTGTTGATGAGTTGAGTCCTTGCCCATCTCATAGTGCCAAATTTATGATAATGCGCAGTAGCTAAAATATTTTGGGGTACATCGCAAGAACTAGTCCAATCAACACCTTGGCTAATTGATTCAATTCGTTTTACAACCATGTCGTTTATATCGATATCACTGCCCTGAAAAACAAAAAGAGCATTATGTTTTTGTCGATAGATAATGACTGTCCAGCTTTCTAAATCTGCAATCGCTTCTTTTACGGTATCTTTTTTAAGTCCTCTGGATGAAAAATAAGCGGTAATAAATTTTTTCTTGGCGTGTAAGTGGTGTTGGAATCCGAAAACAGTCAATAGCGAAATGACTTTTGTAATTGACACATGTAAATCAGAACCTTTTTGACCAGCGCGATAGATGGCATCACACCCTTCTAACCAAGCCTTACTATCAGGGGAAGTTGTAATGAGGTGGTGTAAGTTATAGTGAAGGTAGTCCCATAATTTCTCAGGCTGGTAAAGTTCAAAGGTTGTTGATGTTTTAGTATAGTTTTCAGCCAAAAACTCTCTAAACCCTAATTTTTCATGGGAAGCTAAGAAGCCAAATAAGCTCCGTTCATTTTGAGAAAAACGTCGTCTTGAAATAGGACCAAGTAACAAACTTACTAATGGGTCAAGGGGTAAAGTTTTAGTCAGTGCAAGCTTGTTTCTGCTTTGATCCTCAAATGAAATTAAAATATCATCTATTAGGTTTTTAGATTTAGATTCTAGCTTTTTAGTAATATCATCTTCTTTTGTTATTGAATCACCTACTAGAACAAGAGACTCATCAATTGATGGATTAAAACTTAAGTCTCTATATCGTCCCTGTACTTTTGCCCATTCTTGTTGGGACTTAACATCTTTGTTTTTTGCATAATCAGAAAACGATTGATGTAAAAAACCAATTAATAAAACAGGTGATTTAGCTTGTTGGGCAATATCAGCTAAGGATTGGAATAAATGTAGATCTTTATTTGACCTTGATTGAAAGTCTAGTGCCTTGCCCATTTCATCAAGGAGCAGAAGAGTGCCATCTGAGCCCTTTGAGGGGCTGTATAAAGCAGTTGTTATTTCTTCAAGGCATCGTTCATCATCAAAGCTCTTAACAGTATCTAAGTTAAACTCAATATTAAGGGCGGTATAAATACTTACTAAAATTGAATTTGCGGGCGACTCAAGGCCGCAGACATGCTTAACAACAACCCAGCCGCGCTTGACATTAAAGCGGTGTGTAAAATCTTTAAAAAGCTCATTTGTTTCTTGAAGTTTCTTTGTTGCATACTTGCGTTCTTTAGTGTTACTCGATAATAGGCTAGATAAATAAAGGGCAAGCGTTGATTTTCCAGAACCATATGGACCTGTTAATGTGTAGGCTCTTTGTGCGCTACCAGAAAAATCTTGGCTAATGGTATCGAGTACATTAAGCGCGGTACCGTGAAGAATGAAATCATCAATAAAAGGTTTGAAATAGAACTGATCAGTATCAATTCTAGCGGAGCTTTTGTAACGTTGATTGATACTTATAGGTAGATTAGCCATTTAAAACACCGTCGTAATATTTATCTAAGAATAAAGTAGGCGAATCAAGGAGGCCCTTTTCAATTCTAATTTGTCGTAAGCCTAAAGAATCAATCCAACAGATTGAGCCTTTTGAAAACTCCTGAGCTTCATCTAATTTTTGCCCCAAGCCACTTTCAGATAATCGAAATATTCGGCCAGGAGAGCAAGGCTTAGTTAAAAGTGAGTCAAAATCAACAGTATTGATTTTAGAGTCGATTGTTTCAATTACAGTGAATCTAAGTAGACTGTAAATAAAAATCTCTATCGGTAACTCAGGACGTTCAGTTAAATTACTGACATAGAAACCACCACCGTTATCCTGAATCAAATTTAATTCAGAGAGAGGTGAGGTGAAATGATCTTCATCAATTTTTGTTTTTTTCTTCGAGGCAGCATTTTTAAACTTTTTGCAATAAGTATTTAAAAAGCAGTCGACGTCTTTTTTAAGTGTATTCTCATTTCCGATAGAATTTGTTACAAGTTGTTTAGCATCTTCAGTGCAGTCTAATAGTAATTTTGTCTTTTCAAAGTGCTGAATATTTGAATAATTAAAAAAATATCGATAAGAAGATAAATGATCATAGTTAAAGTTAAGCCAAAAATGAATAAGCCAAATAGAGCCTGCTTGTTCTAAATAAGGGTCTTTACCGTTAATTAATGTATCTCCAAATAAGTACGCGCCTGTATCGGAAATACCGTGATTGACATGACCGTTAGTGTGATCAACAGTAATGACTGAACTCGCTTCTGCCCAATAGCGAATAGCATTAACCATGTTTTTACCTACGCCCAGCTCAACAATTGCATCACGAGTTTTTTCTTTATCAGATGTCTGTAGTTTCCCTTTTACATTCAGATAGTTAACGGCCTTAAATAACCAGCCGTATCTTAGGGGGAATGTGTCATGTCCTGTGAATTTAGCTTTCATTGATACCTATGTCTTCTGGAGAAAGCCTCCAGTAGGTATGATAAGTCATTTTAGTTTTTAATAAAGGATAAATGATAATAAAGATCCATAGTGCAATTAAGGTCACTTTTGTAATATTTGAAATGCTACAAAACAAGATAAACATTGAGTTCAGGATTATTTTTTGGTCATTTAAACAGCAACAAAAAGGCTATCGAATAAAACTATCGCTATTTATTGCATGTTTCAGTTACTTGAATTAATCTTTTCAAATACCACATTATATTTCAGCTCTACACTATAAGGATATGACAAAGAATGGAGTTATGAATTTCTTAGATATTAAATTTCCGCGCAACTTTGAATACAGCACTGACACTGATGATTTGCCGCTGGAATTTTATCTGACAATATTTCCCCGCTCGAAGTTTGTATATTTAAAGCTAGGCTATTTTAGTTCCTCAGCTATAAAAGTACTGGCATATGGGTTTGCACAGTTTATTTATAGGGGTGGGAAAATAAAAATTGTTAGCAACCACTTCCTTTATAATTCCGATAAGCTGTTACTAGAAATCGAAAATTTATCGGAAGATAAAAAGCATAAGCGGCTTTTAAATAACTTATGTGAACTTAAAGAAGCTTTATCTTCAGAAACAGAACAGTTTTTCAATTGTTTAAAATATCTCATAAAAAATAATAGAGTCGAGATAATACCTGTTATGTTGTTACCAAATAAAATGGCGCACTATAAACAGGGGATTTTTATCGATGAAGGTGAAAACGCAATTTTTATGGATGGGAGTTGTAACTTCACAGCAAATGGACTTTTAGAAAATGGGGAGAACATTTCTGTTTATCGTTCTTGGGGTAGTGATTTTGAACAACGAAAAGTTTTTGACAAAAAAGAAAATATTTTAAGTATTTGTAATAAAAACGACCCTCATTATGATTACTTGGATACTGAACAAGTTTTGAATGCTGTTTCTTCGTTAGGTAAAGAAAAAACAATTAACGAGCTACTTTCCAGTGAGGTGAAACTTCTTGATCAGCAAAAGCTTAAAACGAATTCTTACGTCATAGAAAAATATAAAAGAGAACTTGAGAGTGTAATTGAAAAAGAAAAATATGAGCCTAGATTCCCATTTAATTCATCTCCAAGGAAATACCAACAACAAGCTTATAAAAATTGGGTTGATAATAATTTTAAAGGCGTTTTCGCCATGGCAACAGGCACTGGAAAGACTATAACTTCCCTAAACTGCCTCTTGAATATTTATAAACTCAATGGTTGTTATCAAGCGATAGTTTTAGTTCCTGGAAAGACCCTTCTAAAACAGTGGATTGCAGAAGTTAAAGCTTTTAATTTTCAAAACATATTACCCGTTTCATCAGACTTTCCAAATTGGAGGAACCCTCTAAATGAATTAGTTACAAGTTTACTTGTTAATAAATCGGAATCCTTCATAGTACTAACTACTTATTCCTCATTTACAAGCAAAAAGTTTCAGAAATATTTTAAAAAGCTCCCAAAGAGTACTTTGTTAATAGCAGACGAAGCGCATAATTTAGGCGGTCCTCAAGTTAAAGCGATAATAAACGATATTCATATTGAGAATAGAATCGCTTTATCAGCGACACTTACACGTCAGTTTGACGATGAAGGGAACAAGCTTATTGAAAAAGTATTCGACTCACCTCCACCATATACTTACAGCTTTACAATGGAAAGAGCGATCGAAGAAGAAGTTCTTTGTCAATATGATTATTATCCTCACTTAGTTTATTTAGAAGAGGATGAGTTAAATGAATATGTTGAAATAAGCAGGAAATTGCTTAGGTTTTTCGACGTTGAACACGGCGTATTAAGATCATCAGATGTAGTTCAGATTTTGCTAATGGAAAGGAAAAGAATTATTCACAAAGCCACTTCAAAGTTAACGGTTTTTAAAAAAATTCTACAAGAGCACAATGAAAAGCATTCATCAGTTTCAAAGTCCTTTGTTTACGTTCCTGAAGGGAATGATGGAGAAAATAGAAATATTTTAGATAAGTTTTTGAATGAGTTTGAATCGATGTTTCCAAATCTGAAAGCTTATGCCTACACGAATGACACTGAAAATAGAGAAGAAGTTTTAAAGTTATTTGATAGTGGTTTTGTGAATACATTATTTGCAATGAAGTGTTTAGATGAAGGTGTAGATGTACCACGAACTGAGTTAGCTATTTTTTGCTCAAGTACCGGAAATCCAAGGCAGTTTATTCAAAGGCGCGGACGAGTTTTAAGAGCCCATCCCGATAAGACTCATGCCGTAATTCACGACATGGTAGTTATTCCAAGTGTGACGCCAAATGAAGAAACTAAAGCCATTGAAAAAAAGTTACTAAAAGATGAATTAACTAGGGTTGTATACTTTGCATCTCTAGCCAGAAATTATTATTCTGCGATAGAACCATTTGAAAGTGTAGCTGAAAAATACAACATTGATTTATATGGAATTCAAGAATCTATTGAGGACAAACAATGAAATATGATCGTGATGATATGCTAAGAATTTTTTTAGAAAATGAGGAGTTAAGAAAACAAAGTTCATTAAGCAATGATAAATTACATAATGTAAGTTTTTCTGAAGATACAGGTGACCTCGTTGTAGAGTCTTTGAAATCACTGTTACTGTCTTATTGCAATGGTGACCCTGAATCATTTAGTCTGCGACGGATAAATCAATGCATAGCTCATTTATCAGAATGAAAAGAGGAATTTTTTAATGATAATAAAGCAAATTTCAATGAAAAATTTTCAATGCTATGTTGGTGATCACGACAGTAATTGCTTTGAATTTCAAGAGGGTTTAAACCTAATTATTGGAAACAATGGAGGGGGAAAATCAAAGGTTTTTGATGCTTTTTATTGGGTTTTATATGATCAAATATTTAATTCTGATACACGTGTCTTCACTTCAACAAGAGATTATGGCGAAAAATTAATATCAGATAAAGTAACTAGAGAGGCTACTATTGGGACTACAGTTACTACTGAGGTCACGCTCACAGCAGTTGCTACAGATGAAAAAGAATACCGCCTTACAAGAGCCTTTAATGCTTCTAAAATCAATGATGAAGATAATAAATGGCTCTCTGAGCCTAGTAACTTATATATTGAAAATAGAAAAGCTACACGTTGGTCTGTATGCAGTGAGTCAGAAGACTCTGTTTTAAAAAGAGTTATACCACCCCAGTTAAAACCATATATGTGGTTCCAAGGTGAGCAAGTAGATGGTCTTATGGATTTAACGGACAAGTCTGCTTTAACTCAAATTATTAATATCCTTTCAGGTATTAATAAATATGATGATATTGTAAAACTAACGGATAAAGGGAGCGAGAAGGCTTCAAAAGAGTTAAGAAAATCTCAAAACTTACTGAGTAAAAATACAGGAAAATCTGAACAGCTTATAAAAGAGCATGAAGAACAAGAAAAAACTATAAATAAAACTAAAAACAATATAACTAAATTTCAAGAGAATCTAGATATTGCTAATATCAGGATTGAGGAGTTAATAAGTAAAATTGATGATGCAACAAAAAAAGCAGCGTTAAAAGAACAAAAAAAGCAGCTTGAATATGATTGCGAAAAATTAGAACAAGAATTAGTTCAAAAGCACTCTACATTTAACTCTAAGATTTTTAAAGACTTTTGGATATTAAAGAATGCTAACAAACAAATTTCAAAGTATTCTGAAAAGTACAGAAAATATAATGTTGTACATCAAGAGTTTCTAAATCAAAACGCTCCGACTACGATAAAATCAAAGCTCCCAATAGATGTGCCCGGTCCTGTACACATTAAACAAATGTTGATTGATTGTAAATGTCATGTTTGTAATAGGGAAGCAGCCGAAGGTAGCGAGGCTTGGGAGCATATGAAATTCTTAATAGGAAGAGATAGTGCCTCAGAAAAAGAATCTTTTAAGCAAGATTGTTCGCAGTGTTTTAAGGAACTCTATGAATCTAGTCTTAAAGTTGAATATCCCATCAAGGAGACAAGCTCAAACATAAATAAAGAATTTAATGATTTGGCTTCAATAAGGAAAAAAATAAGTGAATCTAAATCTAAGATAACATCAATAAAAAATAACTTTGAAAGTTTACTAGAGGAAGATAGCTCTGAATCAATAGTGAGTGCGTTTAGACAGCATGAATTGAATAAAGAGATCTTTACAAGTAAGCTAACTAAGGCTGAAGCAAGTCTTAAATCACAAGAAGACAAACTATCATTAATACAGCAAGAGTTAAATAGCTTAGTTACAGGAGAGATTGAAGTAGCTATTCGTAATGCAGACACAGTATTCAAATCTTTAGTAGCCATTGCAAAATCAACTAGAAAAGATGTTTATACTGCTCTAGTTAAAGAATTAGAAATGAATGCGAATAGTATTTTTAAAGGCATGGCTAGTCGAAATAATGCTATTACTGGAAAAATTCAATTGAAGATGCTTCCTAATGACACTTGTATTCCAGAGATAATAGGTCATGATGGATTCATTATGTCCGGTAGTAATGATTCTAATATTATCCTTGTTAAATTATCGTTAATAATAGCGATTTTAACATCAAACGCTAAATGGAGTGAAAATTATGCCCTCATATCTGATGCCCCAACAGCGAAAATGGCTAAAGGCTACTCGGAAGGATTCTATGAAGCTTTAAGTAAGCACTTCAAACAATCAATCGTTATGACGTATGATTTTATTTCACCTGAAGAAAGGCTGGCTTTAAGACAAAATAACTCTTTTGAAATGGGTTCTATCTACCTAATTGAGTCTCATTTTCCAAATGGAAATAGAGAAGATAGGTCGGATCTAGAAATAATTTTAAAGAAGGATAAATAATGAGCATCCTTAAGCAAAAATTTGGAAAGTTAAAACCTAGATATTTAGTGTCCTTTGAAACATTCATTAAAAGATATGCTCAGTTTGGCGGGGGGAGTGCTGAAGATAAATTTTCTAAAGCTAAGGCTTTTTCGAGTGTTTATGAGTTTTATATTTTTTGTTTTTTCTTAGGATTAAACCGTAACAAAAAAATAGAAATTACTGAATCGGATGACGCGAAGGGTTTCTGGGAAATAGAAAATTGGAAACCTCTTCTGCTTATTGATCTATTATATGTATGTGCTATCGGGGAATCTAATTTTGATTTAGTAGCAATTGAGCATATGGATGAGCCAGAGTTAAAAACTGAGATTGGCAAAGTTTTAAAGATAATTGAAGAATATGCGAATGGAGGCCTTTTACTAGTACAACAAGAAATTGAAGAAGATGAAGAGGCTGCTATGGATGAATTGCTTTTTATTAAATTATTAGTTGAAGAATAAGTGATACATAAAAACCGTGCTGGTAACTTCAACAGGTGACAGATTCTGAACTGACAAAATAATAATTCAAATTAGGATGAATTTCATATGAAACACTAAGTGAGATTTTTAAAATAATTAATGAAGGAGTTCTACTGCTTACCGACTTCCAGAGAGATTGTAAACGGGACTAGGATAAACAAAGACGATTGTTAGCGTCTTTACTGTTAGGATTCCATGTTGGTAGTAATTTGATATTTAAAGGCTCTTCAAATGATTTTGCATCATGAAAAATAGGGGGTCATGGGGAACATAAAGAAAATATTTTATCCTGTAACTGTATTCCCACTTCGTTTAGTGATTTAAACACAAAAGGTTATAGCGAAAACGCAACAAAAGTAATGGAAGATCGATTTTAAAGTATCAAAGCCAAAGTATTAGAAATGGTATTATCACTTCAATATTAGTAATTATAAAATCGATATCCTCTAACTTTTACTTTGTTAGAAAACAAATATTCTGCTAGTGAAATATGAGTCAAATTTTCGATTACAGCCCCTGTGTTAGACAAGATTTTGGTAAGGCGGCTGTTAAACGCCTTTTGCTTTTTATAATCCTCGAAGCTCTCATCTATATACTCAATTTTATCCAATAAGAGCGGCTGTTTTTCAGGTGCCATGTAATCAAAGAAATCTACATCTTGCTCTGCCATTTTAATTTTAACTCGCTCTGTAAGTTGAGGTAGAGGGCCATCATCAAAGCCGGTGTATCCTAGTAGTGTTAATTTACCCGAGTTCATATGGATTTTAATTAATTGGATATCATCTAGTTCGCCATAAAGCTGTAGTCCAGCCTGGACATAAACTCGCAATAATGGAGATAATAAGTCTAAGAATTTTTTATGAATTGTCAGAGAGTGTGGTTGTTTTCCTTCATGGTACATCTTAGCTGCTGGCAAATATTCTTTTGCAAACAAACATTCCTCTGTAATTCTTTTTTTGTCTGCTATTTCAAATAATAGTGATTTAGCTTCATTCTGTGCTGTTTTATAATTATCAAAAAAGACTTTAATATCTCGTTTAAGGTCTTCTGATTGTTGAGTATAAGCTTTTCTTTTCCCAAATAATTCTAAGGTAAAGTATAAGATTAGATCTTCTCTCCGCATTTTAGCTGAGGTTTCAAATTCAGTAATATCAAACCATTCACAAACAAGCCTAAATGCTTTTTTGTTAGAGCCTATTATTTTTGAAATTTCTTCAGATCTTGAAAACTCATCGTTCGCAGGACATCTTCCGTGAGCTAAACAATCTAACCAAAATAACTGAAATAGCTCTGCGTGTTTCGTGAATAAAAGTCTATTATATTCTTCGGAATATTGAACTTTAGCGGTTCTTTGTTGCCACTGATAATGACGCTTATTTCTATTTTGAAGAAAAGTTTGCTCAAGGATTTTATCTCTAAAAATATAAAATATACCAGGTGAAATAGTAATTGAGTTTTCTTCTAATATTTTCTCTATATATTCTTTAAGTTCAGTTTGAGAGAAATATTTTTGGAAAGTATTTCGGGATGTAAGCACTCCATCTTTATAGGGGGTGAATTTTTCAATATGTGAATCGTTGGCAATCATTGCAGATACTACAAGTAATTTAGCGGTGATTTCCCAAGCGCCTAATAAAGCTTCTATACGCTCATCAACATCTTCAATAACATTAATTACAAAACCTATATTTACAATGTCTGAGGCTACCTTTTCTGTGTCGGGTCTAAAATTTGGGTCCCATCCAATTGCATCAATTCCATGGGCTTCGAGTTCGCTAAGGTCATCGCCTTGTCCGCAGCCGTAGTCAAAAACAGAGTACTCACCTGATAAAAACTCGTGTTTAGCTAATGATTTCATAGGTGATGAAAGTTCATGTCTAGTTATGGCTGTTTTGTGTCTGTCTATTTTTTTATCGTCACTATTTGATTTTATAAGTGCTGAATTTCTAAATAATCTACCATCAATCAGTTCATAACCATGTTTAGCAATAAGCCGTTCCCAAGAGCTTTTAAAACCTATCATTCTGCTATTTTGATATAAGCCCGCAGCTTCACCTTCTTGAGTTATAAGTTTAAATTCCTCGTGATAAGGGTGGCTATCAGAGAGCATGGTTTCTTTTCTATGTAGAATAGGCGGATTGTCATAGTCGCTGTATTTAGCGATTCTCTGTGTGAGTTTTACTAAATCGATAGTGATACTTTGATCTAATGAGGGATAAGAGTCAGTAAAAAAGGAGGGGTAGTTTAAAAGAGATAATTTAAAGTCTTTCTTTGATAATTTAACAATGTTCCAGCTGTTATTATCAACTTTTAATGCTTTGCTGATAACGTTAATGAATTTTATTAGCTCTTCATCCAGATTCTGGAAGGCGTCTTTATGAATGTAGATCGCTTCGGGGAGTTTTTTTCCAACCGATACTGAAGCGACTAAAGATTTAAATTTTTGATGGTCCAAAGCTATAACTCACTTGCAAGAATAATGGCTTTTTCTGCGTAAGCTTTTCGTCCTGGTATTCTCTTGCCATTTTCGGTTAAATTCATTATTTGTAAATGTTTCTCAGGCTTGCTATTAACACTAACATGCAGAGGTCTGTTGTTACCGTAATAATATATTTTGTCATAGTCTAAGTTACCAACAATAAATTGAATGATCTGGGGAACGTTGTCTTGATGGTCTTTCACCATGAAGTCGCAAGCTATTCCTCCTCTTTTACAGATTTGATTGCCCGCTGAATTTTTCTCATAGGAAGAGTGTTGGTCAATAGGGGGGTAGGTGCCTAGGGGACTGTTTTTTTGGATGAATTTAGTAAGTTCTGTAGACGTGAAGCCATACGAGATTTCTATCTCTCCTAATGTTTTAGAGATTGGCATCAATATCTTTTCAGTCATCATGATTATTGATGAGATGGATTCATCTGATTCAGGTTGGTTGTCAATGTTGATGGGGTGTTTTTCTTGATACCAATTAATTAATTGTTGAGCTAGTGGCAGCTTCAACAGTAGTTGGTTTTCGTTGATTTCATAGTGGTAGGAATTGCCTTTTTTGATGAATTTTAGTTCACCAGCCAAACGCTTGTGCATTAGTTCGCAACTGGATATCGCTAATAATTTTATAGTTTCGGTTGATGTTAATAGCAACGTTAAGTTTCCTTTTTATTTTAATTATGCGGCCTTTTCTAGTGGTTTATCAAATTGATTTGATAAAAATTACTATTGCAATAAATATGAATTATTATTTTGTTATCAATAATTGACTATTTGTTATTTAAGAATATACTGGTTTTAAGCGCTGATTTGAACTCAGCTTGCAGGGCGCTTTATAAATACTAGCTAAAGAGGGAACATTATGGCCCGATTTAGCATAAGCTAGAGCGGGTTTTTTTATGCCTGTTAGAAACCGCCGAGTTAATTCCAACAACTTGCAGGGCGGTCTATAAATGCTGCTAAAGCGTTGCTGACTCCTTGCCGTCCCAGAGTTATCTCCGTTTTTTATCTGGGGCGATAAAAGGAGTATCAAGATGATTTCAAGACGGTTTTTTCTTAAAGGAACTGTTACTACGGCGGCAGGGCTTATTTTGCCCTCGTGGGTGGTTCATGCAGAGCGGTATATCGAAGGAGAAGGGGAGCCATTTCTTGAACCTTTAGTATCACATCAAAACACCCTTTATGCCATCGATGGTAATGGAGAAGGTGGTTACGGGTTGTTCTTGGGAGACCCCTTTAAAAAACCTCAGACTCAGATGACTTGGGAAGAATATATTGAAAAACACCCCTGCGTAGGTACCTTTCAAGAATTCTTTGAATATAGTGAACCAGAAGACATTCCTAGACCTGATGAATTAGTCGGAGAAAGAGAGCTTTATCATGTGTCTGAGTATTGGGAGAACCCTAGTCGATTAGCTTTTCATTTTCTTGATAATTTAGATTTAGGACCTGAACTAGATGGAGACAATGGTGTTGGAGAAATCAACTTTTATGATGGTTTATCTCCTGCCGATGACAGTCAGTTTGTGGATGTTCCTGATGAACTTTCAATCAGCTTACTTCAAAAACGTTTGAATGAGATAGATGGAACGGTTGCCGTTAAAGTTTTAGGACTTGAAGGTCTTAATGGTCGTACGCCGTATTTCTACTAATACATGGAAGAAGCATAATGCATTTTAAAAGAACCTTTCTACACATAATTATTGCTACAACAGTTTTATTTCTAAGGAGGTTGTAATGACTATAAAACAGGATAAAAACCATACACCATTATTTATTAGTGGAAGGCCTGGAACACAGGAAGATTGTAATCGCATTAACAATGGTGGTGCTACTCAGATTGTGTTGACCAAGCGCAATAGGGGTTGTACGACAACTGGATACCAATATTTGAGCACACAGGTATATAAAGAACATAGAAGTTCTGATGACGTTGAAACACCTCCTCAATTGAAGTTCATTGAGGAGCATGAAAAGTATAAGTTTTGTTGTTTTAATAACGTAATAGACATACAAAATACTGATGAAAATGATCTAGATACTATTTTTGAATTATTTGAGATGACTAATCCCAATGATGCGGTTTTAGTAACTCAATTTGAAGAAATGTTAGAAAGTTGGACAGGTTGGCACATTGAAAAATACTACTATGTATGCAAAGTTCCAACAGAAGCAAAAACGTTTCTTTTATTTATGATTTATTGGGATGACAATTGGGGGCGTTATGAAAAATTTACCTGTGAGGCCATAACAGGGTGTGAAACGCATACTGAGGCAAAAGTACATTTGTTAAGAAAGTTTGCAAATGAACGTTTACCAGATGCAGCTAGTGATGAATATGAATATTTTCTAAGAACGTTGCTTTAAATTATTAAATGTAATGACTAGAGAAGACCTATTATTGATTAATATTCGTTAATGATCTTTTAGTATTTTCCTCATTATTTACTCATAATTTTCTTCACCAAACAGTGTTTTAATTATTCCTAGCACACTGTTTCGCTGTTGATAAATGAGGAATGATTATGATTCAAAACACCAGTAACAAAGCCCCTTATGTTTTTGTCCCCATTGAGTATCCAGAATTAGCCGAAGGTGAAGAAATAAAACCCTATCAACCGGGTTTGATTTGCTCAGAGTGGCTAGAGCTAGAAATTGTTGAACCTTCTGAACACAATTAATATTATCGGTTATTCTTACTTTCATTTTTTCTTCACTATTTACCCATTAGTCCCCAAAGATTGAAAAGACGTCCGGTGATTTAATAACACAGGCTTTTTAGTTATTAAATTTTAGTTTAGGGAAGGGTAGATGAATAAAAGAACATTTGTAAAACCACAGCTTTGGTCTGTTTTCTTTTTGTTGTTTTGCAGTGTTGTGACTGCAGCAGACTATGCCAATATCAATAGTGTTCGCCATGGTGAGTTCTTATTCAATACCGATACGCCTAATAAATATAAGGTAGCACCCACGATTTCTACTCGGGTATTGATAGATGTTACAGGTCCCATTGCTCGAACTAAAGTCAGGCAACGTTTTAGTAACCCAAGTGATCAATGGATAAGTGGCACTTATGCTTTTCCGTTACCTGAAGATGCCGCAGTTGATCATATGAAGATCTTAGTGGGTGGGCGAATCATTGAAGGGGTTATTCGTGAGAAAGAACAAGCCAGAAAGATTTATGAGCAAGCCAAAAGTGAGGGCAAACGCACAAGTCTTGTCGAACAACTACGGCCTAACTTATTTACTACCTCTGTAGCCAATATCGCCCCTTCTGGTGTGATTGATATTGATATTGAATACCAAGAGTTACTGAACTTAGATCAGGGTAACTTTAGGCTACGCTTTCCCATGGCGATTACGCCACGTTATTCTTCAGATAATGAATCAAGCTTTAATCAATATGACACCCCTGTAGTGGGGCGTTGGGTCAATGTTGTTAAAAGGGCAGGTGAGACACCTAGTGAGCTTATTAATAACTCATCCGAATTATCCATTACCGTCAATCTTAATGCTGGGTTCCCCATTGAGCACATAAACAGTACTTACCACCCCGTTACCATTAATAATATAACGGACAGTAAGCAAGGTGAAGTTAAGCAGGTCAAGTTAGGTTTGAGCGGTCATCAAGGCGAACATGACTTTGAATTAGTGTGGAAACCTAAAGCTGACATTATTCCCAAAGGAATGTTTTTTATAGAGACAGGAAAAGACTGGCAGCATGGATTATTAATGGTCACGCCGCCGTTGGATAAGAGTCTTTATGAAAAACGAGATAGAGATGTAACCTATATTATCGATACCTCAGGTTCGATGGGCGGTGAGTCTATTACCCAAGCCAAACAGGCCTTACGCAAGGCGTTAACACGCTTAGCACCTGAAGATACCTTTAATGTGATTGAGTTCAATAGCACAGCCAGTAGTCTGTTTAAGAAATCCGTACCTGCAGGGACTAAAGCCATTGATGAAGCCAATGATTTTATAGCGGGTCTTGAAGCACAAGGCGGCACTGAGATGATGCAGGCATTGGAAATGGCTTTGAACTCTACAACTGAAGGGAGTAATGAACGCTTACAACAGATCGTCTTTATTACCGATGGTGCTGTTGAACATGAAGAAAAGCTCTTTAAGTTGATCCATAACCATCTTGGTGATCGTCGATTGTTTACAGTAGCTATTGGGTCAGCACCTAATGCCTATTTTATGCGTAAAGCGGCACAGTTCGGCCGTGGCTCTTATACCTTTATTGGTGATGTGGAAGAAGTATCAGAGAAGATGAATCAATTATTTTCTAAGATGGAACAGGTCGTGATGACGGATCTACATCTGGAACTCGAAGGTATTGAGGGCGAAGTGGTGCAGGTTTTACCTGAAAAGTTGCCGGACCTTTATTTTGGTGAGCCCATAGTACTGTCATTAAAAATGAAACAGATCCCAGAACGAGCCATTATAACCGGTCGTCTTAATGGTCATACTTGGGTCAATGCTGTCCGCCTTAAAAGAAGCGCACACCAATCGGGGTTAAAAGTCTTGTTTGGGCGGCGAATGATTGAATCATGGATGGACAACAAAGTACTGGGTGTTGATAAGGAAATAGTGCGTAAAGCGATTGTTGATTTAGGGTATTACTATCACTTAGTCAGTCAATACACGAGCTTGGTAGCTGTAGATGTGACCCCTGCTGACAAATTACGTGAGCTTGAATTTAATCAGCAAGAACTGGTTAAAAGCGGCTCCTATTTATCCTTAGCTCAAACAGCAACGAACTCACAGATTCAAATCATCCTTGGATTTTTATTATTACTGTTTTCATTGGCTATTTGGTTATGGATGGGAAGGGTTGAAAAACTTAAAGCAAGTGATGACCCTTGAAGACAAGAAGACTTGCCTTCCTTATCTTAATCGTGGGGTTATGCTTTTTGATTAGCGGTTCTTGGATTCAAATCAAGGCAGTTGTGGCACAAGAGCTATTAGAGCGATCATGGCAACAGACATTGAGTCATGGAAACCCTGTTCAACCCTGGGCATGGGCCGATCATTGGCCAGTAGCGCAACTGAAAATTCCTAAGGCAAAGAGTGAGTTAATTGTATTAAGCGGTGATAGCGGCTCTTCACTCGCATTTGCGCCCGGGTGGAATACTAGGAGCGCAAAACCAGGGGAGCAGGGCGTGACGGTTATTAGCGGGCACCGTGATACGCATTTCAAGATATTAAAAGATACTGCGATAGGTGATTCCATCGATATTGTTACAACGCAAGGTGAAACCGTTAAGTATCAGATTAAGACCATTGAAGTTGTTGACTCGAGAGTGGCGACCATTAAAACAGAACAACCGGGGCAAACATTAGTGCTAGTAACTTGTTATCCATTTGATGCAGTGGTTGCTGGTGGGCCGTTGCGTTATGTGCTGACAGCTTCTTCAAGCTCTTTGTGAGAGCATATCGATGTCTATTCACTTCAGTATTGGTGGATTGTCTCCTATAGACCCTCTCGTGGAGGGTTTCGGCTAGTAACGAATGATGATGTCTTTGTAAGACTTCTTGTTCATTTTGTAGAGAGCTTTGATGTCTCTTGTACGGGCATTCCATAATTCTCTTCTTTTAGTTTCTATTGCGTTACGAGATTCTACGTTTACAATTTCTTGTCTGTATTCTTCGAATAGTTCGTCATTCATCGCTGCAGTCAATTCATTGTCATCGTGTCTGGCTTTGTATTGTGCCGGAGACTCTTTGCCCCAATTTGTCTTACCTTCTACCTCATAAGGGGTAGGTCTAGTTGGACGACGCTCCCATGTTCCTGTGGGTTTAGTAAGGTTTTCGTATCCTTCTCCTTTTAGAAGAGTAGATGTAGAGAATCTTAATGCTACCTTGTACTCTTCGTTTCTTAATTCAAGGATATCCTTTTTTAATTTGTTTTTAGATACAGCTTTCTCTAGATCAGATTTAGCTGAGTTTAATACAGATGTTTCTGTATTGATTAAAGCCATAGCTTTCTCTCTTGCAGCTATCACTTCACCTCTCCGGACGGACTTAGTCCAAGCATTCTTTATCAATCCTAACATGGTCTCATATTCTGGCTCTAGCAAGAGCTTTATTCATTATAGTCTGGGTATCGGCACGAATCACACTAGCACGTTTTTCTAGTAGATCAGATTCAGCGTTAAGTACTCCAGTCTGTGATTCGACTTGATGTAACTCTACTCTGTCTCTTAGTTCGATCTCTTTCACTTGCTCTCTAGCTCTTTCCAAGATACCTTCGACGAGATTGAAGTGGTCGAAATTTTCTTTATTTACAGTCCACTCTTTGTCCTCTTCGATTGCAAGCTTGTGATCTCTCTTCATGATGACTTTGCGCCTCTTTTCCAAGTGTTTCTGAGCGGCTTTACGTCTCTTTTCCAAGTGTTTCTGAGCGGCTTTACGTGCAGAGATATCAGCTTTCTCTTTTTTCTCTTTTGCTTTGACAGCTTTAGCTACTCGTCTTTCTTCCATCTTTGCTTTTACTGAATTTAATACTTTCATAACATCTCTTGTTAGGTTACCAAATTCACTGTACCACTACAGACAGATCTTAACAGTTATCTCTTCAGGAACACATACCAACCCCAGCTGATAATCTTGAAAAAAGTGAAGTCCGTTTGCCACATTTCATTAACACGGACCGTGGGGTTCTGAAATTTAGCGCTGGCAATCATCAAAATATGCGCAGGGCTAGTAATGAGATTAAGTCACCACCAACTCGCGTGGAGAGAGTTCAGATTTTCCAATAGAGGGGTTATTTCTTAATTGGTTAAATAATTGAGTGGTTAGTGCTGTTGATGCGTCTGAAAAGACACTCCAATGTGAGACTAATAAGGTGCGAGTACCAGCATAAAAGAAAGCCTTAGCTAATCCAGTAAGACCTTCAGCACCTGGGCTGCCTGCAATTTAGAGTCAGACGCATTTTTGTTATAGCTTCAAACTGCAAATATCAACCTAGGATACAGAATGAAAAGTACTAAGATAAAGCATAGAAGAAGATACTATCTTTTCTCATAACGACTAATTACACTTAGGGTCTAATAATTTTGTTTTATTAAGGACTGGAGCATGAAAAATATAATTGTATTTACTGTGATAGTTTATCTATCAATATTAAACGTCCTAGCCAATGAAACATCCTCAGTCGAAGTAAATGTTTTATCAGAAGTAACATCAAACAAAAATGATGTCAGAAATGACAAGGCACGAAATGCAGTTATGGCATTAAATTATATGCATGCATCATTGAATAAAATTATCACTTATAACGATAAAATTATATTAGAAGATGAGTACGACAATATAATTAATAATTTAAAACTTACAGCTATTGAAGATAGCGAAATAGTTGATGTTATCACTAGTTTAATGGATACGTTAACAAATCATAAATTGAGTGAAATGGATAAATCACAATTTCAAAATGAATATGAACAAAAACTTGATGATTCCTTGAGTAATGCATTATCGAGTATCAATGCAGGTGGATTTACCCCTTTTCATATGGCAGGAAATATACTCCTCAGTCTAGGTAGCGCATATTTTGATTATCAATCAACACAAAATAGTGCAAAAAAGGGATTGGATAAATCGATGTGGAAATTGAAGAAAGACACTATTGCAATCCTCAATTTCGAGAGGAAGCAATTTCTAAGGACTTATTGGAAAGTCATGAAGCGCTACGATATGCCAGAGTCATGGCGTATAACTGAAGAACAATTCAATAATTTTGTAAACACATTAAAAGTTAATGATCCTGATATAAAACAACGACGATTATTACGCATGGCAAAAGAATTAGCAGTTTTCCCTGGCTTTTGGTACGAGCTCTCTTTAATAGCCCATCAAAACAATGACAAGGTAGTGGAGAACCAAGCCTTTAAAAAATATGAAGAGTTAAATGACTCTTTATTACGGCATAACTCACATTATAGTTTGATGTTAGCTAATCAAACGACTCAGTATGATGCTAGAACTCAGAAGGATGAAATCGTTTTATTATTGAAGAAGATTCAGAAGGTAGACTCTTTAAATCCTGTTCGTAAACTATTTGTAGCAATGAAGTATCATGAAATTGGTAATACTCCAAAAGCACTAGAACTTATAGAGGAAAATATTGATGATAACTTTAATCCCGTACCGAATCAGCGTGTAAAACTATCTATCTTCTTAGAAAAAAATGATGATGAAGCATTTAAAAATACAATAGCTCAACTCCTACAACAACAAAACTTATCGGTAGGAGACTATTTGTATTACTTTGGTCAAAAACCATTGCCACATTTAATCGCCGAGATTGAAAAAAATGTCAAAAATATCCATTTAGAAATTAATACAAATGCTATAAATAATGATGATTTTGTACTCAATTTACCTAAAGACTGGGTTTATAAAGACGTTGAGAATACAGAGGTTTTACTTAGAATTGGAGATAACACATATAAACCCTCTACAGTTGTAAGATTTGATGACAACCTTGAAAATTTTTATGACGGTGTTATCGATAAGGCAAAATCTCTTGGTGACAGTATCACAAGTAAATCCTCTAAGATTAGAAGAGCAGATAACAGTCTCATATATACCTATGACGATATTATTGATAGAGAGAAATTTCTTGACCAAGAAATTAAAAGCATAGAACTCTTGTTTACATACAACAATCTACCGATAAAAATACAATACGAAGTTGTTTTGATTGTTCAAGAAAAAAATGCTGACGAAAAAAGTGTTGACGAAAAAGATAGTTGGTACTCAAAAACATTATCCGACATTAAATCGAAAAGTAAAAAACTTTATAGCAAATATTCTACGAAAATCACCTTCAAGACAAAATCTATTTACGCTAAAGATAAATGTTTTAACTTAGAAAAATCGTTAGAGGAATGTTAGTGAGAATAACCGTATTTTTTTTGCTTTTTAATCTTCCTCTCCTTTGCTATGCCGAGGGCAATACTTATACGAGAAGTTTCAATAAATCGGTTAGAGCCCTTGAGATGCTTGTTTATAATAAAATACCAAAAATCACAATATATTGCGGAGCAACTTTTAGCGGGAAACAAATCACTAATGCTAATGGATTTGTTACAAAAAAATATCAGAATAGAGCCAATAAATTAGAATGGGAACATGTTGTTGCAGCTGAGCATTTCGGTCAAGGTTTCGATGAATGGCATAATCATGATAAATATAAGGAATGTATAACGATAAGTGGTCGAGCTTGCGCATCTAAACTTAATCATAAATTTCAATATATGCAGGCTGATATGTATAACCTCTACCCTGCAATAGGAGCAGTAAACGCCCAGAGAAGCAATATGAAATTTGCACAAATCACTAGTCTTAACCAGTCCAATGGATTATTTGAAAACGTGACACTTTATGTACAAAAATGGGCAAAAAAAGATGATACGTGCAACAAATTAAAAATCGAGCGTAATAAAATTGAACCTCCTGATAGAGCTAAAGGTATTGTTGCCAGGTCTTATCTTTATATGGCAGATACATATAGGGTTTACCGTTTGTCTTCGAGTGATAAAAAACTTTTTAAAACATGGAATAAAGAATATCCAGTAACTAAAGATGAATGCAAGCGTACAAAAATAATTAAAAGAATTCAGCATAGCACCAATAGAATAGTACAAGAGGCATGTATAAATTTACAGTTGTGGTAAACACTGGAAAATAGTGATAATAACCATGATTACCGCTAATAAATAAACTGCTTTCGTGCGCTTTTAATTTGTTCTGGGTAGATTGAAGCATGGTACTTGTAAATAAGACCTAGCCAACTACTTTAATTATTGTGTGGCGTTTTGATCAGCGTTACATGCTTCTTAAAATTAAGGTAGGCGCATCCTGACAAGAGTTGGGGTGCGTCTTCTTATTTATCTTCATTTTCGTCCTTATTCTTCTGTCCTTTAGAAGCTAGAGCTAATGTTCCCGCCACGACAGCAGACCCACCACCAGTGACAGCCGCGACAGTAGCAGCTGTTGTAGCGGTTGTAGCAGCATATGATGCAGCAGCAATAGTTACAGCTTTACCAGCAACAATGGAACCTGCAACAGCACCAGCCCCTGTAACGGCTGCGGCGCCTGCAGAAGCTACAGCAGCTGCATTGCCAGCAGCGACAGCTACAGCGCCTAGACTACCGCCTGATAAGGCGGAACCAACAACTGTAGATGCTGTACTAACGAAGGCAGTTTCAGCAATACTGGCAGTAGTAGCAGCTAGCGCGCCACCAATAGCAGAACCAACGCCACCTGATATAGCAGACCCGACTCCGACGTACCAAGGAGCTGCATAAGCAGCGTATGCATACACGCCAATAGCAGGAGCTGCTGCAACACCGCCTACAATGGCTATAGTTTTATAAGGGTGAGCAACAGCATAATCCCCCGTACTAACTGCCCCAGAAGCTATAGCATTACCCGCAACACCTGCCCCAGACGCTACAGCGCTTGCTCCAGAGGCGATAGCATCTCCAGTAACACTTGCACCGGATGCAACAGCGTCTTTAGCACTAACTGCCCCAGAAGCTATAGCATTACCCGCAACACCTGCCCCAGACGCTACAGCGCTTGCTCCAGAGGCGATAGCATCTCCAGTAACACTTGCACCGGATGCAACAGCAGATTGGATCTTTTTTAAGTTCTCTTTTAAGTTTTTAGTTTTCATATATTCACCTTTTATGTCGTATTAGTGGTGATTCTTTAAATGACTTGGTTATAAATGATTTTCAGGTTTATGAATGACTTACCAGTTAACATAAGTCTTATAAATCAAAGTTACAATAACAATTTATTGGTTGGGCTTAATGTTTAGACTAGACATGCATAAAATGGGAAGATCAATAGAGATATTTTTACTTAAATATACCTAAGTAAAGCTAGACTGTTTTATGAAAAATATTATCAATTATAGGTTACCATATCGGTTACCACTTCGGTTACTTTTGAGCACGTTTTAACTCCATTTAACACCATTGAACTCAAGTTCTGTTGAGCGTATACTGTTGATATACAAGGAGTTTGGTTGAGTTACCAAGAGTCCTTTGGAGTGACCTCAGGATTCATAACCCTGAGGTCGGTGGTTCGATCCCACCTATCGCCACCAGTTAAATCAATAACTTAGCGACTT
>Ga0209495_1000648_pt1 | contig 26311 bp, 22 predicted proteins | sample EN1Hudsemesocosm_FD_184629 | JGI IMG/M metagenome (GOLD analysis project Ga0209495, IMG submission 184629) | Methane-oxidizing microbial communities from mesocosms in the Hudson Canyon - EN1E Hudson Canyon (SPAdes) (version 2) | ecosystem: Environmental > Aquatic > Marine > Cold seeps | place... | reverse complement strand
TCATGAAGTTGATCCTATTTCTGAAGCTGACGTTTATCTAGCTTATGGGCGCTATCAGCAAGCTGAGGACTTGATGCGTGAGGCAATAAAAGACAGTCCTGAAAGAGATGAGTGCAAGCTAAAATTATTAGAAATTTTTTATGCTAATGAAAATAAAACTGCTTTTGAAGAATATGCAAAAGAGTTGGTTAGTTCTGGAAAGCATGAGGATAAGGATTTTTGGTCTAAAGTTACTGAGATGGGAGGGGAGTTAGATCCAGAATCTCCTATATATGCTGATAAGGCAAGTTTTGATGCGGTTAATTTAGCTGAGCAGGGTGATATTTTAAATAATGAGCCAGGACAGGTTTTAGGGGCTGAAGAAGACTTGGCGGCAACAGATTTTGATTTGTCAGTTTTTGATGATAATGTTGAAGACCCCGTTGCTAAAGAGCCGAATGTTGAGGCGGCCGACGACAATGCCCTTGATTTTGATTTAAGTGTTTTTGATATTGATGGTTCTGTCGATGATGTTGAGGTCAAGGAAAAAGAGGTTGTTGATGATGCTAATGCCATAAACTTTGATTTGGATTCGGTTGCTTTAGATGATGTTGAAGATAAAGAGCTCAAAGGTGTCGATATCGATGTTGATGAGGTTGAATCATTTGATTTTGATATGCAGACAGCTGATCCAGGGATAGATGAAAGTGTTGACAAAGTTGGTGAGATTGATTTATCTGCCGAGCTAGAGAGTGAAAGTGATATTGATTTAGAAGCTTTTGATTTTTCACAAGATGGTGATAAAAAAGAAGAGGCTAAAGCTGAGGTTGAGGTAACTGAAGATATTGAATCATTCGACTTTGATTTTGATTTCGACGCTGACACTTCTGTATCTACTTCGACACCTGTTGTTGAGTTAAATGACGGAGTTTCTGATTTGACCGATATGGATGAGTTAGAGACTAAAATTGATTTGGCGAAAGCCTATATAGATATGGGGGACTCTGAAGCGGCTAAAGGTATTGCTGAAGAGGTTTTAAATAAGGGGAGTAGTGATCAAAAGGTGGCTGCTCAAGCCATACTGGATCAGATAAAGTAAATTTTCTAATCTACCTATCTAGATAAAAAAGCTCTTGAACAGGGCTTTTTTTATGCCTGCTATTATAAGGCTGCCTGCACACCATCCTAGACTCCTAAAGTCTTGTGGTTGCTGTCAAGGATATATTCAGGTACGGAGCGAATTGAAGAAGACCCAAATGCTAATGTCATTAAGTTAGGGGCAAAAGATGTATTTCAAAACCAAAAAATTTTGTAACTACTCAGCGAATTTAGGACTGAAGGTATAGGGAATTGATTTATAAGGACGCGTGAATACGTCCCTGTAAGCTCTGCTGCAACGTCCTGTTGCAGAAGCCTTATAAATAAACACCCTATACCTACATAAAAATATACGCTGAGTAGTTACAAAATTATTCACACAAAGCCACAGAGACACAAAGAAAAGAAAAAGAAATCGCTCTTCTTGGTGGCTTTGTGTGAGTATAAAATTTTGTAGAGTTTCTTAGCTTAGGAATACGTACGAAATAAGATAGGCAATACCAATAGGAAGTGGGACTTTAGTCCCGCATAAGTCAAGGCGAGGCTAAAGAGGCTGTGAAAGTATTGGATTTTAGCTCCCCTCTTTGGAAAAGAGGGGGTGGGGGAGATTTTATTATAAAAATAATTCATTTAATATCAATGGGTTACTGGTTTGCAAAATCCCTCTCTATCCCCCTTTTCCAAAGGGGGAGGTTAAAAAGAGAATACTTTTACAGTGTCTAAAGCCTCACTTCCAAGGTGTTGGCGTTATTTTATGCATGTTCCTTAATGGCATTGGCAGGGGCTCTACGTCTAGGTCAACTATGCACAAAAGCGGTTTTGTTAAACCTTCCTCAATAACTGGACGGCTATTGGTGAAAAGCTGTCGCTTCCCGAGCGTTGCTATCGCGGCACTACGGATCAGAAAATTTTTAACTACTGGAGGCTAAAAATCACTCCACAATAGCATTCTTTCCCTGGTTTTCAGCTGAGGAGGCTACAAAAGGTTGAGGATTTTCTGTTTTAATTTTATAAAAGCAGTAATCTCATTTTTTAATAGAATAAAATTTGATTGGATTAACTGCTGGTTGTCTCCAGAAAAGCTGCTTTCTAATTCGTAAGCGAGGGTCTGGATGTCTGAAAAGCCACAAAAACTGACAGAGCCGTGTAATTTATGGGTGGTTTCTTGTGCCAATGAAAGCTCGTTGTTCTTTAAGGCTTGCTCTATTTGATTGGCTTGTTCTGGGAGTTCGCTAAATAATTTGTTAAAAATAGTGGTTGCCAAGGCAGTATTTCCTGATGTTCTTTGTAGTAGTGTGACCACGTAATCAAGCTTTTCTGGCTGATTGTTTTCTTGTTTTGTTGGGGTTAGTGTTATTGGGAGCCATAGGCTTAATAGCTCCTCTAGTTGCTCCATTAGAATGGGCTTAATCAGGCATTCATCAAAACCTGCATCAATTAGGATTTTGCGCTGGTGGCTTTGAGCGTGAGCAGTAATTGCAATAACAGGTGAGTGTTGGTTGACTGAATCTTCTCGTTTAATGATTTTAATCAGTTCTAGTCCACTAAAATAAGGCATCTGCAAGTCAAGTAAAATAAGATCATATTTATGCTTTTCTAGGTAAATAAGGGCAGATTTACCGTCATTCGCCAAAGTGATGTTGTTGCAGTAATCTTTAAGTTGGGATTGCAGTAGCAGTCTATTTATTTCATTATCATCAGCAATAAATATGGAAATGGAGTCATCTATTTTTGTTGTGCCTGCTGAGAGAGTCGGTAGTGTTGTTTGTTTGGTGTTGAGTCGGGCATTAATTATGCGTTCTAAAAAACTGGATCGACAGGGTAGTGACAGAAATTGTGTGTCAGCATTGGTTTGGCAATTGTCAGGGATAAATATAATGGGCCGGCTTGTCAAAGAATGTATTTGTTGTAATAGCTCGTTTGATAGTTCATTGTTATCCGTTTTGGCATAAAAAAGAAGTTCACAGCTGTGCCGGGGAGGTAGGGTAAGTGTTGCCAAAGAAGGGCTGTCATTCACGGTATAGCCGAGAAAGCAAAGTTGCTTTACAAATGCATTGCGTCTTAAAGTAAACGGATCTATAACACAAAAAGATTGTCGTTTTAGTCTGGAAGGCTCTATTTCTGGTAAGCAGACAGGAAGATTAAACCAAAAGCTCGAGCCGATATTGTATTGACTACAAACACCAATAGAGCCGTGTAGCCGTTCAATAATATTCTTTGAAATAGTTAAGCCCAGTCCGGTTCCTGATTTATTATCAGCTGAGTAATCAGTCGCTTGTTGAAAAGGTTGAAATAAAGTATTTATTTTGTGCTGATGGATTCCAATACCGGTATCAGAGACTGAAATCAACAGTGACTTAAAGTTGCGTAGTCGGCAACGAAGAATAATATGTCCTGAATGAGTAAATTTATTCGCATTACCTAATAAATTGGTGATGACTTGTTGTAAGCGATTAGGGTCCGATGTGATTGATTTTGGAATGGAATTATCAATATCTATGATAATTTGGACTGTACCAGAGGTTGGGCTAATAATGCTGGCACAGTTCTCAATGATTTCTCTAAAATCAAATGTTGTTTTATTGATTTTAAAGTTACCCGTTTCAAGGCTGGAATAATCCAGAATTTCGTTTACGATAGTTAATAGATTGGTCGCTGAAGTTTTAATTAGCTGAGCTTGATCTAGTTGTTGTAAAGAAAGCTGGGAGTTGGTGAGTAATTCAATAAAACCAAGAATACCATTCATTGGGGTCCGTATTTCATGACTTATATGAGCGATAAATTGAGATTTTGTTTTATTTTGAGAGACGGCTAGTTCGGTGGTTTTTTCAAGCGATTTATTTTTATCTTCTAAATTTATTAAGGTTTTGTTTAGCTCCTGGACAGCCATGTTTACTTGTTGCCTTAAATGGCTTTGAGTATGTTGTACCCCCATTGCCATACTGTTAAAGCTTTGACAAAGTAGTTCTAACTCGGTGGTGTGGCTGCTTTTTGCGCGGGCAGTCATGTCACCCTTGGCCAGAGCATTGGCGGCTTTAGTTAGGTCGATAATTGGATCGCCGATGGCTTTTTTAAGACGAATAGCAAGTAGAGTGCTGCATGTAATACCTATGAAAATAAGTAGCAGGCTGTTTACAAGATAGCTATTTTGCTGTTTATGGGTGTTGGCTAAAGATAAAATTATTTTAACCCTGCCAATTTTTTTTGTGGGTAACTTGTTGCTCAGTGCAGAAAAGCCATTAATTGCACTATTGTTTTTTGTCCGTAGAGAATGAATGGTGACAGGGCGATGAAAAAAAAGTAGTTCTTTTTCATCGGGTCTGGGGGCAAGTTCAGCAATGGACAGTGAATTTCCCTGGCTGTCAAAGATTTGGGCGCAGACAATGTCGGGTTCATTTAATAAAGCCGAGGTGATTTCATCTAATACCTCTTTATTGCCCGAGAAAACGCCATAGATGCTCGAAATGGCGAGTTGGTTAATGGTAATTTGTCCTTTTTCTTTTAGTGCGTTTTCAAGGTCATGGTAGTGGTACTGGATAAAATAAAAAGCCAGCGCTGATACCAGGAATAATGTAGGGACAATACCTAGGAGTAAAAGGCGAAATTGAATGCCAGATTGATTCATTGTGTTACTCTGAGGTAGTGGGAATTATTTTGTATTGACTGTTTAAGTGAATGCTAATATTCTTACGTTACATCATATTTGCCGCGGAAATCAATAGCTGGCAAATATACTTAAACAAAAAATGCATAACAATAATAATAGCGCATTTTTATTATAACGTATGAGGAGAAAGTTATGGCTCGAATAGTTGTCTTAGGTGCTGGGATAGGCGGGGTCCCCATGGCCTATGAAATGAAAGAAGTGGTGGGTGAGGAGCATGAGGTTATCAGTATTTCAGATTCCCCTACTTTTCATTTTGTCCCCTCTAATCCTTGGGTTCCGCCTAGGTGGCGTAAGCCTTCAGATTTAAAGGTTGAGCTCGCTCCAGTGATGAAAAAGAAAGGCATTGAGTTTATTCAGAAGGCGGCAACTAAAGTCGATGCTGAAAATAGTCAAATTCTGATGGATGATGAGTCTACCGTCCCTTATGATTATTTAATCATTGCAACAGGGCCCCGCTTAGCATTTGATGAGGTTCCTGGGCTGGGGCCTGATGGTTATACTTCATCTGTTTGCCATGTTGATCATGCGGAGTTGGCGTCAAAAGACTGGGATGAGTTTATGAAAAATCCTGGGCCTATAGTGGTTGGAGCTGTTCAGGGGGCTTCATGTTTTGGTCCTGCTTATGAATATTTGATGATTCTGGAAACGGAATTAAGGAAAAGAAAAATACGTGATCAAGTGCCTATGACCTTTGTTACTTCTGAACCCTATATTGGGCATTTAGGTCTTGGTGGGGTAGGGGATACAAAAGGACTGTTGGAAAGTGCCTTGCGTGATAAAACGATTAACTGGGTCACCAATGCCAAGGTCGATAAAATAGAGCAGGGGATGATGTATGTCACCGAAGTGGATGAGAATGCTGAGGAGAAGAAAAAGCATGAAATTCCTTTTAAGCATTCTATGATGCTACCTGCTTTTACCGGGATTGATGCAGTAAGGCATTCTGGCGCAGAGGGTTTGATTAATCCCAGAGGGTTTGTGCTGGTAGATAAATATCAGCGAAACCCGACCTTCAAAAACATCTACTCAGTGGGGGTTTGTATAGCCTTGCCACCGGTTGAGAAAACCCCTGTTCCTACGGGTACGCCAAAAACAGGCTATATGATTGAGTCTATGGTAACAGCAACTGCGCATAACATCAGGGATGAATTGGCAGGAAAAGAACCTTCTGATATTCCAAGCTTAAGTGCGTTATGCCTGGCTGATTTGGGTGATACTGGGGTGGCCTTTCTAGCCGTTCCGCAAATCCCGCCTAGAAATACCACTTGGTCAAACCATGGTCGCTGGGTTCACCTCGCTAAAATTGGTTTTGAAAAATATTTTATCCGTAAAATAAAAAAAGGTATTAGTGAGCCATTTTACGAAAGAATGATGCTTAAAATAATGGGTGTTGTAAGATTGAAATAGGAGCGAATATGACGATTGAGCGATGGGTAATGGCTGTTGCCGGAACTTTTATATTAATCAGTGTAAATCTGGCTGTATTTTATTCAATAAATTGGTTATGGTTTACGGGCTTTGTAGGCTTAAATTTATTGCAGGCTGCATTTACTGGTTTTTGCCCCTTGGCCATTATCTTAAAAAAGTTTGGTGTTAAATCTGGCTGTGCATTTTAGCGCCTTTAATTTTTAAAACACTGTTTGAAAAAAGGGGGTGAAGTGATTGTACTTTACCCCCTTTTTTTATTCTCCATCTCCCTAAGGCCTTGTTCTTTGTCTCAAAGTCTAATCTTACTTCTTTTAAATGAATGTTTTTTCTTGTATTATCGTATGAGTTGGAATCAATATTTTGACTTATTCTGCTTGTAAGTTTTTTCTGTGTTTTATGTGATTGACTTAATTGGGGTGTTGGTCGTATGGTCTGTATTTTGCTTTAATTTAAATTAGGAAGGAAGATGGCTGAAAATGAAGAAATTGAGGGTGAAGAAAAAAAATCTTCAAAAGTTATTATTATCGCAGCAGTTGTTTTGTTACTGCTGATTGGTGGTGGAGCTGCTTACTATTTTATGGCTGGAGATGATTCAAGCGAGTCAGTTGAAAATTCAGAAGAGCAAAAGAAAGGTGACGAGGCGGCGGTAGCAAGTGAGCAAGTTTATTATGATATGGAACAGGCATTGATTGTTAATTTTCCTAAAGGATCTGCTGCCAGTTTAATACAGGTATCACTTTCTCTGTTGCTGGATAGTGTGGAGACTATTGACGCTGTTAAGAAACATGAACCCATGATACGAAATAATTTGTTGATGGCAATTAGTGCCAAGGGTGCTGATAAATTGCAAACAACTGAAGGTAAGAATGAGTTGCGTACGGAGATGTTGGCAGAAATTACTAATGTCATGGAAAGGATGAGTAAAAAGAACAAGGTAAATAATATCTTTTTTACTGCTTTTGTAATGCAATAAATATAGCTAAGGGAGTTGGAAAGAAATAATTGTTCGATATTTGGACAAAAAGACCAGTAAGATTGGATGGTTATTTTTTTCATCTCCCTAAGTATTAATCGGTGTAAGGTAAGCAGGCCTTGCTTTGAGTTGCCTGTACACCCTGTGCTTGGTAGTCTCTGCTGTAAGGTGCTATTGCAGAAGCCTGATAAATCAACACCCTATACCTACAGAAAAATATACGCTGAGTAGTTATGTTGTAAGTTGCGTAGATTAGTAAGCTTTAAGAATGAAGGAAAAATATTGCTTAAAATACCCAGACAAAAACTTTATACATATATTGGCAGAGAAAGAATGAAAATTGCGTTTTTCCGAGGTGTTTAAGATATGTCTTCAGCAGATCTACTGTCACAAGATGAGATTGATGCACTATTACATGGTGTTGATGACGGTGATATAGAAACAGAAACGGTTGAGGAGGAAGACCATTCTGGGGTTAGAGGCTATGACTTTAATAGTCAGGAGAGAATTGTCAGAGGCAGGATGCCTACCTTGGAAATGGTTAATGAACGTCTGGCGCGATATTTTAGAATTTCATTATTTAATTTTCTTAGGCGGTCGGCAGAGATTTCTATTTCCGGCATTCAAGTTTTAAAATTTTCTGAATATATTCAAAGTCTTTTTGTTCCAACGAACCTTAATATTGTTCGTTTTGCGCCTTTAAGAAGTCGAGCTTTGATTGTTATGGAGCCGCGACTAGTTTTTACAGCGGTTGATAACTTTTTTGGTGGCAGTGGTCAATTCTATAATAAGGTTGAAGGGCGAGAGTTTACGCCAACTGAAATGCGAATTATCCGCTTAATTATAGATTTGTTGTTTAATGATCTAAAAGAAGCCTGGAAGCCAGTGATGGATCTTGAGTTCGAGTATATGAACTCGGAAATCAATCCGCAATTTGCCAATATTGTGAGTCCAGCGGAAATAGTGATTGTTTCTACTATCCATGTGGAGCTTGAAGGTGGGGGTGGTGACATCAGTATTGCTATGCCTTATGCCATGATTGAACCTATTCGTGAGTTACTGGATGCGGTGAGTAGTGATCGTGGAGAAGTCGATGGAAGTTGGCAAGAAGGCCTGAGAAAAGAAGTTTTACGCAGTGATGTTGCCTTGAATAGTTTATTACTGGAAAAAACCATGAGTATTAGTGATGTGATGGGTTTTACGAAAGGTGATGTTATTCCGATAGAAATGCCTGAAACGGTACTTATTCAAGCAGAGGGCGTGTCTGTTTTTAAAGGGAAAGTGGGTTTGTCAGATGGAAATTACGCAATTCAGATAACAGAAAAATTAACTCAGGATTCTATATAGTAACAAGCATAATAAAAGCTGGAAAAGAGGGTTTTCTTGTCTATTTATTGACTCTATAGGCGAGGGTAGTAAAGCATGGTTTTAAGAAAAATTTATATAATCATTAGGTGTAGCGATGAGTGAAGAAGAAGAGGCTGGTGGTGAAGATTGGGCCGATGCCATGAAAGAGCAGCTAGACTCAGGGTCCGATGGCGATGCTGATTGGGGCGATGCTTTAAAAGAACAGGAAGAGGGTGAGAAATTTGAGTCAGCAGAGTTCAACGAGCTTGAGCAAGAAGGCGCGGTGACTCCCGCGAATATGGACTTTACACCAGAAGACCTTAAGTTAGATATTATTCTTGATGTGCCTGTGACTGTTTCAATGGAAATTGGGCGCACTCAAGTCAATATTCGAAATTTATTACAGCTTAATCAAGGGTCTGTTATTGAATTAGATCGATTTGCTGGTGAGCCTATGGATGTTCTGGTTAATGGAACATTAATTGCTCATGGCGAAGTTGTGGTGGTAAATGATAAATTTGGTATTCGGTTAACGGACGTGATTAGCCCGAGTGATCGGGTGAAAAAATTAGGTGGGTAGCCGTTTGATGAGTAAAGCATTTAACCGAGTTATTTATACGGTCGTTGTTTTATTGATGTCTGTTTCAACTGTTTTTGCAGCCGTTGAGAATGTTGTCAAAAAGCCAGTTAGTCCTGTTTCCTATACGCATGTACTGAGCTGGACTTTGGGCTTGATTGTTGTTTTGTGTTTGTTTTTTGCTTGTGTCTGGTTGATGAAAAAAATGGGTGCTCTTCCCGTTAATACAAAGCAAAGTATGAGGGTTCTGAGTGGATTATCACTTGGCATGCGAGAAAAGCTTGTGTTGGTACAAGTTGGTGAAAAACAATTGCTATTAGCGGTGACACCTGGAAGAGTTGAAAATCTATTGCTATTAGAAGGCGAGGATAAGTTATTTCAACCGCTTAAGGATGAGGCGGCAGATGATGGGTTTTCTTTTAAACTTAAGCAGTTTATGTCGCAGCCTACACATGAATAGGCTGTCTTTATTTGTTGGGCTTTTGATTTCAGCTACTTCGGTTTGGGCTGTGCCAGGTATAGATGCGATAACAGTCACCACAAACCCTGATGGCGGTCAGAGTTATACCGTCACTATTCAGATTCTGGCATTAATGACCATGTTAACGGTATTGCCGTCATTGTTATTAACCATGACATCATTTACCCGTATCATGATCGTCCTGGGCTTGTTGAGGCAAGCCATAGGAACAGCACAGGCACCAAGTAATCAGGTATTACTTGGGCTTTCACTTTTTCTAACAATTTTTATCATGATGCCTGTTTTTGAAAAAGTGAATACTCAGGCAGTGCAACCTTATATGGAAGAGAAAATAAATGCAATAACGGCTATAGAAAGAGCATCAGAGCCTTTTAGACAGTTTATGATGAAGCAAACTCGAGAGGCTGATTTAGAATTGTTTATGCGGATTTCTGGGCGAGAGGATTTTGAAACGGTAGACGATGTACCTTTTTCATTGCTGTTACCCGCTTTTGTAACCAGTGAGCTTAAAACGGCATTTCAAATCGGTTTTTTAATATTTTTACCTTTTCTAGTGATCGATCTTGTCGTTGCCAGTGTTTTGATGTCGATGGGGATGATGATGTTATCACCGATGATCATTTCTTTGCCGTTTAAAATTATGCTGTTTGTTCTGGCTGATGGCTGGTCTTTGGTTTTAGAAATGTTGGCTGCCAGTTTTTATGTCTAGTAAGCTAAATCACCAAACATCTAATAAATAGGCGTTTTTTATGACCCCTGACGTTATTTCAGCACTTGCTCAAGATACGGTATTGGTTGCTGTTAAATTAATCGCGCCAATTTTATTGTCTTCTTTGGCTGTTGGTTTGTTAGTGGCTATGTTTCAGGCTGCTACCCAAATTAATGAGCAAACATTAACCTTTATTCCAAAATTAGCCATGGTGATTATTGTACTCATGGTTGCAGGCCCCTGGATGCTACAAGTGGTTATTGATTATTTTCAAGATCTTGTGCGTCAGATACCTGAATTAATAGGTTGATGCAGTGAACTTCACTGAACAAGAGCTATTAACAATTTTAGCCTCGTTTATCTGGCCCTTCATTCGAATTAGTTCCATGTTTATTACCATCCCTGTTTTTAGTGTGAAAGCGTTGCCAGCTAAAATCCGCGTGATTCTATCATTACTTATTACTCTCGTTATTATCCCTGTGCTGCCTGATCCACCCAGTATTCAGATGTTCAGTTATCAGGGGTTTTTGGTGACTGTACAGCAACTTGTTATTGGTTTGTCTACCGGATTTATATTACAAATGGTCTTTGCTATCATGTTGGTGGGAGGGCAAAGTATGGCCTACAGTATGGGGCTTGGCTTTGCATCTATGGTTGATCCTGCAACAGGGGTTCAAGTGCCCGTTATTGCGCAGATATTTGTCATCGCTTCCAGCTTAATGTTTCTAGCCTTTAATGGACATTTGTTATTGATTGAAATGCTGGTTGCCAGTTTTACGACTTTACCTATTGCTGCTACTGGTTTTAGCATTAGTGATATTTGGTCAATAGTTGCCTGGAGTAGTCAGATGTTTGCAGGTGGGCTGTTATTGGCAATACCCGTTATGATGGCTCTATTATTTGTCAATATTAGTTTTGGAGTAGCTGCCAGGGCGGCACCACAGCTACAAATTTTTGGTGTCGGTTTTCCAATTACGATTATGTTAGGCATGGTTCTAATCTGGATTTATATGGCTGCTGCATTAGATGTTTTTTCTGCTGTATTAACGGATGGCTTTGAGTTTATCAGTCAGCTGTTAAAGGTTTCTTACTAAGGTAAAGGTCAATGGCTGATGATTCTGGACAAGATAAAAGCGAAGAACCTACGGAGAAGCGTCTTACCGACGCCAGAAAAAAAGGTCAGGTTCCTCGCTCAAAAGAATTAAATACTTTTGTAGCCTTGATGACCGCATCAGTGATGCTATTATTCGTAGGCGACTCCATTGTTAAAGGGCTGGCTGAATTGATGCGGCAACAGTTTAGTATCAGTCGTGAGATTATTTTTGATCCTGCCAGCCCAGTCATTTACTTTGAACAGGTGATGTTAGATGGCTTGTTGTTAATTGTTCCCTTGGTTGTACCGCTTGTTATTGTGGCTTTGTTTACCCCGATGATGATGGGGGGCTGGAATTTCACCATGGAGTCTATGGCTCCAAAGTTTTCAAAGATGAATCCTTTTTCTGGTCTAAAAAGGATGTTTGGGGTGCAGGGGATTGTCGAGCTGTTAAAAGCAGTGGTGAAAATTGCATTGGTTTTTACTGTTGCGGGTAGCTTGTTTGGTTCATATCTTGATCAGTTTATGGGATTGAGCTCACTGCCTTTAAATACAGCAGTGGTAAAGGCGGCTGATATTATTATGTCGAGTCTGTTAATTTTAAGTTCGACTTTGGTGCTGGTGGTGGCCATTGATGTGCCTTATCAATTGTGGAATAACAAGCGACAATTAAAAATGACCAAACAGGAAGTTAAGGATGAATCAAAAGAGCAAGAGGGAAATCCTGAAGTAAAAGGTCATATTCGTCGTAAACAGATGGAAATGTCTCAGCAAAGAATGATGGATGAAGTACCTAAGGCTGATGTGATTGTTACTAACCCGGCTCATTATGCTGTGGCTTTAAAATATGATCCTATGGGCAGTGCTGCACCTGTTGTGATGGCAAAAGGTGTGGACTTAATTGCAGCTCAAATACGAAATATAGCGGTGGGTGTTGATATTCCTTTGGTCGCAGCGCCGCCTTTGGCAAGAGCATTGTTTTATTCATCCGAAGTAGGGGAGGAAATTCCTCGAGGCTTGTTCCTTGCTGTTGCTCAGGTTTTAGCTTACGTTTTTCAATTAAAAGCAGCCACTGAAAATAGCACGAAAAAGCCTGAACCGCCGAGTAATTTGAAAGTCCCTGATGAGTTCAGGCAGCAGTAGGATGGGTTCTGACATTTACAAGGCTAAACGCCTAACTATTGATTAACAATTAAAAAGAATATGGATCTGACAAAAGTAGTTGAAACCCTTAAATCAGTGATTGGAATGGGCTTGGGAGCTCCGTTAATCATTATTATGATGCTGTCGATGGTGGTATTGCCATTGCCCGCTTTCTTGCTGGATTTGTTTTTCACTTTTAATATTGCATTCTCACTAATTATTCTATTAGTTGTCATTTATAGCGTAAAACCTCTGGAGTTTTCTGTCTTCCCTTCGGTTATTTTAATTGCAACACTACTTAGGCTGGCTTTAAATGTTGCATCAACCCGAATTGTTTTATTAGAAGGGCATGAAGGCGGTGATGCGGCGGGAAAAGTAATTGAAGCCTTTGGTTCTTTTGTTATTGGCGGTAATTTTGCTGTTGGTTTAGTAGTCTTTGCCATTTTGGTGATTATCAATTTCGTGGTTGTGACCAAAGGTGCTGGAAGGGTTGCAGAAGTGGGCGCGCGTTTTACTCTGGATGCCATGCCAGGTAAACAGATGGCGATTGATGCCGATTTAAACTCAGGGCTGATTGATCAGGACCAGGCTAGGGAGCGACGAGCAGAAGTGGCTGCTGAAGCAGACTTTTATGGGTCTATGGACGGTGCTAGTAAGTTTGTAAGAGGCGATGCAATAGCTGGCATTATTATCTTATTTGTCAATATCATTGGTGGTCTGGCGATTGGTGTAGGGCAGCATGATATGAGTTTTGCTGATGCCAGTGAAGTGTATGTAATATTGACCATCGGTGATGGTTTGGTAGCGCAAATTCCGTCATTATTATTGTCCACAGCTTCCGCAATTGTGGTCACCAGTGTGAGAGGGAGCTCTCAAAATGTAGGAAAGCAGGTTAGTCTGCAATTATTTAATGATCCAAAGGCATTGATTATCACCGCGATGATTATTGGCTTGTTGGGGGTTATACCGGGTATGCCAAACCTGGTTTTTATCTTGTTGGCCCTGGTATTGTTGGGGGCTGCTTATTTAATTAATTTAAGACATAAAAAAGAACAGGATGAGATCTTGCAGCAAGCTGCGAAAGTGCCGCAACAGCAAGTGACCGCTTCTGAAGTAAAAGAACTGGGCTGGGATGATGTGATGCCTGTTGATGTAATCGGTCTGGAAGTTGGTTACCGATTGATTCCTTTGGTGGATAAAAACCAGGGAGGGCAATTAATGACACGCATTAAAGGTGTGCGTAAAAAGCTATCTCAGGAGTTGGGTTTTTTAATTCCTTCAGTCCATATTAGAGATAATCTAGATTTGTCCCCAACCAGCTATAGAATTTCATTGATGGGGGTAACCGTTGGTGAGGCGGAGATTAGGCCTGAAATGGAGATGGCAATTAATCCAGGTCAGGTTTTTGGTAGTTTGCAAGGTGAGATCACGCAAGACCCTGCTTTTGGCCTTGAGGCAATCTGGATAGAATCCAGTCAAAAAGATCAGGCGCAAACATTGGGTTATACCGTGGTTGACCCTGGAACGGTGGTGGCAACGCATTTAAGTCATATTTTACAGGGTAATGCACATGATTTATTTGGCTATGAGGAAGCGCAGAATATTATGGACAACCTGGCTAAATCGGCACCAAAACTGGTTGAGGATTTAGTGCCAAAAACATTGCCTTTAGGGGTTGTGGTTAAGGTGTTGCAAAATCTGTTGCAGGAAGGTGTATCGATTAGAGATATTCGGACGATTGCCGAAACTTTGGCGGAGTATGGGGTTAAGAGTCAAGATCCCGACATCTTGACATCAGCGAGTCGAGCCGCGTTAGGACGATCAATTGTCTATGAAATCAATGGTGTAGAAAATGAATTTCCTGTTATTACTTTAGATCCAGAGTTGGAACAATTATTGCACCAATCTTTGCAAACGGCGGGTGAAAGTGGTGTTGGTATAGAGCCCGGGTTAGCAGAACAGATGCATAAATCATTAGAAGAGAGTTCTCAGAAAATGGAAATGGAAGGGCAGGTAGCGGTGTTATTAGTCTCTTCTTTTGTGCGTCCCTGGCTGGCTCGGTTTGTTCGTCATTCAATTTCTGGGTTACATGTCCTGGCATACAATGAAATTCCTGAAGATCGTCAGATCAAAGTGGTTTCAACAGTCGGGCAGCGTGAATAGCGCTTAAAAATGAAGAATAGGAAGTAACATGAAGATTAAACGTTTTGTGGCAAAGGATATTCGTCAAGCCATGCGCATGGTAAAAGACGAATTAGGCGCTGATGCAGTGATCATGTCAAACAAATCTGTAGCTGAAGGGGTTGAAATAGTTGCTGCCAGAGATTTTGATGAGCAAGCTATTCACAATAAGCTGTCATCACAATCAGCTTCCACAGGAACAGCTGGCAACGTTACAGACAAGCGTAAAATTGAATTAACAGATTTTGATGCAGATAAAAAGAATTTACATATTGTCAGTAGTCCCAGAAAAAGAAGTGCGGATGGGGTTGTGCCAAAAAGATCTTTACAGCGTAATACTGAACAATATGTTGGCTATGCTGAAAAGGTAAATATGGCCTCTGAAGAAAAAAACAAGGCCATAAAAACCCACAACCCTCAGATGGCAAGTCAGCGTCCTATCAGGGCAACTAAACAATTTAGTCATACTGTCAGAGAAGAGATTAAACAGCAATCCGCTGCGATGCCAGAGCAATTTATGCAGGAAATGCGTAAAGAAATTAATGATTTAAAGCAGGCTTTAGACACTAAATTATCTGAGGTTTCATGGAATCAGGGAGCACAAGCTAACTCGGTACGGGATGAATTGTTGCAGAAGCTGAATTTAATGGGGTTCTCAAAAAAATTATCGACTAAAGTCGCTAATCGTCTGGAAAACCATACAGATTCAGCGTTGGCTTTTGAAAAAGCAAAAGAGATGTTGGCGAATGTTCTGCCCGTTATTGATGATGATCTATTGGAATGTGGGGGGGTGGTTGCACTAGTTGGGCCAACTGGCGTCGGTAAAACCACCACGATTGCAAAATTAGCGGCACAATTTATTTTAAAACATGGGCCAGAGCAAGTTGCTCTAATTACGACCGATAATTATAGAATTGGTGCGCATGAGCAGTTATCAACCTATGGTCGACTTTTGGATGTGCCTGTTTGTGTCGCAACAAATGCAGAAGAATTACGCGAACACATTGATAGTTTTAATGATAAACGTCTGGTATTAATTGATACTGCAGGTATGAGTCAGCGTGATATGCGGCTAGGTGAGCAAATTCAGACATTACAGCAAGATAATGTGCAGATTAGCACCTATTTGGTGATGTCTGCTGCAACTCAGTATAAAGCAATGAATGAAATTATTAATGCTTTTAAAGTTTTTAAGCCAAAATCCAGTATATTGACTAAACTAGATGAGACAGTTGCGCAAGGGATCGCTTTGTCGGCAAGTATTGAGCAACAGCTACCTATTTCTTTTATGACTAATGGTCAGCAGGTACCAGAAGATATCTATTTCCCCGATGCCTACATTTTAATTGAAGAGTGCGTAGCTGAGATAGATGAAGAAAATGATTATAATGATGCTTTAATTTCTGATAATTGGATGGCGGAAGGTTATGCATAAGTCAGGGGATCAAGCATCAGGGATACGAAAAATGAGACAACAAAAACCAAAACCTGTTCGTGTTATAGCGGTTACCAGTGGTAAAGGTGGGGTTGGTAAAACAAATTTATCAGTAAATTTAGGTGTTGCGCTATCAAAAATGGGGCGAAGAGTTGCTTTGCTTGATGCTGATATGAGTTTGGCAAATGTTGATATTTTGTTAGGACTTTCTCCAAAATATAATTTATCTCATGTTTTACACGGTGAGAAAACATTGGACGAAATTATGTTGACAGGCCCTGGTGGTTTGAAGGTGATTCCTGCTTCATCGGGTATTCAGCAAATGGCAGAGCTTTCGACTATTGAGCAGGCTGGTGTTATCAGAGCCTTTAGTGAAATAAACCAAAACCTGGATGTGTTGATTGTTGATACGGCAGCGGGTATTTCATCAAGTGTGGTTAATTTTGCTCGTGCCTGTCAAGAAATTGTCGTGGTTGTTTGTGATGAACCCACTTCCTTAACCGATGCTTATGCTTATATTAAATTGTTAAACCGGGATTATGGTTTAAATAGTTTTCATATTGTTGCAAATATGGTGCAGTCGGTTCAGCAGGGGCAGCAACTTTTTAATAAACTTAGTATGGTGACCGATAAATATTTAGATGTCAGCCTACAATATACGGGAGGGGTGCCTTTTGATGAATATTTGCGTAAGGCAGTACAAAAACAATCGCCGGTACTAGAAGCGTTTCCCCGTAGCAAATCATCGTTAGCCATTAGAAACCTGGCGCTTAAAATAGATGGCTGGCCAATTAAAATACAGGCTGGGGGATACCTAGAATTTTTTGTGGAAAGAATGATTCAATATAGTGGGCAAGAGGATGCCGCATGAATGGAGCCGCAATGTATGCGACAACTATGCACGCAGCAGGGGGCACTGATGAATTAGTGATCCAGCATGTGCCACTGGTTAAGCGTATTGCGTTTCATTTGCTGGGAAGGTTGCCTGACTCTGTGCAGGTAGATGATTTGATTCAGGCGGGTATGTTAGGTTTGTTAGAAGCCGTAAAGAATTATGATGTATCGCAAGGGGCAAGTTTTGATACTTATGCTGGTATCAGAATAAGGGGTTCCATGCTTGATGAAGTGAGGCGCTCAGACTGGACGCCCCGATCTGTGCATAAGAAATCACGTATGGTCTCAGAGGCGATTAGAGAGATCGAAAACAAGTCAGGAAACAGTGCAAGAGATGTTGATATTGCCGAATATTTAGGTGTTGATCTAGATGGATATTATCATATCTTACAAGATTCATTGGGCTGCAAAACCTTTAGTGTTGAGGAGCTGGCGGAAACGGGTGACTCTGCTTTCCAGAATACAGACACAACCGATAGTGAACCAGAAAACTTGTTGGAACAAGAAGATTTTCAACAGGCACTGGCAAAAGCTATTATGACCTTGCCTGAAAGAGAGCGATTGGTTATTTCACTTTATTATGATGAGGAATTTAATTTACGTGAAATTGGGGAAGTGTTAAATATTAGTGAATCTCGGGTCAGTCAAATAAGCAGTCAAGCTATGCTAAGGTTAAGATCAAGACTTACCGAGTGGAATGCTAGGGATTTTGAAATCAGTTGATTTTAGTTTGTATTTGTTACGCTGGGGATTTGAAGAGCCTCTGATTAAGTTGCTTAGAATTTAGCGCAGAAAAAACTGTCGCTATTTTTCACGAAGTGAGAAGTAATAGTCATTCTATTGCGCCGATCTTCGTGGAAAATATCGGCTGTTTTAGCAAGCTAAAAATAATTGGACTTGATCAGAGGTTCCTTGAGTTAATACTATACTTTGGAATGGGTAGTTAACTATTGAAATAGTAAGGTAATGTAGCTATGTTTTATAGTATATTACTCCTAGTGTGAACTTATGATAAATAATTAGTATCATTATTGTAGTTTTATTGGCAAACGGCTTAAGTATTATTTGTTTGGGCCGATACTATAGTGATGAAAGGTGAATAACTTGGAGATTATCCTTGGATAAAAATATGAGAATTCTGGTTGTTGATGATTTTTCAACAATGAGAAGAATAGTAAAAAACCTATTGAGAGATCTAGGATTTACCAATACGGTTGAAGCTGATGATGGTAAAACGGCATTACCTATTTTGGAAGCGGGTGGAATAGATTTTTTAGTGACAGACTGGAATATGCCAGGTATGACGGGTATAGAACTACTCCAAGCAGTCAGAGCAAATCCAAAGCTAGTCTCTCTTCCCGTATTAATGGTGACGGCTGAAGCAAAAAGAGAGCAAATTATTATGGCTGCTCAGGCAGGGGTCAATGGATATGTTATCAAGCCTTTTACAGCGGCAACCCTGAAAGAAAAAATAGAAAAAATATTTGAACGTATTGACGGTTAAATTAATCTCGGAGAATAGCGAATGACGAACGAAATTAGTTTGACTTTAGCCAAGGAATTGGTTTTTGCATTAGAGCAAGGAAATGAAGCAGATGCAGATGTTTTACTGGATAAAATTGCGGCACAGAAAGAAGGGCAGTTGTTTAAAGAAGTAGGAAGGTTAACCCGTCAACTCCATGACAGTATGGCTGGCTTTTCATTAGATTCAAAAATCACTTCAATGACAGAAAATGACATACCTGATGCCAAAGAACGATTGCATTATGTTATTAGTATGACTGAGCAAGCGGCTAATCAAACATTAAATGCTGTGGAAGAGTTGATGCCCGTGTCTAAGAAGCTTAATGATCAAGCGGCTAAGTTGTCGAGCAAATGGGATCGCTTTTTAGATAGAGAAATGCCTTTTGAAGAATTCAAAAGTATGAGTGAAGAAATTGCCCTGCATTTTAATGAGTCAAAAGAATCTTTATTACAAGTTCAAAATGGATTAAATGATATTTTGTTAGCCCAGGGCTTTCAAGATATAACGGGGCAAGTGATAAAGCGGGTGATAGACCTGGTTCAGGACTTAGAGTTAAGTATGGTTGAATTGATTCGTATTTCTGGCAACACGGCTACTGCTACCACAGCTGAAACGAAAGAACTCGAATTACCTGGTCCCGTTGTTCCTGGTGTTGATGATAAAGCGGGTGATGTAGCCAAAAACCAGGATGATGTGGATGATTTGCTATCAAGCCTAGGGTTCTAAGGACATTAATATGGCCATTGATCTAGAAGATGAAATTTTACAAGACTTTTTGGTTGAGGCGGGGGAAATCCTTGAGTTGCTTGGTGAGCAATTAGTCGAACTTGAACAGTCTCCAGAAGATTTTGAATTATTAAATGCAATCTTTCGTGGTTTTCATACCATAAAGGGAGGAGCAGGTTTTCTGGCATTGGATTCATTAGTGGCTGTTTGTCATAAAGCAGAAGATGTCTTTGATGTTTTAAGAGAAGGTGAGCGTAAAGTTAATGCAGAATTAATGGATGTGATTCTGGAAGTTGTTGATGTTGTGAATTTGATGTTTGATCAGGTTAAGGTGGGGAATGAACCTGAAGTGGCTGCCCCAGATTTGCTTGAAAGATTACAAGGGTTTACGAGGGCGGGTAGTTCAACTGCACAAGCTACAGTAGAAACCATAGTTGAAACAAGTGAAGTCGCTGAAACTGTTGATGTAGTGGAACAAGAATATGAAGGTATTCTTGAGGAATCTTTTGTAGATTCTGCTGAAGGTGGCAGTTCTTCGCAACTAGCTGATGATGAAATTACCGAAGATGAATTTGATAATTTATTAGATGAACTACATGGTAAAGGGCAGTTTTCTGCTCCTTCACTGCAAACAGCCGAAATAGAGAAAAAAGAACCAGCAGAAAAGATTGCATCTGGGGATATTTCGGAGCAAGAGTTTGATGATTTATTAGATGAACTGCATGGTAAAGGTAAGTTTTCTGCGGCCAGTTTGAAAGAAGAAGAAAAACCTCAAGCTGCTGTTAATCCCGGCGATATTACTGAAGATGAATTTGATAATTTATTAGATGATTTACATGGGAAAGGTAAGTTTGATGGATCCATAGTAAAAAATAAGGATGTGGAAGCACCGCAAACGAATGTCCAGCCTGAAGTTAAAAAACCTGAAGTTAAAAAACAAGTTGTCGTAGAAAAAAAGACTGTGGTGGTCGAAGAGGAGAAAAAAGTTGTTGAGAAGAAAGCAAAAGTAGCTAAGCCGGCAGCTTCTCAAGGCGAAACAACGGTTCGAGTTGATACCTATGTTCTTGATGATATTATGAATATGGTCGGAGAACTGGTTCTGGTAAGAAACCGATTTCAGACACTTAAAGCGGATCCAGAAGGCGCCACAAGTGAGCATATGACAAAAGCGGTTGCTAATTTAGATGTTGTTACGGCTGATTTGCAATTGGCTGTAATGAAAACACGAATGCAACCAATCAAAAAAGTATTTGGCCGGTTTCCTCGTGTTGTCAGAGATTTATCAAGAAGTCTAAAGAAAGAAATTAAATTAGAAATGGTTGGAGAAGAGACTGATTTAGATAAAAATTTAGTCGAAGCTTTAGCTGATCCTTTGGTGCATTTAGTTAGAAATTCTGTTGATCACGGTATTGAAACCCCTGATGATCGAATTGCAGCGGGTAAAGCAAGAGAAGGAACGGTTGTGTTAGCAGCCTCTCAGGAAGGTGATCATATTATGTTATCAATCAAGGATGATGGTAAGGGTATGAATGCTGATCATCTTAGGAACATTGTGGTAAAAAAAGGTTTGATGGATGAAGAATCTGCCGCTAGACTTGATAACAAAGAATGCTATAACCTGATCTTTATGCCAGGTTTTTCCACTAAAGAAGAAATTTCTGATGTCTCGGGCCGAGGGGTTGGAATGGATGTGGTGAAAACGCGCATTGCACAAATGAATGGGGTGGTCGAGGTAGACTCTGTAGAAGGTGTAGGGAGTACCATTATTATCAAAGTTCCCCTTACCCTCGCCATTATGCCAACATTGATGGTTATATTGGGTGGCCAGGCATTTGCCTTACCACTGGCTAGTGTGCTGGAAATTTTGGATTTGGATTTAAGCAAAACTAATGTGGTTGATGGTCAACAGGTTATTATGGTTAGAGAAAAGGCCTTGCCGGTATTTTTTCTAGGTGACTGGCTGATCAATAGCCCAGACTACGCGATCGATAAACAGGCAATTGGACATGTTGTGATAGTTAACTCAGGTGGCAGGCATATTGGCTTTGTCGTTGATCAGTTAATAGGTCAGGAAGAGGTGGTAATTAAACCTTTAGGAGCAAAATTACAAGGCCTAGATGGTTTGGCTGGGGCAACGATTACGGGCGATGGTAAAATTGCATTGATTCTGGATGTTCCGGGATTGATGAATAGGTATGCAGGATAACTGAGAAAGTGATTGCTCTGCTAATTATTGACAGTCATTGATATTCTTGATTAATTAAGTGGCAAAAAATATTTTCAGGCCTTACTTCCCAGGCGGTAGCCTACCCATTAACCAGTACAGTGATAGATAAAATACGTTTTTATGACAATTCGGGTGTTAATTGTTGATGATTCTAGATTTATTTGTAAAAGAATTCGGGAAATTCTGGAACAAGAGTCTGACTTTAAGGTTGTTGGTGTTGCTTTAAATGGAAAGCAAGCAGTACAAATGGCTGTTCAATTAGAGCCTGATGTCATCACTATGGATATTGAAATGCCAGTAATGGATGGTATTTCAGCTGTAAAAAAAATTATGGCAGAATGCCCGACGGCTATTTTAATGTTTTCTGCGTTAACTCATAGAGGTGCTCAATCAACGTTGGATGCCTTAAGTGCTGGAGCGATTGATTTTTTACCTAAGCAATTAGATGAAATTGATGGTAATGTCGAGAGAGCTAAGCATATCCTCAGACGCAGAGTGCGAATGGTTGCTATGCAGGCTAAGCGTGTAAGATCAAAGACTGCTCCTTTAGCTATAAATACCAATAAAAATGCTCAGCTAACAGCCCCTATTACCGTTAAACCTTCTAGAGCTGCTTATAGCAATGGAAAAACTGAGTTGTTAGTGATTGTGGCATCAACAGGTGGACCTGTTGCAATTCAAGCTGTACTAACTCAACTTTCCGCTCATTGTGCTTTCCCTATTTTAGTCGTTCAACATATGCCGCAAAATTTCACTAAAAGTTTTGCAGAAAGATTAAATCAGCTATGTGATGTGAATGTGAAAGAAGCCATTGATGGTGATGTATTGAAAGCAGGGGATGTCTTGTTAGCGCCGGGAGGCATGCAAATGGAATTGGCCGTGATATCTGGGAAAAGAGTGGTTAAAATATCAGCAAAACAACAGGGTCAGATATATAGTCCATGTGCAGATATTACTTTATCCTCAATTGCTAAGGCTTTTTCTGCAAATGTATTGACGGTGGTATTAACAGGTATGGGGGCTGATGGGGTGAAAGGCGCTACAGTTTTAAAAGGTAAAGGATTTCCCATATGGGCACAGGATGAAGCCAGTTCCACTATTTATGGTATGCCGAAAGCGATTGTTGATGCAAACATTGCTGATAGAGTGTATAGCCTTGATGAAATCGCTAATCAATTTAAAAAACTGAGATAATGGATATTTTAAGTATATTAGGTGTTTTATTAGGTTTTATTGCTGTTTTAGGCGGAAATTTTTTAGAAGGTGGGCAACTAGCTTCATTAATAAATTTGCCTGCTTTAGTTATTGTGTTTGGAGGAACGTTGGGGGCGACTTTTTTACACTTCCCTCCTAAGATTATTCTTCATAGCGCAAAAGTTTTGTTGTTAATCGTTGTACCAAGACAACTTGTACTTAAAAAACAGATTGACCAGGTAGTGAAATGGAGTGCATTAGCACGTAAAGAGGGCTTGCTAGGTTTAGAGGCCATTGCTGATAGAGAAACTGACTCCTTCTCAAAGAAAGGGCTGCAATTATTGGTTGATGGCAATGAACCTGAGGTGATTAGAGACTGTTTAGAAGTGGAACTTAACACCATTGAGCATAAAGAAATGCAAGCCGCAAAAGTGTATGAGGCTATGGGTGGCTATTCGCCAACCATTGGTATTATCGGTGCTGTTGTCGGTTTAATTCAAGTGATGCAAAATCTAGCTAACCCTGAATTATTGGGTGCAGGTATTGCGACTGCTTTTGTTGCCACTATTTATGGTGTTGGTTTTGCAAATCTATTCTTTTTACCAATCTCAAACAAATTAAAATTAGAAGCCTATGCTTTAATTCAAGCCAAAGAGCTCATGCTTGAAGGAATTACCGCTATTGCTGAAGGTGAGAACCCAAGAAATATAGAGCTAAAATTATCAGGCTATATTTCATGAAAAGGGCTTACATGTTATTTTTATTAATGCCAGGGTGTAAGTAATGGCACGAACAAAGCGTAGACGAAATTTAGTTGATGAGGGGGATAATCATGAACGATGGTTGGTATCATATGCTGATTTTGTTACACTGCTTTTTGCTTTTTTTGTGGTGATGTACTCTATCTCATCAGTCAATAATGAGAAATACGAAAGTTTATCAGAGGCTTTGGAAGGTGCATTTTCTGAGGTGCAGGTGGTACAGGTACAACATACGATCAATCCTATTCAAATAGGTGAAAAACAAACGTCGATTAAACCTATTATTCTGGAAAACCCGACAACAGAAGAAATAGATAAGAAGGGGGAGTTGAGTGAAGAAATTCTAAAGGAAAGACGGCAATTAAAGTTAATATCGGAACAATTTGAAGATGTATTACAGCCCTACCTTGATAATGACTTAGTTGAAGTTAAAAGGAATGACTTCTGGATTGAGCTTGAAATGAATAGCGAGTTATTGTTTTTAAGTGGAGAGGCCGAGTTATCAACTAAAGCGATACCGGTGCTTAAAAAAGTTGCTGAAGTTGTCAGGATTATGCCTAATGTTATTAATATTGAAGGCCATACCGATAATATACCGATAGATACCGTTGAATTTCCATCAAATTGGGATTTGTCTTCTGCAAGAGCAACAAGTGTGGTGAGAGAGTTTGTGCAAAATGGGATATCACCGAAACGATTATCTGCAGTTGGCTATGGAGAATTTCATCCTATTGCCGATAACAATAATATAGAGGGGCGGTTTAAAAATCGACGTGTTGTTTTGGTTTTAATGTCTCAGGCATTTGCTCGCTATGGAATGAGTGATAAACAGAGAGCAGATATGTTAAACATTAAAAGTAATACTGATTCATCGCCACAAATCTCGCAATAATGGTAAATGTAGGTTGGCAATGAAAATCTGGACAGTTTCAAATCAAAAAGGCGGGGTAGGGAAAACAACAACGGTTGTTTCTCTTGCGGGTCTTTTATCTTCATGGGGGCTCAGAACATTGGTGGTTGATCTAGACCCTCATGGTTCTTTAACCAGTTATTTTAAAATGAACCCAGATGAAATTGAGTTAAGTGTTTATAATTTATTTCATGATACGGGGCGCAAAAAAACCAATATTGATCCTCGTCCGTATATTACCAAAACCGAGTTTGATGGCTTATCAATCTTACCCGCCTCTACTGCAATTGCAACACTGGATAGACAAGTTGCTGCTTTAGGAGGGATGGGCCTGGTTGTTACTAACGCGCTAAAAAAAGTATCTGATGATTATGATTATGTCATTATAGATAGTCCGCCTATGTTGGGGATATTGATGATTAATGCATTAGCCGCTTGTCAGCATATTATTATTCCTTCTTTATCTGAGCATATGGCGCTTAAAGGTTTGGAGAGAATGATACATACAGTACATATGGTTTTTAAATCACGAAAAAATAAGCCTGGTTTTACCATCGTACCAACGATGTTTGATAAACGAACTAAGGCTGCTCGGGAAAGTTTAATAAGACTACGGCAGAGTTATCCAGATAATATCTGGAATTCGGTTATCCCTATTGATACTAAAATTCGCGATGCCAGTAATGAAGGTATTCCTATCCCTCTTTATGATCAAAAATCAAAATCAGCGGAAGCTTATGCTCAATTATTGGAATTATTATTACAAGAAAATAGTCAGACAGACAAAAAAATGGCCGTTAATTAATGCAAGCAGATAAATTTCCTCAACAAGTTGTGCAACAGGAAATAGCTTTAGATAGTTATTTAAGCACCTTGCTTGATGATATCCCAAGTGATTCTGAGCTTGATCAATTAGATGAGATAAATGCAAAGCTTAAAAAAGTCGAGCCTACGACTGTCAAAGCAACACCCAAAATAGTTACACAAGCGACTAGCAAGGAAAGTGAGTTAACGGCAGTTGTAAATCCTTTATCAGTTCTGCCATCCTGGACTGAAGATGAATTCCAGGCTTTGTTTTTTAAAGTGGATAAATTAATCTTGGCTACGCCATTAACTGAATTGTTAAGGATGATTAAAATAGAAAAAGAGCCCACTAAATTACCTGGGCAACCCTCCTGGTTTATGGGCTTGCTAGAAAGCCATGAGCAACGAATTGGTGTTTTAGATACTGGGCAACTTATTTTAGGAAAATCAAAAGGCCAGCAAAGAGATTTAGAAAAGCAGCCTTTTAAAAGTATTTTAATTACCCATGATGGAAAATGGGGTTTGGCATGTGATGAAATATTATCGATAGGGAAAATTGAACCAGGTCAGGTACGCTGGCGCACTTTACGTCAGAAAAGGCCCTGGTTAATCGGTACAGTGATTGAAGAATTAACGGCAGTGATTGATGTTAATCATTTAGTCCCTCATAGAAAAGCAAGTTGAATAGGCCTTCTAAGTACTTGTGCCTTTTTAAATTAATATTTTCAAAAATTAGTTAATATTTTAATTATTCTAAACATTAATAATGACTTGTAGGAGCGTCCGCCCCCGGCGCGAATAAAATAATGCTCTTTTCTCTAATAAATCGCGCCGAGGGCGAACGCCCCAATGTCGTTAAGTTAAGGAATTTAAGATAAAGGTCTTAGCTCTTAAGCCCTCTCCTGCTGGAGAGGGTTGGGTGAGGAGAAGTCAAAAAAAGTTCTTTTTCACCTTAACTTAATGGCATTGGAGCGTCCGCCCCTACAATATTTCTGTTAAATTAAATATACTCAGGTACTTATTCTCATACACCATTTTAGTTTTTCAACTAAAATGAACAGCATACATTTAATATCTGGTAACTAGCATGAGTGAAGAAAATAAACAGAATGATCCGATTATGCAATGGGTTTCTTTTCGTCTAGGCGATGAAAAATAT